>WNFO01000093.1_pt1 | contig 58630 bp, 51 predicted proteins | sample 5400251 | NCBI WGS metagenome assembly WNFO01 (sample SAMN13153354, study PRJNA577476) | soil metagenome | isolation source: 100 cm saprolite under Madrone tree | place: USA:California | collected 2016-06-14 | reverse complement strand
GTTAGCACTGACGTCTGCCTCTGCGAATACACGGACCACGGCCATTGCGGCGTCATCGAAAATGGCGAGGTCGCTAACGATGCCACTCTCGAAATTCTCGCCGAACAATCCTTGTCCCACGCCCGCGCAGGCGCAGACATCGTCGCTCCGTCAGACATGATGGACGGCCGCGTCGCAGCTATCCGCAAAAAACTTGACGCAAACAACTTTCAGGATTTGCCCATTCTCTCCTACGCCGCAAAATATTGTTCCGGCTTCTACGGCCCCTTCCGCGAAGCTGCCGACTCCGCGCCGCAATTCGGCGATCGCCGCAGCTACCAGATGGATCCCGCCAACGCCCGCGAAGCCCTGAAAGAAGTCGCGCTCGACCTCGAAGAAGGCGCCGACATGATCATGGTCAAGCCCGCCTTGCCGTATCTCGATATCATCACGCGTGTCCGCCAGGAATTCTCCGTGCCTGTTGCGGCGTACAACGTCAGCGGCGAATACTCCATGGTCAAAGCCGCCGCGCAAAATGGCTGGCTCGACGAAAAACGCGCCGCTCTCGAAATTCTCACCGGCATTCAACGCGCCGGTGCCGACATCATTTTGACGTATCATGCCAAAGACGCTGCCCGCTGGCTCAAAGACTAACCGTGCCAGTTCTTCGGTAGCACTGGCTTCTTCAGCGGCACAGGCTTCAGCCTGTGTGCAATGTAAGCGTCGCCGAAGAATGGAACAGCTCACTAAGAGTGTTGGAGAAAAGTTTCCGGACCGAACATGACCGCCACCCAGCCATCCCCTCACCGCAACTACCGCCGCTCCCGCGAAATCTTCGCTGAAGCCGAAAAAGTCCTCGTCGGCGGCGTCAACTCTCCGGTCCGCGCTTTTCGTTCCGTCGGCGGCGAACCTTTAATCATCGAACGTGGCCAGGGCCAATATCTTTACGACGTAGACGGTAACCAACTCCTGGACTTCGTCTGCTCTTGGGGTGCCCTGCTTCTCGGCCACGCCAATCCCGCCGTCTCCGCCGCCATCGCCGATCAAGCGCAAAAAGGCACCAGCTACGGCGTAACCACCGAACTCGAAGTCCAACTCGCCCAGCGCATCCGCCACGCGATTCCGTTCATGGAAAAAATTCGCTTCGTCTCCAGCGGCACCGAAGCCACCATGAGCGCCCTTCGCCTCGCTCGCGGCTTCACAGGCCGCGACTTGGTCATAAAATTTGAGGGCTGCTACCACGGTCATGCCGACAGCTTTCTATCCCAGGCCGGCTCTGGTCTCGCCACTCTCGGAATCGCGGAGTGTCCCGGCGTCCCACAAGCTCTCGCCCAACTTACGTTGAATGTTCCCTATAACGATCTCGCAGCAGTAGAAAATCTTTTCACCAAGCACAAAGACAAAATCGCCGCCGTCATCGTCGAGCCCATCGCCGCCAACATGGGCGTCGTTCTTCCCCAACAGGGATTTCTGCAGGGCCTTCGCGAACTGACGCGCAAAAACGGCGCTCTCCTGATCGTCGACGAAGTCATCACCGGCTTCCGCCTGCGCAATGGTTCCGTACAAAATCTCTTCGCCATCGAAGCCGATCTCACTACGCTCGGCAAAATTATCGGCGGCGGCCTGCCTGTGGCCGCCTACGGCGGCAGCGCCACCATCATGGACCGCGTAGCTCCTCTCGGTCCCGTCTATCAGGCCGGCACTCTCGCTGGAAATCCCTTGGCCATGCGCGCTGGCATCGCCACGCTCGATCAACTCTCTACTCCCGGTCTGTACGAACGCATCGAAAAGCTTGCCGTAACACTAGCCAGCTCGATCCGTGAAACACTCCGTGCCGGAAAAATTGCCGGCCACATCAACGCCATCGGCTCTTTGGCCACGCTATTCTTCACGCAAGAACCCGTCAACAACTATGCCGACGCCAAAAAATCAGACACCAAACGTTACACGCAATATTTCCGCAACATGCTAGAACGCGGCGTATTCCTCGCTCCATCGCAATTCGAAGCATCCTTCGTGTCCGTCTCCCATACCGACCCCGACATCGAATTTGCCATTAGAGCAGCACGGGAAAGCCTGCATCACATCGCCACATCTTAAGGAGACAAGTAAACTATGGCCGAATTGCAAATCCACACTGAGCGCGGCGAACACGGCGAAAATCCGCTGATTATTCCCGTGTCAATGACCATGGCGATTCTGGCCGTGCTGGTCGCTGTAGCCACACTTTTCGGCCATCGCGCACACACCGAGGAGTTGCTTTTGCAATCTCAAGCTACCGACCAATGGGCCTATTACCAGGCAAAAAATATTCGCCTGCACGAAATGCAAACTATGATCGATTTGCTGAATGTGGTTACCACGCTGGATAGGGAAAAAACCGAACTACTCCGCGAAAAATACCAGAAAGAAGTAGAGCGTTACGACAGCGATAAAGACGGCATCGGCGAAAAAGCCAGAGAACATGAGCGCGAACGCGACCTGCTCAGTGCAAAAGCCGACCGGTTCGACGCTGGCGAAGGCATTCTCGAAATCGCCCTGGTCATTTGCTCCCTCACTCTTCTCACCGATAAAAAATTCTTCTGGTACACCGCCATGCTCATCGGAGTCGTGGGCATCGTCGTCTCCCTGGGCGGATTCCTGCGTCGCTAGGGGCAGCGCCTGGCGGAACCGACCGCTCCGTTCCGAACCGACGTCGCCCTTCATGTAGCGGCGGTTTTGCGTTTCTTCTCAAGCCTTCAAGGGTGGCTGCTCCCCGCGCAATTTAGCCATCTCTGCCATCAACTGGTCCATGCGCTTCATCACCGCCTGATGCCGCGTTTCATCCGTTCCCGGCTTCTTGCCGATAAAAGTAATCGTTCCGCCCGATTCCAGCACGCATTGCTGAACTTCACTGAGTGAATCGAATCCTTGCTTGCGCGCCTGCGCTTCCAGTTGCGTCACGGTGATCAATTCCCGCTTCAGATTATGCGTTTTGATTTTTCCGTCCTCGATCAGCACGTCCGCACGGCCTTCAATGAATTGATCCAGCCCGCGGTGCTTATAAAGAAAACGCACCACCAAATAATTGACCACCAGCAGCGAAGTCGCCCCGATGATTCCGCCCGTCACGCTGTTATCTTCACCGATGATCGCGTTCTGCACCGTGTTCGACAGCGTCAGCAGTACCACCAGATCGAACGGATTCAGTTGCACCAGTTCGCGCTTTCCGGAAAGGCGTAACCCGACAATCAGGAATATGTAGACGATGATCGGCCGCAGGATTTTTTCCAGGATCGGCAAACCCACAACAAACATGTCTTTCCAGATATCGTGCATTGAATTCGTTCCTCCTCGAAAAACTGCCCCGTTATTGCTGGAATTCGCTTCTTACGAAATCCGGCCCGTGCGCCTTGAGGTTAGCACGCGTCCGCTGCCGTACAAACCGAAGTACTGTCCAGACGTACAGTCATAATTTCGCTACAAACACTTATTCCGCGGTAGGCTAAGTGCACTAAATCGTTTATTCTGAATCCGTTCTGCCTCTGTTGTAGCTGGGCAGTTAGGCACGGTTCGGTTCGGGCTAGATCACATCCAGGAATTTGCACGCCGTCTTCGGGACCAGCTCGCAGCGGATGCTCCCGGCGACTCTCTTTGATGTTTTTAGGATTATGTCGAATAGTCTGATGCCCGATCGTCTATCGGATATTTCTCAGGAGCAAGCCAGCGCTCTTCTCACCATAACGCGGGAATTGCTAGCCATCGTGTCCGCGCGCGGCGATTTTCTTTTTGTGAATGACAGTTTTGCGCGCGTGCTCGGCTATTCCCCCGACGACTTGATAGGCAAACCGCTTACCTGGCTGCATCCTTCCGCCGAAGTTCGACCCATTAGCGAGAAGTTCGCTTCCATCGTGGCGCACGACGGAGCCATCGCATCATGCCGCAGCAGTCTTCGCTCCAAATCCGGCCAGTGGCGCTGGTTCGACGTCGTCGCGGTGAATCGTCTTCAAGATCCCAATGTCCGTGGCATCCTGCTCAGCTATCAGGATGTCACTGAGTTTCAGCGCATGGAAGCTCAGCGCATGGTGCTTTCCAACGTCGTCCATGCCCTTAACGAAACTTCCAATCTCGACGATCTGCTGCACCAGATTCACGGCGCGCTCAAAAAAGTCGTTTACGCCGAGAATTTCTTTGTCGCTCTTCACGATCCTCAAACAGAGATGTTTCATTTTCCTTTTTTCGTGGATCAGTTCGACCCACCACCTCCTCCGCAAAAAGTTGCGCGTACCTGCATGGCGTATATTTTCCGTTGCGGAAAGTCTTGCCTGATTCCGCAACTGGAATTCGATCGGCTCGCGGGCGAAGGCGAAGTAGAACTGGTCGGCTCGGCGTCGCCCGCCTGGTTGGGTGTTCCGCTCAAGACTCCCAAGGCCACCATCGGCGTCCTAGTCGTTCAGCACTATCAGGATGAAGGCGCTTACGATCAGCGCGATCTAGAATTTCTGGATTCCGCTGGCGCTCACATCGCTCTTGCCATCGAGCGCGTTCGCGCCGAGGAATCTGTTCGCAAGAGTGAAGCGATGTTTCGTTTGCTTTTTTCTCACACCCCTCTTCCGATGTGGGTTTTCGACACCGAAACTCTGCAATTTCTTCAAGTCAACGAAGCCACCACCAAAGCCTACGGTTTCTCTGAGAGCGAATTGCGCCACATGTCCGTCCGTGACATTCGGCCTGACGGCGATGCTCCTTCTTTTGCTGTTCACATCGAAGAGTGGAAACAGGATGGCCGTCACCAGGGCCATTGGCAGCACAAGAGAAAAGACGGCAAATGCTTCGAAGTGGATGTCATCTCCCACAAACTCGAATACGCGGGCCGCGGCGTGCGCCTGGTCGTTGCGCAGGATGTCAGCGAACGCCTGCTGCTCGAAGGACAACTTCGCCAGGCGCAAAAAATGGAGGCCATCGGGCGTTTGGCGGGCGGCGTTGCGCACGATTTCAATAATTTGCTGATGGTTATCAAGGGCCACACCGAATTGCTTTTGAACGTTTTGCCGCCCGCGGATCAAATCACGCGCAAAGTCGAACAGATAGACCGCTCGGCGGATCGTGCCACCGCTCTGACGCGCCAGCTTCTCGCTTTCAGCAGAATGCAAGTCTTGCAACCTCGCGCCATGAATCTGAATTCCGTGGTCGAAGAGATGGCCAATCTTATTCCGCGTCTGATCGGCGAAGATATCGAATTAGTTGTGCGTAGTTCCGCCGATCTCGGAACCATTCGCGCTGACGCTAGCCAGATGGAACAAGTCATCATGAATCTCGCCGTGAATTCGCGCGACGCCATGCCCAAGGGCGGACGCTTCACGATTGAGACGTCAAACGTCGAGCTCGACAGTCTTTATCGCGCCGCGCATCCCATCGTGCAGCAGGGGAAATACGTACTGCTCGCGGTATCCGATACCGGAACCGGCATGGACGCGGAAACCCAGGCGCATATTTTTGAGCCGTTCTTCACCACCAAGGAGCAAGGGAAGGGGACTGGTTTAGGTCTGGCCACTGTTTATGGTGTAGTGAAGCAGAGCGGCGGTTTCATCTGGGTCTACAGCGAACTGGGCCGAGGCACTACTTTCAAAATCTATCTGCCCCGAGTGGATGAGCCTGCGGCTTCCCTCCCCGTGGTACACATTCCCAGCAGCCTGGCGCGCGGCACGGAAACTGTGTTGCTCGCGGAAGACGAGCAGGATGTTCGCGAAGTGGCGCGCGAATTTCTGGAGTCCGCCGGCTACATCGTTTTGGAAGCCGCAGACGGCGACGCCGCTCTGGAAATTTCCGCAACACACTCTGGAGCCATTGACTTGCTGATCACCGATATGGTCATGCCTGGAATCAGCGGGCAGGAACTCGCGCGTAAAATGCGCAGCTTGCGCGACGGCATTCGCGTGATCTACATGTCCGGCTACAGCGAGCACGCTGCAGGCGAAGCCGCCAAGTGCGACGCAGCGGCCGCAGTCTTGACCAAGCCGTTCAGCCGCGCCGTTCTTCTTCGCACGGTGCGAGACATTTTGCCGATTCCCACCGCATAACTGCGATTTCTTTTTCTTCCTTCGCTGCCTTACTTTATCGTCTTCGCCAGGGGTTCAGATGGCGAAGAGAGATTCCTCGGCCCGCAGACTCCGCTCGGAATGGCGATCTATGGGGTGTCTTTCTCCTTGCCAAAACCATTCATCGAGAATTGTGCTAACTCACTTTCGGGTGTCTGCGGTGCCAGTCCGTGTGCTGCTGAAAAATCCGCGCCGCGCGAATTGCCGCAGCGTCGTTGCCGGCTTTTGCGACAAACTGTAATCCAACAGGCAGTTTTTCGTCCGAGAATCCGCACGGAACGGAAAGCGCCGGCAGTCCGCAAAGGTTTCCGATGCCGCCCAGCGGGTCCGGAAAAACAAGATCCGTTTCAAGATTGGTCTGAAGGGGCGTTGCGCCGATCGGCTGTGACGCAGCCACCAAAACATCGAAATTCTCAAAGAGGTTGGTCATTTTCTGCTGCAGGATTTCGCGAATCTGCAAAGCGCGCACATAATCCGCGCCGCCGACTTGTTCGTTCACGTAGCCGTTGATTTGTCCCAGCGGGTCGGCGAGCTGCGCGACTTTTCCGGAGCGAATCAGATCGCGGAATGATGATGCACTTTCGATACCCATGATGACGTTAGCGGCGTCTTCCCAGGGGCCCTCCGGAAGCACGGTATTTTTTGTCCCGGAAAAAGTTTTGCCAACGACAAGTTCGGCGGCGCGAATCGGCTTTTCCACGTGGACATCGAGTTTCTTCCACGCGTTGGTGAGCCAGCCAACGCGGAGCGGCTTTGCCGATAGCTCCATGGAAGGCGAATAGGTAAACGCGGCCTTGTCTATTCCAAGCGTCCCGCGGTCCTTGAAATCGTGGCCGGCGATCGCGGCGAAAATGTGGGCGCAATCTTCCGCGGAGCGCGCTAGTGGGCCGATCTTATCCATTGAATAGGCAAGGGCCATTGCGCCGTAGCGGCTGACGCGTCCGTAAGTTGGACGAAGCCCACTGACGCCGCAAAACGCGGCGGGACATACAATCGAGCCCCAGGTTTCCGTACCGATGGCAAAGCCTGCAAGCCCTGCGGCGACAATCGCGCCGGAACCGGAAGACGATCCGCAGGTCCAGCACGAAGTGTTCCATGGGTTTTTTGTAGGGCCTTGCAGTGAAGCGGATGCGAAGCGGTAATTCATGCCGCCGGCCAGTTCGATCATTGCGGCCTTGCCGATCAAAATCGCGCCGACGCGACGAAGATGTTCGATCACTGTGGCGTCGTAATCGAAAACCTGATTTTCGTAGGGTTTTGCGCCCCACGTCGTGGGCACGCCTCTTACGGACAGCAAATCTTTTGCGGCGTACGGGATGCCATGCAAAGGACCGCGATAGTGTCCGCGTTTGATTTCTTTGTCGGCGGCCTCGGCTTCGGCCAGCGCGATTTCGGGAGTCAGGTGCGCGTAAGCATTGAGCTTAGGCCCCATTTTTTCAGAGCGATCAAGGTAGGCCTTGGTAAGGTTCACGGGCGAGAGCGTTTTGGACTGAATGCGCTTGGCAAGTTCGCTTGCCGGGAGAAAGAGGATTTCGTCGTTCAGCATGGTCATTGTTGGTCCTCAGGGCCTCAGGGTTTGTCCGTCTTCGGCGTCGCCGGCGACTTCGCAGCTGCCGATGGTTTACCTGCCGCTGAAGCCGGCACTGCAGGCTTCTTGTCGCGATCGACGAGCGGCTTCAGATAAAGGGCCGGCAAGTCTCCGTTAGAAATGGAATAAGCGCGAATGCGATCCAGGGGCGGCTGCAGCAAAACGCATAGCCGCCTGAGATCCGTTTTCTGCGCTTCGGAGAAGCGATCCGGATATTGGTTGAGAATAGCCTGAAAGCGGAAGTCAGCTTCGGCCTGGCTCTGCGGAGAAAGCTTGGGCGCGGTGGGCGGATTCTGCGGGGAAGTTTGTGCTGTAGCGTAGGCCGATGGCGGTTCCGAGGCCGTGGCGGCTGGAACAATCTCGCGTAGGGGCAGCACCGCAGCGGTTGCGGCGCCAAGCGCGGCCCTGCGAGTAAACTCGCGGCGAGAGAAGGGCTTGTCAGTTGGAGGCATGGTTGTCACCCATCAGAGGGAAGTTGAGGGCCACACGGAGGCTACAGAATCCAGGGCGAGGGGTCAACTTGGGCGTGGGATAGCTGGGCGTGGGATAGCGGATAGGGACGGGAAAAAGGGACCACCCTTTCGTTCCAGGTCAAAAAATTCGCCTTTCCCGAATCCTAACGAACAACCCTGTCCGCTATAGAGAGAATCCAATATTTCCCGTTAATATTTTATAGGTATATAATCCCCAGCTAAGCTGGTTCACTTTCGCGCGGCCTTCGCGCACGAATGATTCTGCAAACGAAGAGAATGAGGTAACGACATGACGGCTGTGAAAAAACCATGGGCGATCCTCCTTTGCAGGTTCAGCGACGATCAGAACGATCCTTCTACGACTCGAGTAATGGATCTAGCCGCACAGTGGAGAGCGCAGAAAGGCCAGGCCTTCGCAATGGCAAACTTGGGGCCTTTTTGGGATACGGACACTCGAACCATTCTTGAGCTCTATAACGCCTTCTTCACGATAACTGGAGTCTCTTTACATTCAATGTTGTGCAATATTTTGACGCAATGTCGCATGGCCTAGTTGAGGTCAGCGGTAACCAAGTTTTTCCTTGCACATTAAATCTGACAGCGGCTCAAGGAGTGGCTTTAGCTAACAACCCAGGTGGTACCGCATATCAGAACCAAATGTTTCAAGCCGCGAAAGCTGTGCTTCTGCAAAAATACGGCGTCAAGTGGACTGACTTTTTCGGCGTGGCCGTCTCCTTTCAATCGCCAGACTTTGGTGGTCAAGGGGGAACCTTCGACGGTGGCCCAGGCGTTTATGCCGATATCAGATACGTGGTCGATAACGGTACGCAAAGATGGGGACACGAAATGGGCCATGGATTTGGGTTAGGACATTCCAGAACAGATGGTCAATTGACTAGCCCTTGTACTGGAGGCGATCCTTCGGACTATACAGACCCTTGGGACATTATGAGTATCGCTTGTGCATTTTCCGCACCGGATAACAATTACCACGTTAGAGGACCAGGCATGAACGCTTGGAACATGCGGCACATGCAGGGCCTTGACGAAACTCGAATCTGGAAAGCTAGTACTAACGGCGACTTCAGTGAAACGATCATCCTCAATCCGCTTCATCAGAGAAATCGATCTGGTTTCTTGGGAGCCGAGCTGCCAGGTATTGCCGGAGATAGTTCGTACCTAGTTGAATTCCGCGTGCCTGAAATCTGGGATTCGGCCTTCCTTCAGCGCCAAGTCATAGTTCACCGCTTCGATAATGCGCATTCTTATATCATGAAAGGAACAAAAGGCCAAAAGAATTTGCTAGCCGGGGACGTTTTCGAAAAGGGAACAGGGCCACGGTCCAGGGTTAGAGTCTTATCGATCGACGCAATAAATGATACGGCGACCATCCAGCTCTGCTATACGTCTCAGCAAGTTGCAAACCCGAGTGTCAAAGTATTTTTCTCGCGTACTGCTACAGATCAATGTTCGCCGCGGGAACCTGTTGCAGGTACGGTCGCAAAGTTCGGTTTCAAACTTTCAAACCTAACTTGCAATATGGGTTACCAGATTCTGTGGAGTGTTTCTGGAGCAAGTCCGATATCGGGTCAACTAAACAATGAGACTTTCTTTTCAATTGTAGTCCCCGATCCCTCCGTTGTCGTCAACGTGACTGTCACGATTTTTTTCGACGACGGCACAACAGCGACGGATTCTTACAGTTTCAAGTCTCTAGATCAAAGCTCGGCCAATTTACAGCATTTCATATGCACGACCTTGCAGGAACGTCTGATCCCAATCCCCTGGTGGGAATGGGATCCGGAAAAAGTTCAGACTGTCGCCAGTATTTATACGAAGGCGGATTTGAGATCACTAGAGCAGATAACGGCTAAGATCCTGCAATCAATTCGAAAGATAAATGAAAGAACGGAATGATTTAACAACCAACAACGATTCTAATCCCGTCCTACGCCCGTTTCAATGAAAAGAGCTTTTCTCCCGCTTTCGAAAGTGGCTGGTCTGCACTGTGTCGTAGCCCGGCAATTACCTTCGTCAGCGTCGAAAGTTTGACTTTCTGGCCGGGTGAAATTTGATCGCCCGCTCCTAACACCTATCCCGTCAACTTGGGCGTAAGGACTGGTTTCATCGCCCGTTCGTCAGAGCAAGAACCTGCCGTTAGAGAAAATTGCTAAGATGCGTGCGCTTGCGAAGGAGATGCGAATGTGGCGAGACGTCAACAGAGCGGTAAAAGTCGGCAGAGTGTGCAGGATCGCTGTAATTGCGGGCGCACTGTTTATGGCGCTGGGATGGAGCGGGCAAGACGCGGCGTGGTTGCAGAGCGACCTGGACGCTCGAGTCAGCAAGGAACTGGACTCGCTGCTCGTCATCTACAAACAACTGCATGCGAATCCGGAGCTGTCCACACAAGAAGAGCAAACCTCTGCGGTGATCGCCAAGGAATTGCGAGCCGCGGGATTCGAAGTGACCGATCACTTCGGACAATATGCATCGCCGGAAACGAAAGCTTATGGAGTTGTGGGCGTGCTGCGTAACGGCCCGGGGCCGACGGTGATGGTACGCACGGACATGGACGCGCTGCCAGTTGTGGAGAACACCGGCGTGCCGTATGCGAGCAAGGTGCGGGTAAAACGGGCGGATGGGTCGGAAGTGGGCGTGATGCATGCTTGCGGGCACGACGTGCACATGGCCGTGTTCGTTGGCACGGCGCGCATACTGGCACAAACGAAAGACCAATGGAGCGGCACGTTGATCCTGATTGGACAGCCCGCGGAGGAAGCGATTGGCGGCGCAAGCGCACTGCTTCGCGCCGGACTCTATACAAAATTCCCAAAGCCACAGTACGTTCTCGCACTACACGACACGAACACCGTGCCTACTGGCAAGGTTGCATGGCATGCGGGAACGCTGCTGGCCGGAGCCGATTCTGTCGACATAACCGTTCGCGGATACGGCGGACACGGAGCGGCGCCGCAGGTGGGCAAGGATCCGATTGTGATCGCGTCGGAAATCGTGGTGGCGTTGCAGACGGTGGTGAGCAGGGAAATGGATCCGCAGGTTCCGACGGTAGTGACTGTTGGGACATTCCACGCAGGCACCAAGAACAACATTATTCCAGATGAAGCGAAACTGCAGTTGACGGTGCGGACAATGAATCCGCAGCACCGGGAAAAAGTGCTGGCATCGATTACGAGGATCACGAATGGGATTGCGGTTACCGCGGGAGTCCCAGCGGAGCGTGCGCCAATTATTGAAGTGTCGCCGGACCATGTGCCTGCGACCATCAATGATCCAGAACTGACGCGGCGTGTGGCGTTGTCACTCGAACGGACATTGGGGAAAGAGAATGTGCTACCCGGAGAACCGGTGATGGCGAGTGAGGACTTCAGCTTATATGCGCTGGAAGATCCGAAGCCGCCGATTAGCATGTTTTGGCTGGGAGCGGTCGATGCACAGAAATTGAAAGACGCCAAGGAGAAAGGGACGCGGCTGCCGGGGCCACATTCAAGCGAGTTTGCGCCGGTGCCGGAGTCCACGGTTCGGACTGGAGTTAGGGCGATGAGCGGAGCGGTGCTGGATTTGATGAAGAAGTGATGCGGGAGGAAGTGGGCTAGCGAAGTGAGTGGCGAGTAGAGAGTAGAGTGGAACTTATTTTTGTCGGATGTGAAAAACGGAGAGCGTCTACCATTGCGCAAGTACGTCCTCCTCTGTGTGTTGCTGGGAATCGTTCTGTTCGCCGGACTGAGCTCGCCACATCGGTCTGCGTCACGGGCGGCGAACCAAGCATCGAACCTAACGATCGACAAACAGCCGGTCACTTTCGCCATGCACACGTTCGACCCGGAGGCACCTCCGACGGATATGCCGCCGCTGGCGGCTTGGGAACAAGCAGAGTGCGAATCCAATTTCGTGTCCGACGCCAATGTGAAGGGCCGAACGGAAATACTCGATGCGATGCACGGGCTGGTCACCGTGAGCGAGGTGAAAATGACGCTGCAGCTTACGATCAACATTTGGGTGCCGGAGGGCGCGACGGAGCACGTAATCGAACATGAGCAAGGGCACCGGCAAATCGCGGAGCATTACTATCAGACGGCCGACAAAGTGGCCGAGCAAATTGCCGCGGCGTACTTGGGAAAACAAGTATCCGCTAGCGGAGTGGATGTGAATGCGGAAGTTAACAAGTTACTGCAGCAAATGGGCGCGGAGATTGCGGCCGAATACAGCAAGAAGTTGAATCCCGATCTGGCGCAGAATCGCTACGACGATATTACGGACCACAGCCGAAATGACGTTAGTGCGGCAGAGGCCGTCACTCAGGTACTCAAGGACGTTCAGTAGAACCGCTAACGACAGAAGAAGGCACGATGTATCGTGCCCTTACAAGAAATATCGATAGTTAATCGAGAGAGGTTAGGGATTTTACGTGCAGTTCGAGGGCTTGGTTGTACTGGCGCTCGATCTGGAGTTCGGTTTGGAGTTTTTTGATCAAAAGTTCCAGGCGCGAGATTTCTGTTTTCAGTTTTTGGATGTCGGTGGCGCTGGCTTGCGGGCGGTTCGGTGTGGCGACGCTGAAATTGTGTGACGGCGCGTGCGAATTCTGAGACGCGTGCTGCGGATACTGCGACGCAGGCGGAACCTGCGGCAGCGCGTGGGGTTGCGGAGTGAAAGCGTCGGTGAGTGCGCGTGGCCACGCAGATTCGGCGCGTGATTCGGAGTGCGCTACAGGGACTGGAATCGGCGTCGGCGCGGGCGGCGGCGCAAACAGGCTGCTGAGCGAGGTCGAAGACGCGCGCGGCGCGGGAATGGCTGGCGCCGCGGGCTGCTCTGATTTAGGTTCGAGAAAACCTTTTACACGCGCGATCAGGTCTTGCGGCTGAAACGGTTTACGAATTAACTCGTCGGCGCCGACGGAGACGGCTTTGTCGGCGACACTCTTGTTGACCACTCCGGACATCAAAATCACCGGCGTTGCGCTGAATTGCGGATGCTGCTTGATCTGGCTGCAGACAGAGTAGCCGTCCTGATCGGGCATGATGACGTCGGTGATGACGGCATCGGGCGGCGTTTGTTCGAATTGAGCGATGGCGGACGCAGCATCGCCCGCGGTGATGACGGTGATGTTCTCGCGGCGAAAGGCAATCTTGATGACTTCGCGCATGGTGGCGCTGTCGTCAATGAAATAGACGGTAGGCGTACGCTTTTCTGGCGTGGCGGATTCCGCCGGCGCGGGTGGGAATGGCATGGTTTCGCTCATTGCGACTCCTTTGTCGGCGAGAACTCGGCGCCGTTTTCCGCAGCGGTGACTTCCGCCCGGTCATCCCGGTGCGCTTCGTCCAGGTCGCGGGAAGATTCGTCAACCTCGCGCATGGCGTCCAGCATCAGGTCCGTTGCGGAGCGCAGAACCGTGCGCTGCGTGGAAGCCGAGCCGTAAACAAATTTATAAACGCCGGAATTATTCTGAAAACAATTTTTGAGAATGTGGATGACGGCTTCGTCGCCGAAAAGCGAACCGCATTCGGCATGAGCGATTGCGCCAGCGTCGAAAAAAAGTAACGCGTCGGTTGCGCCGGAATTGATGTGCAGTGCGCCAGTCTGATGCGCGTGACCGAGCATCTGCATGACGCCAGGAAGATCGTGATGGGTGAGGCTGCCGCTGAGGCTGGTGTCAGACTGCGCGAGCATTTGCGTTGTCTGAAAACCTTCGGCTTTGCTGATAATGATGTTTTTGACGTGCGTGGCGATCACAGCCGGCGGACGAGTGCGGTCAATGTAGTCGTCGCATCCGGCCTGGAACGCTTCCATGAGCGCGCGCTGGCTGCCGTCCCCGAGCGCGATGATGGGCATCGCGGAATTCTTTGCGTCGGCACGAATCATTCGGGCGATATCGAGCGCTCCCATTTCGCGCATCTTGGTGGAGCACACGATCGCGGAGGGCGCGTCGTATTCAAGAGTGGTCAGCGCGAACGCGGGCTGGGTGCTGCAAGTGACTTCAAAGCCTTCGCGCTTCAAAGCGTCGCTGAGACGTTTGGAAAAATAAACGTTGGTGTCGATTAAAAGAATTTTGGCGGATTTGCCTGCGACCATCACGAACGCGCCTCCGCGAAGTCACGCAGTGGCGCAGGCAATAGCGTTTCCACTGGGCCCGGAGTAAGCGCCGACAAACGCAGGACTTCGATGACCTCGCCGTCATGCGAAAGCCAGCCATCCACGTGCGGCGAATCGTTGGAACTGGCGTCCATCATTTCAGCGCTGATGAGTTCGCATTCGCCGCTGACGGGAATCGCGATCCAGTCAAGCTGGCGTTCGTATTTACGCGTGGCCAGAAGATTGAAGCGGCGCGTATCGAGCCTTTTGCCGGTGAGTCGTTCGGCGATATCGCAGAGGGCAATCATGCGGCCGCGGCGGAGAATTACGCCTTCGAGCGCGGGCGATTTGTGTGGAAAACGAAAGACGCGGCTGGGCGCTACGAGTTCCGCGACTTGCGACGCCGGCAGGGCAAAACGGCGTTCTCCGAGTCTGAGCAGAACGAAAGATTGCTGCGCGGTTTCTGTAGCAGCGGTCATTGTACTTGGGCCCCGTGATTGTCGGATGAAGCCGAACGAGTGTCGGCGGAGGTTTGCGCAGTTTCCAGCAGCGTCAGCTCCTCGAGAGAAAGAAAACCTTCGGGATGCACGACGGGAACGACGGCCTGGTCGAGCGCGGTGAGTCCGCGATACCAGTTGCGCTCTTCGCCTTGAAACGCATGAGAAAGCGCCTGCAGCCGCGTCATCGTCGTCATTTTCTCGATGCCGTCGATTAGCAGAGCAGTACGCGTGCGGCGCAGAAAAAATACCAACGAAGCCGGTTGCGGCTGTAAGCCGAAATGGATGGCGGCGTTGACGATGTACAGTGTGCGGTCGCCGCGGCGAATGCTGTGGCGAACTTTTTTCAGATGGCTTTCCGGCAGATCGCGAGCCATGCCGGCGATATTGTCAACGCTACGCACTTCCTGCACGGATGCGGAAGAAATTGCGAACGTCTGGCCGCTGACGCGGAACAAAATAATCTGCTCGGTACGCGGCGGCTGCGATTTTTCGGCCGGAGGGAAGTTCATCAACGCACTCCTACTGGAGTCGCGCGAGTGAGAGCGATGACGCGCTTTTCGATGGCGGAGTAAATGTCGTCGAGCCCGAGAACCTGATCCACGGCTTGCAGCTTGATGGCTTCGGCAGGCATCCCGAAAATCACCGACGTGGCTTCGTCCTGCGCGATGACGTGGCCGCCGGCCTTCTTGATGGCCTTGGCGCCTTGAGCGCCGTCGGCACCCATTCCTGTCAGAACGACGCCGATGGAGAGCGCGCCGCCGTACGCGGCGACCGACTCCATGGTGACATCGATGTTCGGCAGGTAACCGGCGATGCGTCCGGTGGCGGAGTCTAGTTGAATGCGACCGAGCGGATTCACGCGAAGATGCTGCGCGCCGGGGCAGATGTAGAGATTGCCGGGCTGAATCACGTCTCCAGATTCCGCTTCCTTCACAGGAATTTCGGTGAACTCCGCCAGTTGTGCGGCGAATTGCGTGGTAAACGCCGCAGGCATGTGCTGCACGAGAATTACGGCAGCGGGAAATTCTTTGGTGAAGCCTGGAGCAAGGCGCATGACCGTTGCAGGCCCGCCCGTGGATGCGGCGAGAACGACGACGGGGAAGCGCTGGTCCGCGACAGACGCAGAAGGCCGACTCACGACTGGCGCGGGACGAGAAATCGGTGGCGCTCCGTTTTGTGGAGTGGATTGCAACGCTGCGGCCAGGCGCGAAGCAGTTCGAACTACACGAACCTTTGCCGCCATTTTCACTTTGCGCAAAAGATCTTCGCGGATGCTCTGCATATCGAGATCGATTGCGCTGTTCGGCTTGGCAATAAATTCGATGGCGCCCAGTTCTAGCGCTTTGAGCGTGCTGGCTGCGCCATCTTTTGACTCGGAACTGACGACTACGATGGGCCGCGGATTGGTGGTCATTATCTGCGCGGTGGCCTGCAAGCCATCCATGTGCGGCATATTGATGTCCATGGTCATGACGTCGGGCTTGAGAGATTCAGCCAACGCAATGGCTTCGCGACCGTCCTTGGCGTGGCCAATCACCTGCAATTGCGGATCAGAAATTAGAATCGTCTCCAGGACTTTGCGCATGAACGCAGAGTCGTCGACGATCAGCACGCGAACTTTGTTGAGAGGAGTGTTTGCCATGGGAGGTTACGTCGCAACCGGCTGCGGCGCCTCCGTTCCAATCAATTTTTCGACCGCGTCGGTGAGCTGATCTTCCTGCACCGGCTTGGTAAGGAAAGCGGCGGCGCCTTCCTTCATGGCGCGATCGCGATGTTTTGCGCCTGCGCGCGAAGTGACGACCATGACTGGAATGCGGCGCGTTGAAGGACTCTGCCGCAACTGCACCATCAGTTCGTAACCGGTCATGCGCGGCATTTCGAGGTCGGTGATAACCAGATGGCAGCCGTGCTGCGCGATAAGTTCGGCGGCTTCCAGGCCGTCGGAGGCGAGAATCACGCGATAGCCGTTTTTCTCCAGCATGCGTCCCACGAATTTGCGCACGCTGATGGAGTCGTCCGCAACCACCACCACGCGTTCGTGCTGCACGCGATCGATGGCGTCGGTGGGAATGCTGCCCTTGGCAACGGCTGCCGAGCCCGGTGCAAAAATGCGCGCGGCGCTTGCAGAAGCTTGAATGGATTTGCGTTCGCTCGGTTCGCTGGCGATCATGCGGTTTAGATCGAGGAGGAGAATCAAGCTGCCGTCAGGAGCGATGGTGGTTCCGGGAAAAAGTTTTACGCGGCGAAGATATTCGCCGAGATTCTTGATCACGATTTCGTCTTTGCCGAGCACTTCTTCGACCACCAAGCCAACCTGCCGGTTATCTGCGTTTGCCACCACCATGCGGAAATAGCCGTTGATCGGTTCGAGCGCCGGCAATCCAAGATACGAATCCAGTCGAATGACTTCCGTCACCACGTCGCGAACTTTTGTGAGCAGCTTGCCGCCGACATCTTCGATTTCATCGGCGCGCAGGCGACGAATTTCTTCCACGACCGCCAGAGGCAACGCGAAATGTGCATCGCCGCAACGCAAAAACAGCGCCGGCGAAATAATGAGCGTGAGAGGTACCTTGAGAATGAATTTCGTTCCGGCCCCCGCGGTACTCTGAATTTCGATTTCGCCATTGAGCAAATTCAGGTTAGCGCGAACCACGTCCAAGCCAACGCCGCGCCCCGCAAGTTCTGTCTTCATCGGCGCGGTAGAAAAGCCGGGATGGAAGAGCATTTCGCGCAGCTCACGTTCGGTCAGGCTGCCGGCGGTTGCGGTCGAAACCAAACCGCGATCCACGGCGCTCTGCCGCACCCGATCGTAGTCGATGCCGTGACCGTCGTCTTCGACCTCGATATAAATATGATTTCCGCGATGATAAGCGCGTAAGGTGACACGTCCGAGTTCTGCTTTTCCAGCTTCACGGCGCTTTTCAGGAGTTTCGATGCCGTGCGCGACAGAATTTCGGACCAGGTGCACGAGCGGATCGGAAATCTGCTGAATAATATTGTTGTCGAGTTCCGTTTCGCTACCAGACAGATGAAGCTCCACCTGTTTGCCGGTGGAGTTCGCGGCATCGCGAACGGCGCGGGACAATCGCGAATATAAGGTGCCGATTGGCACCATGCGCGCGGCAGTGATTTCGTCCTGCAAGTGGTGCGCAAGTTTTGTGAATTCGTCGATGTCGCCTTCAACTCGCCCGATGAAGCCACCCATCTGCGACAATACCTCGTTCACGTCAGCGGAAATTTCGGTCATGGAACGCGACAAAATGTTTACGTCGTCGTAGCGGTCCATTTCCAGTTCGCTGAAATCGTTCCAGAAAGAGGTGTCGCCGGCTGCGGCGTTGTTGATCATTTGCGGCGTCGGCGTTGTGGATGGGGAGAGCGGTCCGCGCGTGGAATTGATGCGGTTGAATTCGTATTTTTCCTGGAACTCGACGACCTTACCTTGCAGGCGTTCCTTCGAAAAGCCGAGGGTATCGCGCAAACGCTCGAGTTCCGTCACGCGACCGAGCATGCGGGTGCGGTTGATGACCAGCTCGCCAACCGTATTCATCATGCGATCGAGGCGCGACAAGGAGATTCGAACCGATTTGGCAGCCGCCGCAGCCGCGGACCCTTTGTTGGCTTTTGCCGTGACAGCCGCAGTCGCCGTCGTAGCTTGCGACGAGCTCGATTCCGGAGTCGCCGCTGCACCGTTCGAAGCCGCAACTTCTTCTTCATCCATCGGCGAAACTTCGGCGATTCGGTTGAGCAGAGAATCGACGCCAGTACGCATCTCAGTTTCGTCGGCCCACTGCTTGTGCAAGATCTTTTTCAGAACATCCACGGACTCGAGACAAAGATCGATGACTTGCGGCGTCGGTTCCAATTCATTTTCGCGTAACCGGCCGATCAAGTCCTCCACGCGGTGCGCGATGCCGCCGAGCCGCTTCAATCCTACCTGGGCCGCGGAACCTTTTACAGTATGGATAGCCCGGAAAAGTTTGTTGATTTCCTCGGGACTGTGATTGGCTTCCAGCGACAGCAAACAATCACTGACAATTTGCAAATGCTCTTCCGCCTCGGGCTGGAAGAATTCCAGAATTTCCGCAGGCACTTCATCGTCTTCAGGCAAGGCATCAAAATATGAACCGGTAGCGGCAGCGACGTCGTCAAACTCTTTGGCTTGAGGCTCAGTCGCCTGCTGCGCCGCTTGCGCGTAGCTGATTGGCGCGGGCTCCGCCGGAAACGCAAAACGGTAGCGCTCCTTAAACGCGGCGATATCATCGAGAACTTCCTGCCCGGTATCGCTGATTTCCAGTAGATCCGTTTCCAGCAACGAGATTCCATCGGAAAGAAATTCCGTCAGCGGTCCGTGCAGGTCTTCGCCGAGTGAGGCATTGGTCGCGTATTGAAAAACGTGCGCCAGCTTTCCGGCAACCTCAGAGAAGCGCGGGAAACCGTAGCTGGCCGAAGTTCCGCTCAAAGTGTGCGCGGAAATATACAACCGCTCGAGATCCTCGCGGCGCGGCGCGATTTCCTGAAGTACGCCGATGTATTCCCGCAAATATTGCAGGTGCTCGGAGGCTTCCTGAAGGAAAACTTCGACGGCTTCGCGGTCCAGAGGGCTCACGCACGTCCCTCCGTTACGAGTTCAGCTTTCTGAACCTCTTCCGCGGTCGGCTTGCGATACAAAATGCAATCGTTCAACACGATGGCCTGAAACTTCACCGGCATTTTGGAAATGGATTCCGAGTGGCCCAGGAATAGATAGCCGCCCGGTTCGAGCACCGAATAAAAATGCTGCACCAGCTCGCGGCGGCGTTCCTCGGAAAAATAAATCAGCACGTTCATGCAGAAAATCACGTCCATTTTCCCGACGTACACGCTGTTGGTCAGGTTCATTTGCACAAAATTGACCATCTTGCGCAGGCGCGTTCGAACTTGCCGCCCGCCTTCGGCAGGCTGAAAGTGAGTGGCAAGCTGCTTTTCGCTGACGCTAGCGATGCTGCGGCCGGAATAAACTGCGCGCTCCGCGGTTGCTAGAGCGTGGCGGCCGATGTCGGTAGCCAGGATCTCCACGTTCCAGGCGTCCGTAAACGAAATTGCGTCGGCGACGGTAATGGCAATCGAATACGGCTCTTCACCGGTGGAGCAACCGGCACTCCAGATGCGCAGCGAACGCGGATTCTTCCAAAACTTTCTGATGTGCAACTCGGGAAGAATGCGCTTTTCGAATGCTTCGAAGACGCTGGGATAGCGAAAGAAAGATGTTTCCTGAGTGAGCAGCGACTCCAGCAATTCCTGAAAATCGAAGGTGGTTTTCTTAATCGCACGAAGCAGGTCAGTGCCGCGGGCATGGCCCTTCTTGGTCATATGCTCGCGCACACGAGTGGAAAAGAATCGTTGGCGCGATTCGTCGAACCGGATGCTTGTACGTTCCTCGATCAGCATGCGGATTTCACTCAATTCGTGTTCGGTCAAGCTCACTGGGCCGCCCTGGCGTTCGATCATCGTCTCGATTCGATTCACTGCCTGCTGCAAACACAAAACGATTGTTGGTTAACGATGGGCGCCCACCGGCACTGGCAGCCGGTCGGATTCCTCGGCCTGCTCTTTCGCTTGTTTCGACGCGGCTCGGAATTGCGAGAGCGCTTCGTTGAGCTGATCGGAGAGTTTGACCAGCTGGCTGACGGTGGCCACGGTGCCGCGCGTTCCTTGCGAGGTCTGCCGTGTAATGTTGGAAATGATCTGCATGGCATGCGCGACGCCTTCTGTACCGCGCACCTGCTGTTTGGAAGCGAGAGAAATCTCCTGGACCAGTTCGGCGGATTGGCGAACCACACTGGAAATTGCATCGAGCGCGCGTCCCGCTTGGTCGGCCAGCGTTGCGCCGGATTCCACTTCCTTGGTGCCTTCTTCCATGACGACCACTGCTTCGTTTGTCTCGGCTTGAATGGCCTTAATGAGTGCCGCGATGTCCTTCGTAGCGCTACGGGAGTGTTCTGCCAGCTTGCGGACTTCGTCGGCGACGACCGCGAAACCGCGGCCAGCTTCACCGGCGCGTGCCGCTTCGATGGCCGCATTCAACGCCAGCAAGTTAGTCTGTTCGGTAATGTCATTAATCACGTTGATGATTTCCGAAATTTCCAGTGATCGATCGCCCAGCGATTTAATTTTCTTGGCGGTGGCTTGCACGGATGCGCGGATGCGTTGCATGCCGTCGAGTGTGTCGCGAACGGCGCGGTTGCCCTGTTCGGCGGCGTCCAGCGCGCGGCGCGCAGCTTCGGCGCTGGCCTCGGCGTTGTTAGAAACCTGTTTCATGGAGACCGTCAGTTCTTCGACGGCGCTCGATGTGTTGGTGATTTCCTGATCCTGTTGCGTTGCGCCAGCCTGCATTTCGTCGGCGGCGACCAGAATGTTGTTGGAGCACGCGGTGACTTCCATGGCGGCCTTGCGAACGCGCTCCAGCACCTTGGTAAAGTTGTCGAGCATGTAGTTGATCGAGTCAGTGACGTTGCCGAGCGCGTCGTTGGTGACTTTCCCGCGCAACGCAAGTTCTCCGCGTGCTACTTGATTAATTACCGCGAGGAGTTCGGTAATGCTGCGCTGCAGATTTTCGCTGGCTTCCTGGTTGGTGTTGGCCTTGGCGACTTTCGCCACGGCGCGGTTCAAGTTCTCCGAAATGTAGCCGAGTTCGTTGTCAGATTGCAGCTCGGCGCGCGCGCGGGCGTCACCTGCGGCCAGCCGCTCGGAGAATTCCGCGAGCTGCTGCACTGGCGTGACGACCGAACTGCCCAGGCGCCAGGCGAGAAATCCGCCGACGACCAGCGAGAGCAGCACAGCCAGAATCACGCCACCGCTTGCCCCGCTCGGCAGCGACGCGAAGTCTAAAATGGACTTGTCGCCGCCAGCCTCGCGGCCGGCATGGAATGCCAGTCCGATTACGAAGAAGAGCGCCAGGCCATTGACGATGACCAGCGTCCAGACGGTTGAACTCAATCGCGATTTCATTACTGCCTCCCAAACTACTTGCTTCGGCGCAGCCTGCTAAGCCGGCGTTACGCCGCAAATCTCGATCAGAAATCTAAATCGACGGCCCAGGATAAACTTCCAGTAATCGGGACAAATCCAAAACCAACGCTAACCGATCGTCGTGCCGCAACATCCCGACACAGTGCGGCACATTTTCCGGCGCTTGCCGCAGCAAATCGTCCGAAGTCACCGAATACGTGCCCACCACTTCGTCCGAAGCGATTCCGATACGCAAATCTTCATGGCTGCCTTCCACGCGCATCGAAGCCACCACCACGTGTTTGGGCAACAGACCCGGGCGGCGGCCCTCAGTCATCGCAATATCAATCAAGGGCACGATGGCGCCGCGCAAATTGAAAATTCCCATCAAGTAGCTGGGACCGAGTGGAAGCCGCGTGACAATCGGCCACTCCAGAACTTCTTCCACGTCCAGCACCGGCAGACAGAAGCGCTCGCGGCCACTGCGAAACACGCAATATTGCGATTCCGCGGGACGCTCTTCGAGCGGCCCGATGGCCTCCAGCATTTCGGCGGTGTCGGCATCGGGAGGAAGCGGCGCGAGTTGGAATTCGTCGTTCATCATAAAATCTCAGGCAAAACGGCGGACGGCCCGCAAAAGCTCCTCGCGCGTAAAAGGTTTTGTAACGTACGCATCAGCGCCCTGTTGCTCGCCCCAATATTTGTCGCTGGCGGTATCTTTCGACGTCACCAGAATTACCGGTATGGACTGAAACTCCGCGCTGCCTTTCAGTTCGCGGCAGACTTGAAATCCGTTGCGGTCCGGCATCACCACATCCAGCAAAATCACGCTGGGATGAAGTGTCGCAATCGTTTCCTCGACGCGCAGCGGATCGTTCAGTCCAAAAGACTGGTAACCCTCGGGATCCAGCAGTCCCTGCATCAGCTTCACTTGCGCAGGCGAGTCGTCAACGATGAGCACTTTTTTCAGCAACACAAAAAAATCTCCGGAGTACTCCACGGTAGAGAAATGCACGTCAGCGGCCACGGTAGCGGGAGTTGCGCGGAATGTTTCGATGGATGAGAACTGCCGTAGATTCAGTCACTTACAAACGAAACGCTGGGACTCAAGGACGTGTCGAAAGACTTTCCGGCAGGTCTTCTGTCTCAGCCTGAGATGCATTCTCAGCCTCGCGCATCTCGCTCGATAGCGATGAGAATCGCTGCATGATTTCGTTGATGCGCAAAGTCATGCTGTGCATGGTCTTGATCTGGTGCAACGATTGCGCGCTGAGCTGGCCCGGCTCAAGCAGCAGCAATTCGGCATTACCAAGAATCGACGTCAGCGCGTTATTGACGCTGTGCTTCATCTCCGCCATGTAACGGCCAAGAACCGCTTCCCGTTCGCTTTGCGCTGCGCGCGAAATGGCTTGCTTGGCCTGGCGTCCGGCACGAACACGGCGAAGCGATTCGCCCGCTACTAACACCAGCGTTTGCGTCCAATCGTCGCGCAATGGCACATGCAGCAAACGCGGATAGCGCGAACGCAATTGCTGCATTTCCCGGAATTCCGCGGGAGCGCAGAGAATCACGGCGACGCCCGGATGCAAGCTGCTGAGGATTTTAGAGAGATTTGCTTCGCCTACCGGACCGAGCACCACCAGGTCAAACGCTTCGGCGTCCTGCGCTTTCCAAAGACTGCTGTTCAAGACGGCAATAGAAGGTGCCTGGCGTTCGGCGTGCCAGCAAGAGCTGAGCAGGCGGCCAAACTCACTATCGTCCGTCAGGATCAAAACGTTGGCGTTTTTCACAAGAGTCCTGGCTCCCAGGGCTTACGGTTTACGATTGCCGTGCAATTACAATTTTTCCGCTTCATCGATCGCGGAGTTCAATCGCTTGGCGCTGATGCCCATGTTGACGGCGGCTTCGGTGTCCTTGGCCTGCTTGGCCACATCCACCCGCTCGAGAAGCCGTGTCACTTCCACGCGAGCGACAGCCAGTGCGCGATCGAGGTTTGTAGCGTTGCCGGTTTCGCGCGTGGATTCCGTCGCTGCGGACACCAGTGCGCGCGCCACTACAGCGCGGCGAAGATCCTCTGCCGATGGACCGTCTTCGCTGACAAAAGCGCTGACCTCCCAGGAAGAGAGCAAAACGCGCGCCGCACCCAGGCGAATGGTAGTCATCGAGCGTCCGGGCGACGGCGGCGCAGCGATCAATTGTTCCCAAATACGTTCCATGCAAGTTTCGAAATCGAGGTTGGCCGGTATTTCGGTTTTGGGTGCAAGCTTCGGGGAATCCACTTGCGGCAATTTGCTGAGCGGCGAAGATTTTGTCGCCGTGGCTGACGAGACATTCAGCGCCTGAGAGAGAGTCTGCCGCGACGCAACTCTCTCCAATCCCTGCTCCACGTCCGAGCGCAGACCCAGCAACTTTTCAAAGGCCTGGCTGACGGTTCGCTCCGTGTATTCCTTCTGAAACGGCTGTTTCCACTCTTCCGCCGCATGTTTTACGCGCGAGACTGATTCGTTCGCGGAAAGGCCCGCCCGCTCGCAATTGAGGAAGCGGATGCCGCTGGCTTCCAGTTGCGCCAGGCCGGTTCGAATGGCGATTAGATCGGCGTGCATCAACTCGATCAGCGTTCTGCGCAACAGAAAATTGAAACGGATAAAGGCGATCAGTGCGGATGGATCGTAAAACATTCCGCCAGCGGACTCTTTTACGCGGCGGCCTTGCTCGATGAAATTAGTTTTGAGCAGTTCGCGGACGCTGCGGAAGGCCCGCAGCGCTTCGATCATTTTTTCCAAAGGCTCGCACCAGGCCAACGGCGTGGTGTCAATTTCGCCCAGCACCGGCTGCATAACCTGCGCTGCGTCGGCAAGGTCAATTTGCTTGTGGTAAATCTTTGGGGGCGCGCTGAGCGCGAAATATTGCACCAGCAGAAAATCAATTTTGTCGCGGTCCATGATGCTTTTTGTGGGTTTCCGCAGATGCCGCAGGATCAGCGCGCGCAGGCCGCTTTCGCTGGCGTTCAGAGTAGTCGTCTGCAAAAGCTGGCGCAGCTGATGGGCCAGGACGCGCTGATCCATCAAATCCACCCAGTTACTGGCGCTGTCGAAAAGAACGGGGTCAGCCTTGTCCGGAAGCGCGCGGCGCTCCGGGCCGAAAGGAATTTCCAGTTCCAAATGTTTGGCCAGTGCGAGATAAATTGGAAACACCGAGCGCAATTCTTCCCACTGCTCCTGGCGTGCGGTGTCGCTTTTGACCAGGCCCGGAATCTTCAGCGTTGTCAGCGAATTGTTCACGGCCTTTTCACCCAGAAACTCTGCTTATCGACGAATTGCACTGCCACTGCCTTGCGACCCTCGTGATATTGCACCGCGACCACCGTCGCGTCGCATTCCGCGTTTCCTTCGGCGTCCGATATCCGTACACGGTCGTCAAATTCCAGCGGCAATCTGGAACTGAAAATGGCCCTTTCCGCACTCGCGAATTCCACCACTACCGACTCGCGAATTTGATTCGCGCCACTTCGCAGTGGCCGGAGCACGGCGCGAACCTGAACTGCTTTCGCGTCGGGGAAAAAACGCGCCAACTGTTCCGTGCAAGCGGAAGTAGACCCATTCGCATGCACCAACGTCGTAGTCGGCGGTGTATTCACTTTGCCGCTCACTTCTCCTGTACCAGCGCTTCCGCCGGCAAGTGCATACACACCCGGCGTCGCAACGCACACAGTGGGCAGAGAGGAGTCATGCAAGAGGGCCGCCAAAGAATTGCAAAAGGTGGCGGGTGTGAAACTTCTCAAAACAATAGGCTTAGGATTTTCCGATGGTGCTGCAATGGCTCATTCGTCTCAGGCTGACACGTTTGCGTCTCAGTTCGCGGTCAATTTTCGCTTGAACAAAAAGTCCGCGGAAAGTCTGCACCACGTTATGGCTGAGAAACCACCGGCGTACTTTCGCCATTTAATCGAATGGAGATGTTATATCGCTTAAGCTTGCGGTAAAGCGTGGCGCGGCTGATGCCGAGCATTCTGCCGGCCAGCGCTTTGTCTCCGTTAGCCTGCTCGAAGACTTTCAGAATTGTCATGCGCTCCATTTCAGCAAGCGCGGTGGTTGATAGGGAAGAGCCATCTGAAAATGTTGTTTGCGGAGCTCCGCCACCTTCAGCGCGGATCGCAGGAGGCAAATCATTCACGTCAATTACCCGCCGGTCGCCGAGCGTAACGGCTCTGGCCACGCAGTTCTCGAGTTCGCGCACGTTGCCTGGCCATTCGTATTGCAGCAGGCTCTTCATCGCGGCCGGCGTGACGTGCAAATTCGTTCCCGGCGCGTAACGATTCAGGAAATGATGCACCAGTACCGGAATGTCCGACCGGCGCTCGCGCAGGGAAGGCAAGTGGACAGTCACCACGTTCAACCGGAAATAGAGATCCTTGCGAAATGTTCCCTCGCGGTAAGCCGCTTCGAGATCGCGATTGGTTGCCGCAATCACGCGAACATCCACGCTATGGCTCTCGTTGCTGCCCACAGGACGGACTTCGCGTTCCTGCAACACGCGCAGCAGCTTGGCCTGCATCTCCAGTGGCAATTCGCCAATTTCATCCAGAAAAATCGTTCCGCCGTTCGCCGCCTGAAAAAGTCCAGCTTTGGATTTCATCGCGCCGGTAAAAGCGCCTTTCTCGTAGCCGAACATCTCGCTTTCCATCAGCGTTGGCACCAGCGAGCCGCAATCGACCGCCACAAACGGCGTTTGCGCCATAGCGCCGCGGAAATGAATCGCGCGCGCCACCAGTTCTTTGCCGGTGCCGCTCTCGCCCGAAACCAGCACCGGCGTGCGGCTATCCTTCAAACGCGAAATCATTCGCAGCACGTCCTGGATGTTCGCGGACGCTCCAATGATTCCGTCAAGATTGTCTTCGGTATTCACCCGTTCGCGCAGAAACTCATTTTCACTGACCAGGCGAACTTTCTCCGCCATCCGCTGCAGCAACAGACGCATTTTTTCCACGCGAAAAGGCTTCTCGATGTAATCGTAAGCGCCCAGCTTCATGGCATCCACCGCCGACTCGATGGATCCATGCCCGGTCATAATCGCGATTTCAACGCGCGGAAACAGCGCCTTCGCCTGCCGCAATAATTCCACTCCGGATTGCGTCGGCAGTTTCAAGTCGGTCAGAATCAAATCCGGCGCTTCCTGCTCGATGCGCGACACCGCGCTCTCCGCGCTTTCCGCTTCGCTGCAGGTGTAGCCCAGCGAATTTCCGATGGTCATGCACAGTTTGCGGATGCTTTGCTCATCGTCCACGACCAGCAGCCTGACTTTTATCGAATCGCTCATGGTTTTCCGAAAGTACTTTCCACCACAGAAATAAGTTGCTCCAGCCGAAAAGGTTTTTCGATAAAGGGAATTCCGCTGTTTGCCAGCAGCGCTTGCGTCTTGCTGTTCGCGGTGTCGCCGCTCATCAAAATCACTCGTTGCCCCAATTCCGGGCGGTGCACACGAATCCAGTCGTGAACTTCTGATCCGTTCACGCTTCCCGGCATTCGAATGTCGGAAATAACTCCCGCAAAACTTCCCAGCGCCAGCTGCGCAAGTCCTTCCACACCGGAAGCTGCCGGCACCACGCTATACCCGCGCCGCTCCAGCGCCGCTTGCACAAAAGCGGTGACCGATGGCTCATCCTCAATCAGCAAAATCGAGTTGCTTGTGGCGGCCGGGGTGTTGCTCATCGTCTCGCTCATCGGCCCGCCTGTTTAGCGCTAACGCTGGCCGCACTGGCGTTCACGCTGATGGGTTCCACCGCAACCGGAATGCGTATCGAAAACGTACTGCCCACGCCGTCGGCGTTATTCCAGCACTGAATTTCTCCACCATGCGCGCGCACTATCCCGTAGCAGATGCTCAATCCCAGCCCGGTGCCTTTGCCGGTCTGCTTCGTCGTATAGAAAGGATCGAATATTCGTTCGCCATCAATGATTCCGGTGCCGTTGTCGGCCAAACTGATCTCAACCGACCCGTCCGCCGCCGCCGTCTTCAGCAAAATCTTTCCCGTGCGGCCCGATTCTTCAATCGCATCGTAAGCATTATTCAGAATATTCAGAAATACCTGCTGCAGTTGTTGCGCGTCGCCCATCACTGCGGGAAGCTTTTCATCGTACTCTTCAATCACCTCGACGCCGTGGCTTTGCAAATCGTAGCTGCGCAGCTTGGTGGTTTGCTTCAAGATCGCAACTACATTCACCAGTTCGCGTTTCACCGCGCGTTGCCGCGCAAAACTTAGCAGGTCCTGTACGATGTCCTTGGTTCTCTGCGTTTCCTGCAAAATGATTTGCAAATCCTCGCGAGCGTTCGCGGGAACTGCCGGATTCTCCAGCAGTAGGTCCGTAAATCCCAAAATCGCCGCCAGCGGATTGTTCACTTCGTGCGCCACGCCGGAAACCAGTCGTCCCAGTGTTGCCATACGCTCGGAATGCGCCAGCTTCGCCTGCAGCAAGGCCGCGTCCGTGATGTCCGTCATCACCACCACTACGCTGTTCACGGTGTTCTGTTCGTCGCGCATGGGGCTCAAACTGATAGAAAAATGCCCAGCCGTTCCATCGCTGCGGCGTGCGCGCAACTCCAGATTCTCCACCTGTTGTCCGTGCGCCGTAGTATCCAGCGCCGCTTCGAATTCCTGGCGCTCCCCGGCGTCTACCAGTTCCACCAGCCGCCGCCCGATCATCTGTTCCTGTTTGTAACCGGTTTCGTAGCATCTCCGGTTCGCGTAGCTGATCAGCCCTGCCGTATCCAGAACCAGAATCATGCTCTGCGTGGCGTTCAAAATTTTCTGATTGAAGTCGCGTTCCCGTTGCAGCTGCGCCTGATACGTCCGCTGCTCGGTCACGTCCAGCATCAGTCCGCGGAATTGCTTAATTTTTCCCTGCGCATCGCGCACCGCGGTAATGTTCTGCAAAGTATGAAGAATCGTGCCGTCCTTGCGCCGCAGCGATTCTACGTGGTTGCGCAAAACTCCCGTCTTCCTCATCGCCGCCAGCAATCGTCCGCGCGCGCTCGGCTCCGGATACAAATAGGAGCCCACGTCGTCACGCAGCAATTCTTCTCGCGAAGCGTAACCCAGCATGCGCACCATCGCATCGTTCACATCCAGAAATCTCCCGTCCGGCGTCGCGAAGAACAGCCCTTCCTGTATGCTGTCGTAGAGTTCGCGGTACCGCCGCTCCGCTTCGCGCCGGTCCGTAATGTCCTTCAATACGTGAATGGTGCGTTCGTCATCGTCCGTCGTCCCACTGGCGCGTGAAGTCGAAACCAGGTAAATCTTCTCCGCCGACGAAATGATGTGCTCTTCCTTGCTCAACCCGGTGTACAAACAAAATGGACACGGTAGCGTGCCTTCGCCTTCAGCCAGCGTCCGCAAGCTGCTGACCGCCTTTCCGACCAGCGCCACCGGCGGAAGTCCTAAATGATTCGCAAGAGACCGATTGGTGCGGACGATTTTCCACGCGCGATCGTGCACCACGATAAAATCGCTGATGGCGTCAATGTCCTGCACCCACTGACGCTTCGATCGTTCCAGTTGCGAAAATCGCCGGAAGTTTTCCAGTGACAACGCGGCGTGGCTCGCCAGCGCATGTAAAAGTGTTTTCTCTTCAGTCGCGATTTCGCGCCGCGCTCCATAAACGCAGATTGCTCCCAGCGGTTCGCCGTCGCTTGCCTGAACCGGCACAACCAGCAATTGTTTGCCGCGCATTGCGCCGGCAACTCCATCGGCAACGACGTAAATTCCTTTTTTGCGGCTGGGGTTATGGAAGAGCGCCAGAATTTTATCTTTTTCCAGTCCTGCCGCTTTGCAATCCGTTCCTCCTTGCAGTTCCGCGTCTTGCCCCCGTATTACCACCACGCCACACCATTCCGCAGACAACATTCCCGCGACGCGCTCCGAAAAAAGTTTCAAAAACTCCGCTAAGTCCCGTGCCTGCGCTGCCACGGTCGCCAGTTCCATCAGCTCGCTCGCACGCCGTGGTCCCGGCCGCACGCGCATAGCGCCGCCTGCAGTTCGCACAGGCTTGCCATTCGATTTTGATTTTTGTCGTCTCATGCCAACGGAGATGAAGCGATTCGTCTCAGAATGAATGATTGCACGCTCTTCCACGCTAATCGGCAATCTCAATCTGAGTCAATCACCGAACTGTTCCTTGGTGTTCATCACGGCACGCTCCCTGTACTTACGGACAGGTCGGAAATCTCAGCGTGAGACCACGGCCGGCTGGAATCACTGCCATTGAGACGAATACGCCTCTCTGCAAAATTCTATTTTCTCCGAAAATAAATTGTAAGTACTTCTTCTTGAGTAGCTTCGGGAATATTTTCGCCCCAATTTCACTCCCTTGAATTCGCTCCCGTGCTGGCATCTGACGTGCCTTTCCTATCGCGGGGTCGTTCCGTCATCACCTGGGAGGATTTTTGCAATGAGATTTCGTTGGACTCGGATCGTGGCACCATCCATCACGCTGCTCATGTTGGCGTCAGCCACTTTTTCGCAAACGTCGGGCACCGATGAGGGCAAGCGCAAGGTCAAATCCAAGACGACGCCAATTTATCCTGAACTTGCGCGACGCATGAGCGTAACGGGTAAGGTCAAGATCGAAGTCATTATCACGCCTGACGGGCACGTGCGCAGTACCCGCGTTCTCGGTGGCCACCCGCTGCTGGTGCAGGTTTGCCAGGATTCGGTGAAGGAATGGAAGTTCTTTCCGGCTCCGGAAGAATCCACGCAAGTCGTGGAATTCGATTTTCACGGTAGCAACTAGTTGCGCCTGGTGTTCTCAGTTGCTTTTAGTTGCAAACGGCACGCGCATCTTTGTTTGTTCCAACGGAGTTTGTAACAACGGGGCTGATGATTAGCGGGGAAGCGGAGGATTTTCGCGATGAGTATCGGTAAGAAACTTTATGCGGGATTCGGCCTGGTTCTGGCCATTCTCGTCGGGTTGTTCCTCGTGAACACCTTCGCTGCGTTGCGCGGGCGCGCCTCTCGTGCGGATTCAGCCGCCTCGTTGAAAGGCGTGCAAACCATCGGGGCCATTCGCCTGCAGATTATGCACAATCGCCTGAATCTTGATAATTTTCTATTGAGCGGCGATCCACGGGACGAAGAAAAGGTCAACAAGGGCATCACCGACCTCAACGACGCGCTCAAGCAAGGCGAATCGCTGGTCTCCGAGGACATGCTACGCACCGCTCTGATCCAGGTCGAAAGCACCGAAGCCAGCTGGGCCGACAATTTTGCCAAGCCGCTGCTCGCAAAACGCCATCAGGTAGATTCCGGTGATTCCACTGTTTCCGATTTGCAGATTTTCTACCTGCAAAAAGATCCCACTTCCTGGCTGACCAAGTCTTCAGCAGTTCTCGATCAGACCACTGCGGAGATCAACAAGAATTTTGACGAAACCACGGAATCCGCTAAACGCGCCAGTAACTGGAGTGCCGTCCTCAGCACCGTCGGCACTCTTCTCGCGATTTTGCTCGGCGTCCTGGTTGCCTACTACACTGCCAAATCTATCGTTCTTCCTCTCACCCATCTCATCACCGTCGCACGCGAAATCGGCGACTCTGGCGATCTCAATCAAAATATTGACATTCACCGCAACGACGAGATTGGCGCGCTCGCTACTACTTTCAACAATCTTGTCGCGTACCTCAAGGAAATGGCCAGCGTCTCCATGGCTGTTGCCGAAGGCGACTTGAGCGTCGAAGTTGTTCCGCGTTCGAAACGCGACACTCTCGGCAACGCTTTCCGCCGCATGTCGCACGGCTTGCAGGAAATCGTTCGCACCACCCGCGATTCCGCCGGACAAGTTTCCGCCGGTTCGAATCAGGTTGCTGGCGCCGCGGACGAATCCGCAAAGGTCAGCGTGCAGGCCTCCTCCGCCATTGAGGAAGTCACCAGCACCATGCACGAGATGAGCATCAACGTGCAGAACGTTGTGAAAAATACCCAGGTGCAGGCCTCCAGTGTGGCCGAGACTTCGGCTTCCATCGAACAAATGGTTACGTCAATTCAACGCGTGGCCGACACCGCAAAAATTCTTCTCGACATCGCCAACCGTTCGCGCGAAGAAGTTGTCGTCGGCATCCAGACCATGGAAAAAACCACCGACGGCCTCAACCGCACCAACAAAGCCATTCAGTCCTCGGCTGAAATCATTAACGTGCTTGGACACCGTGCCGACGATATTGGCCGCATCATCGAAGTCATTGACGACCTCGCCGAACAGACTAACCTGCTCGCGCTCAACGCTGCCATCGAAGCTGCACGCGCCGGCGAACACGGTCTCGGTTTTGCCGTGGTTGCCGACGAAGTCCGAAAACTGGCCGAAAAATCCACCCAGTCCACAAAGGAAATCGCCGAACTGATTCAGAGTATTCAGCGTGAAGCTCGCCAGGCCGTGGAAAACATGGACCGCAGCACTCGTATCGTGGAAGAAGGCTTGAGCCTCGGCAACGATCTCGGCACCGCTCTCCACAAGATTTCCAGCGTGGTCACCGAAGTTTACAAATTCTCCCAGGAAATCGGCGCTGCCACTAACGAACAGTCTGTCGGCTCCGCGCAAATCGCCAAAGCCACCAATCGCCTCACCGAAATCACTCAGGAAATTAATTCCGCCGTCGAAGAACAGGCCAGCGGCGCGCAAGCCGTGGTCCGCGCCATGGAAAAGATGCGCGAATTGGTCCAACAGTCCGCTTCCAGCTCCACCGAACTCTCCGCCGCCGCCGAGCAGATGCTCAAACTATCCCGCAATCTCCTCGACAGCATGGACCGCTTCGTTCTCGATCGCGCCGCGCAATCCAAGAAGCGCGAATTTTCCAACGGGCGCCGCCAGCCCGAGCGGCAGGATGAGCGGGAACTGGAGTATTCGGAAATGGCTCGTTCCTAAGTGCCTGGAGATCGCGTAATGGAAAAGGAACTTCAGGTCGTTGGCTTTCGCATCGGCGATGAAACGTTCGGAGTGCGCATCGGCTCCGTTCGCGAAATCGTCCGCGTGCCGGAAATCACCGCGGTTCCCAACGCTCCGGATACCATCGAAGGTGTCATCAATCTTCGCGGGAAAATTATTCCCGTGATGGATCTGCGCAAACGCTTTGGTCAATCCGAAGTTCAGCACGACAAGAAAAACCGTATTCTCGTCGTTGAACTGGACAACAAGCTGGTCGGTCTCATCGTCAACTCCGCATCGGAGGTGCTGAAAATTCCGCCTTCCGAAATTGAATCGCCCGGCGCCGTTTTTGCCGACAGTGAATCAAGTTATGTCACCGGGGTCGGCAAACTCAAAGGCCGCCTCATCATCCTGTTGGATATTTCCAAACTGTTGCATCGCCCGGAATTCAAGAAACTCGAGGAGGCCGCGGAAACTGTCGCCTCCGTGAGATAGCTGTCATCTCCGGCCCGGTGCCGCCACGCGCATTCGAATGGGAACGATCACCGCACAAATTAGTCTGACGGAAGCGGAATTGAAGCTGCTCCAGACGCTGGTCTATCAGGAATGTGGCATGTTTTTCGATGAACGTCGCTCCCATTTCCTGAAGGATCGCCTGCAGCGCCGCCTGAAGGCAGTCCAGCTTGATTCGTTCTACAGCTACTACCGTCTGTTGACCAGCCGTGAAGGCCGTGCGGAACTCGCGTTGCTCCTGGAAAATCTTACCGTCAATGAAACCAGTTTTTTTCGCAACAAACCGCAGCTCGATCTCTTGCAGAAAACCGTTTTGGAAGAATTACTCCACAAAAAGCAGGAACGCCGCGACTGGACGTTGCGCGTGTGGAGCGCGGGATGCTCTTCCGGACAGGAAGCCTACTCTGTCGCCATCTTGATTTGCGACGCTCTTGCTTACTACTACCTGCGAAATCCACTTCCGTTCGATATGCCTACGCCCAAGCCGCTGATTCCGCCGCCGTGGAAGCTAGAAATTCTTGCCTCGGACATCAGTTACGCCAGCCTGCGCGCCGGCGGCGAAGGGCAGTACAGTGAATCGCAAATGGAGCCGGTTGACTACACCTGCCGGCTGCGCTATTTCGAAAAAAAGGCCGATAAATACAGCGTCAAGCCGCAGTTGAAAGAGCTTGTGCAGTTCGACTTTCACAATTTGAAAACCGAATTCCTCCCGCGCCGCAACGACATCATTCTTTGCCGCAACGTCATGATTTATTTCGATGAAGCCGAGCAAAAACGCCTGATCGACAAGTTCTACAACTGCTTGAATCCCAGTGGCTATCTTTTTGTCGGCCACGCGGAAAGTCTTTTCGGATTGACCAAGAAATTTCGCATGGTGCACGAAAATAACGGCACCGCCTATCAGCGGCTCGAGGTGAATGGTTGAGCTTTACGCCCGAGGATCGCAACGCCGAGCTGCGCGCTCTCTTTTTTGAGACCGCCAACGAGCTCCTGCAGTCTCTCAACGAGGCTGGACTGGAACTCGAAGCTCGTCCCGCGGATGAAGAAATCATCCGCAGCGTTCGCCGTGTGGTGCACACCCTCAAAGGCGATTCCGCGGCCTGCGGTTTCACCAGGCTCAGCGAAGTAGCCCACGAGCTCGAAGACGTTCTGACCCAGGAACTGGCCAAGACCCACGGCGCAAAATTTGCCGAACTCGTTCTGATCGCGGCCGACACCTTTGAAGCTGTGCTCTCCGCGTATCAACGAAACGCCGAACCGCCCAGCGGCGACCACCTTCGCGGCTTGATTCGCCACATGCAGTACGCGCCTCAAGAGCCGCTGCCGAACGTGTCTTCTACCACCGTCGCCTCTGCCGCTCCGGCGCAGTTCGTATGGAGCGAGTACGAGCAATTGATGATTTCGGAGGCCATTCATCGCGGCGAAACCGTTTTCAACATCGCTCTGCGTGTGGATCAGTCCAGCGGCATGCGTGCCGCTGCGTTTCAATTGATCCGCAATGTGCTGCACGGATGCGGCACCGTCATCGCTCTCCGTCCCGAGGACAACGTTGCTGCCGCGCATGTTGAAGTGATCGAAGCGGCCCTGGCCACAAAACAATCTGTAGCGCAGATCGAACAACGCTGCCGCATTCCCTCGATTGTGGCCCAGGTATGGGTGCAAGCGGCGACGCACGCCGACTCGGCAGAACACGAACTGCTCGGCGACCTGCTGGACGCGCAAGCCGCGCAAGTTCACGCCGCCGTCTCTGAATCCGCCGAAAATGCGGCTGCGACCAAGGCCGGCGCACTGGGGTCTGCGGTCGCGGCTGTTGCCGAAAGTACTCTTCGCGTTGACGCTGCGCGCATCGACTCAGTGATGAACCTAGTCGGCGAACTGATCATTGGAAAATCAATGCTCAACCGCGCGCTTTCCGAGTTCGACCAGAAACACTCGCGTGATCCGATTCGCGCAAAGCTGGTGGACGCCCTCTCTTTCCAGTCTCGCGTCCTCGATGAACTGCACAAATCGGTCCTCAAGATTCGCATGGTTCCGGTGGAACAACTTTTCCGTCGCTTCCCACGCGTGGTGCGCGATGTTGCCAAACATTGTGGAAAAGACGTTGCTCTCGAACTCGCTGGTGAAAACACCGATCTCGACAAAGGCATTCTCGATGCTCTTGCCGAGCCCATGACCCATCTTGTTCGCAACGCGGTAGATCACGGCATCGAATCCAGCGAAGACCGCATCGCCGCAGGCAAAGGCGCGCGCGGCACGATTTTTCTCAACGCATTTCACCAGGGCACTCAGGTAGTCATCGAAGTGCGCGACGACGGTCACGGCCTCGATCTCGATCGCATTCGCAAACAAGCCATTCAAAAAGGCCTCATCAAAGCGGAAGAAGCTGCGCGCTTGCTCGATTCCGAAGTCACCAATCTTATTTTCGAACCCGGTTTCAGCACTGCTTCCGAAGTCACGGAAGTCTCCGGGCGCGGTGTTGGTATGGACGTGGTTCGAACTGTGCTTGATCGCTTGAAAGGTACCGTCAACGTCATTAGTGGCCAGGGAAAAGGCACCACCATCCAGCTTCGCGTGCCGCTTACCCTGGCTAGCATTCAGACTTTGCTTTTCCGTGTTGGCGGACGCCTGTTCGCCGTGCCGATTTCTTCCGTCGTCGAAATTACGCGCTGCGCCGGTCAGGAAATTCATCGCGTGGACCAGCGCGAAGTCTTGCGTTTGCGCGATCACGTGCTCTCGCTGGTTCGCCTGAACGATTTGAAAGGTATTCACGCGGTTGAACCCGCGAAGACTGCAAAGAAGAATTTCGTCATCGTCATCGGCGCGGCGGAAAAACGTTTTGGTTTGCTGGTGGACCAACTGGTGGGAGAAGAAGAACTGGTCATCAAAGCGCTTCCCGCCGATATCGTTGCCAGCGATTTGGTCAGCGGCGCATCCATTCTCGGCGACGGCACCGTCGTGTTGATCCTGAATGTTCCGGCAGTTCTCTCGCGCCTCTCTCGCGCAATTCCTCTGGGAGCGATTGCATGAGCGAACGCGTTCGAGTTCTCGTGGTGGATGATTCCGCGCTCATGCGCAAGCTCATCCCCAACATTCTGGAGCGCGACCCGTCCATCGAAGTCGTGGGCACCGCCATGGATGGCGCGTTCGCCCTCAAGAAAATTGAAGAGCTGCGTCCCGACGTGGTTACGCTGGACCTGGAAATGCCGCGCATGGACGGCATGGAAACGCTGCGCATGATCATGCGCAGTGCTCCGCTTCCGGTAGTAATGGTCAGCACCCATTCGAAGGAAGGCGCGTACGCCACTTTCAAAGCGCTAGCTCTGGGCGCGATCGACTTCGTGGCCAAACCGAAAGAAGCTTCTTCCGGCCATCTGGATACCATCGCAACGGAGTTGATCGAAAAAATTAAAGTTGCCAAACGCGCCACCGGCAGCCGCATCGCCGCTCCCGTGTTTGCCGACCGGATGCAGCCGGTCAAGAAAAATGTGCGTGCGGCCCTGCCCCCCCACCGCATCATCGCCATCGGTATTTCGACCGGCGGACCGAACGCGTTGCAGTTTGTGCTTTCGCAAATTCCAGCGGATTTTTCCGGGAGTTTGCTCGTCGTCCAGCATATGCCGGAAGGGTTCACGGAAATGTTTGCACGCCGTCTCGACGAGTGCTGCGCGCTCGACGTGCAAGAAGCCAAATCCGGCGATCTTTTGCTTGCGGGGCGCGCGCTGATTTGCCCCGGCAACCGCCACATGATGGCGCGGCGCATGCCGCGCGGAGACATGGTGGTGCTCAGCGATTCCGCGCCCGTCAATGGCCACCGTCCATCCGTGGATGTACTTTTCCATTCCGTTTCTCAGGAATTTGGCCCGATGTCGGTCGGCGTTCTGATGACCGGCATGGGCGAAGACGGCGCCGAAGGACTCGGAGCAATCAAAGCTGCCGGTGGCGTAACGCTGGCGCAAAGCGAAGATACCTGCGTGGTGCCGGGTATGCCTCGCGCCGCGATCGTCAAGGGCTATGTGAATCGCATCGTGCCTTTGGATGCGATTGGCAACATCTTGATCACGCATTTTGGCGGCGACCGCGCAGCACACAACGCCTCGCGCCAGGAAAAGTTCGATCGTTCCGAGAAGAACGAAAAGATTGAAAGGATGCCTGCATCCACCAACCGTTCTTGAACGGGGAGCAGGAATCGGGGTTTGGGGATTGTACTTGCAAACCCTTGGTTAACAAGGAGAAGGTCATGGCACAGTTCGCAGCGTTGCTCAGAAAAGATAACCAGCCCGTCCGCTATCTCGTCGTGGACGACTCGGTTTTCGCGCGCAAGAACATCATCAAGATGGTGCAGCTCTTCGGCGGCGAAATTGCCGGCGAAGCTGGCGACGGCCTGACCGCCATCGCGGAATACAGCCGCACCAAGCCGGACGTCGTGCTCATGGACATCACCATGCCGCAGATGGAAGGCATCGAAGCGGTCGAGCGCATCGTTCGTCAATATCCGGAGGCGCGGATCGTGATGGTGTCTTCGGTCGGCTACCAGGAAAATATTCTGGCCGCGCTGCAAAAGGGCGCGAAACATTTCGTGCAAAAGCCCGTGAAGCCCGAAGTGTTGTACGAAATTCTTCGTTACGTCCTGAGCGACGATCCCGCGCTCGCCGGGTCTCCTGTCGCTATGGCCGGGGAGCACCGTTCATGAGAATGGATTTGATCCAGCCGTTTATTAATGCAGCCGACGCGGTTTTTGCCGAATCGCTGCAAGGCCCCACCAAAATCGGCGACCTGGTGATGGAAGAAGAAGCCTATCAACGCAAAGGTGTGGCGGCTTTGATCGTCATCAAGGGCGACATCGAAGGCCGCATCATTCTTGATCTCGAAACACAAGTGGCTTTGAAGATTGCCGCGATTCTTACTGGAGCCGAAGTGCTGGACAACGAACAAACGGTTCGCGAAACGGTTTGCGAGCTGGCCAACATGGTGATCGGAAATTCCGTGACGCTTTTGAACGACCAGGGCTACAAATTCAAAGTGTTTCCGCCGGAGATTCATGCGAACGACGAAGGGCTTGCGGGTTCGCGCGATACCGAAGCGATGGTGCTGGCCATCGAGACCAGCTGCGGCAACATTTATCTGAATATCGCCATGCATCATCTCGCACGTCGCCGCCACGAGCGGGACACCGTGCCGCTCTCGCAATAACCAATCAAGCCGTTCACAATTTAAATGTAGAGCTTCTGGCTGGCCCCGATGTATGAGTCCGCGCCGTGTCCCCTTTTTCCGTGACCAAACTTGAAGTGCAACGGTGATATTCTCCTTCCTCAACTTCTATTGCGGGCTCCAAGTAGAGCCCGCGCCCGCGCCTCTGCGAAGAACGGAGATTCTCGTGATTCCTAGCCAGCGAATCGTTATGTATTTTTTGTGCAGCGTGGCGCTGCTCGGGATTGTGCCAACGAGAATTGGCGCGCAATCGGCTGCGGCACAAAGCCCTGCCGTGAAAACAAGAATCATTCTGGATACAGACATTGGCGACGACATTGACGATGCGTTCGCACTGGCGCTGGCGATGCGCAGTCCGGAAATCGAGATTGTGGGAATCACGACGGCGTGGGGCGACACGACGCTGCGTGCGCGGCTGGTGCAGCGATTCCTGAAGGAAAATGGCGCGCCGGAGATTCCGATTGCGGCTGGTATCGAAACAAAGAGCAAGGGGAACTTTTCGCAGACTCGCTGGGCGCAGGACGGAGAGGAATTTCATAAGCGCACGGATGCGGTCGACTTCCTGCTGGAGCAAGCGCGGAAAGCTCCGGGAGAGATTACGCTGGTGGCGATTGGTCCGCTGACGAATGTTGGGGAGGCCATTGAGCGCGATGCCGCGGCATTCAGGAAATTCAAACGCGTGGTGTTGATGGGCGGATCGATCCGGAAAGGTTATGGCGATTTGGGCTATGCGCCGGACCGTGGGCCGCAACCCGAATACAACATTTATAGCGATGTGGCGGCGGCGCAGAAATTGTTTGCTAGCGGCGTGCCAATCTTCATGATGCCGCTCGATTCCACCCAGCTAATGCTCGATGAAGTCAAGCGCAACGTCCTGTTCAGCGCGGGGACGGGCATGACGAATTCGTTGGGGGCGTTGTACTACCAGTGGGTGGAGCGGAACCGGACGCCGACCGCGACGTTGTTCGACGTGATGGCGGTGGCGTACGTGGCGCGGCCCGAGTTGTGCCCGATGACGGAGTTTCATATCACGGTGGACGCGCAGGGATTTACGCGGCCCGGTGCGGGGGCGGCGAATGCTTCGGCGTGTCTGGGGTCGGATTCGGAGAAGTTTTTTCACTTTGTGTTGCCGAGGTTGATTGCCCCGACATACATCAAGACGCCCGGCGTCACTAAAGGCCGTTTGAGCGGAAGCGCTCGAAAATTCGCCGAAGCCGCAAAAAGCAATTGCTCTTTCGTGATACGCTCACCAAGTTGACTCGTTCTTAGAACCAGGGAGCCACTGTCCAGTCCCGATACCTCGGACCTTTTCCCCTGTGACGCCATCCGCTGACTCGACTGCCGACAACGCCCCACCTTGAGAGGTGGCCCGAGAAGCAATTACGCAAACAAGAGAACCGGTCTAACGACCGGCCGGTACAGGAGCGATTTATGCGAGGAGCCGGGATGAACCCCTGTACTACGTTTCGGAAAAAGACGACCGAAGAGCACGATGTGCCGTGTCCCTACAGGCAAATGCCGAGCTAGTGTCTCGAATTCTGATGGAGAGCGAAGACGGTGTTGCTCTTTTGGGAATGGTATTGATTTCGTACATGGGCGGATGGGGAGGTTGTGTAGAATATTTTTTGGGCCATTTTGGGGGACCACTACCATGGGTGACGAGAGCGCGAAGCGGGCAGCGCAGGAGTATCTGGCGGGGAAACTTTCGGCTGAGGGACAGAGACACGAAGACAAGCTAAATTGCGAGGCTGCGGAGAAGCTGGGTCCGGTGGTATGGAAGACCGTGGCGGACACGGTGCTTGCGCAGTGCAGGGAATGGAACGGAATCGCGAATGAGCAGACGTTTACGTGCCGGGAGACGATGCTTGGGGACCAGCGGATATTGTGCGCGGGACGATCGCAACAAATGGTGGTGCATTTCGATTCGCGGAAGTTGCTGGTGATTATCAAGAATTCGGCGCGGCTGGAACATGAGAAAGATGTAGTGCTGTTCGTTGAAGGGTATGCGACTGCGAGTGGGCGAGATGCGCGGTTGATGCGGAACGGGGAGCCGGTGAATCTGAGTCTGTTGATTACCGGAGAGCTGCGCGTGCTGGCGGGGCTCAGCCGGCGGGCGAACTGACCAATATCAATAAAGAAAGAAAGGAACGGCCTCGAGCGGTCCGGCGTAAACATGCCGTGCCCTTACGGGAAAAAGGAAAGGACGCAGCCACGAATGACCACGCCAGCAAAACCGCCGGTCTGAAGACCGGCCGTTACAGGAAGACTAAGAGCGAAGAGCTGGGCTCTCCGGAATGAACCCGAGCGCAAAAAACGCGAAAGTCCGGCACTAAGTTTCGCAAAGAAAACGCTGACTGCATTTATCCGAGAAGAGAGTTGTGTAAATTTTTCGAATCGCTCTTGACAGCGGGAACGCATGCTCCTAATAAGGAGACTCCGGCTGGAGAGGACATTTCCCCACGGTGCCCAGCCCCTTTTCGCCCCGCCCCAGCAAAATTCAACTGAGGAGATTGTTATGGCAAATTTAGTTCCGCGCGACACGTTTTTTCATGACATGGTTGATTTCCGGAGGAATTTCGACCAAGCCTTTAACCGGCTGTTGAGGTGGCCTTCAGCTGCGCAGGAGGAACGCTCGTATGCGGATGATTTTTCTCCCGCGGTCGAATCGTTCATTGACAAAGACAACAAGAAGTTCCATTGCCAAGTGGTCCTGCCGGGAGTTGATCCCAAGGATGTAGAAATCCAAGTGCAGGGCAATACACTGACGATTACCGGCGAGCGGACAAACACGCGTGAAACCAGAAATGCAGATTTCCTGCAGCGGGAAATCACGTATGGTTCGTTTACGCGGAGCCTGGTGCTGCCGGAGGGCGTGGATAAAGAGAAGATCTCTGCTGAATACCGGAATGGCATGCTGGAAATTACGGCCCCGATCGCAACGGCTTCGTTGCCTAAGAAGGTGGAGATCAAGTCGCTGCCTTCGTCGCGAGCAGCTTCGGCATGAGTTTGGCGGGATTCTGCATTCACGATGAGTGGCCCGGATCCAGCCCCGGGCTTTTCTAGAGGGGCGGTTGCTTGACTCGACGGGTGCTCGACGCTGCCCGATGGGTGCGCGAGGCTGACATTGAAGAGAGATTCTCCTCGCGAAAACCGCTCGGAGGGGCGGCGGTCCTCGCTTCGCTCGGAATGACGGCATTTCGGAAAGGCGGAATGACGGAGCTAGTGTGACGGTCGCTAACGGGGCGGAGGAATATCTATTCGGGGGGCTTGAGATAGGCGGCGCCGTGGCGGAAGAGGCCGGCGGAGCGGATAGGTTGGGAGAAGACGATGCGGATGGGAACGAAGATGGCTCCGGCGCCGGGAGTGAAGGGGACGGCGACTTCGACGCGAGTGCCTTCGGGATATTCATTGCGGCTGCGGAAGGAAATGCCGCCCTTGGAAAGATCTTCGCAGACGGCAACTTCTTCCTGAAAACCGCGGCGGCGAATGCAGGCGAGGACGCGGGCTTTGACGCGGGTGCGATTGCGGCGGGGGATGACGCGTTCGTCTTCGTCTGAGCGCGCGGTGGAAAAGTTGGCTGAAGCGGTTTCGGATTGCGCTTCGATCCAGACGGAAGGCGCTTCACAGACTTTGCAGATGCGCGCAACGCATTTGCGCGATTCGAAGGATCTCAATTCGAGTTCATTGAGATAGACGACTTCGCGGCGCTGACAGAAGCCGCACTCCATTAGAAGACGAGCGAGAGCTTCCTCGCCCGCCTGATGAGGAGAAGGGAATTCGATGTCCCAGAAATCGGAGCGCGGCTCGAGAATGTGAACGGCGTAGAGGAAGCCTTCGGGTTCGCGATCGATTTCCGCGACGATGCGAGCGCGGACGGATTTGACGCTGTCGCCTTCGAGCGGACGCTTGAGAGAGATTTCTTGGCCTTGGGAAAATTTTTCGTTAATTTGCAAAACGCCGCCGTTGCGGCTTACGAGAAGGGACTGCGCGAAAATTCGGCGCACCATCCCGGAGGTATCCATCCAGGAGACTTCGAGCGGTATGCGGAAAGAGACGCGATCGCTCTGGCGAAGGACTTCTGTGCGCGTGGTGGTCATGTGAAAGGGAAATACACCGCCTAAAAGCCAGTTTAGCAAGCGATCGGGATGGGTCTTGGGAGCTCGAGGGCGGGATTGTCGTAGGCACTAATACCGTGGAGGAATCATGAGCCAGGGACGAAGCGTCTAGCGTACAGACCGGGGAAGGCCACTGTAGTTGGGCAGCTGTGTTGGGCAGCTGTTGTCTTTTTCGCAAAATTATTTTATAGGGCGAGTCCAAAGCCCGGTTTTTCCTGCACAATCAAGGTACAGAGAAGCAAAGACAAGTCTAGCAACCGGACGGATCTCAACCGCCGTGAAGAACGTGATCTCCATGGACGATCATTTGAACAAGGAAGGGGCGCGGTCTGTGCCGGTGCGTGACCGGCGATACGCGATACGGCACCCATTCGCGGCGGACACGGAGTTTATCGATTTGGGAACAGGGAGTACGGGTAGTGGAGTAACGTCCGATCTGTCGTTGGGCGGATGCTTTATATGTACCAGCAAGCCGCTGGAGTTGAGCGGCCGGATGAAATTGAAACTTACGCGGAAAGATCAGACCGTTGAGGCACTGGCGGTGGTGCGCATCGTGAAGCCGCGGATTGGTATGGGAATTGAATTTTTGGATTTGGAAGAAAAGCATCATAGGACGCTGGAACGGTGGCTTGTGGAATTGAAGCGCGACCGCTGAAGGAAACCCCGACGTAACCTTCGTACTACTCAAGCGACGTATACTTTCCAAGAAAAACGTTTTCAAGCTGGTCTCGCGGTGTTGCCGTGCGCACATCGAAGAGAGATTCCTCGCCGCGTTCGGAATGACAGCGGTAGGGGCGACGGGGTGAGCGCCGGAGTGGGAGCGATGACGGAGTTGAGCGATCTGGTATTTGCAGTTAGCTCGGATGACGTGATTGCGCAAGTGTTTAGTCCAAAGCGATTAATCCAAAACGGAATCGAAGAGTTGGGAGACGGCGCGGCGTGCTTCGAGGATGGAGTAGCGATGGTCCATGGCGCCGGCGAGATCGGTGTTTGCAAAAGCGATGCGGCCGAAAGGCATGGAGCGGAGAACTTCGCGAGGCGCGGGGTTGCCGTTTGTGCCGAAGAAAAAACCAGGTTGCGGACTTAGGTAGGCGTGGCCCCAGCGATTGAGGACGATGCCGGCGATGTCGCGTTGGGCGTTAAAGTCGGCGGACGAAAACATCTGCGAGAACTGATCGCGGATGCGGCGTTCGTACTCACGGAAGGGAGTGGAGAGAAGTTCAGCGCGACCACGGTGGCCCTGGGACTCGGTCGAAAGGCCAGGATAGGGGAAAAGGATTTTTACGGTGAGGACTGTGGGCGAGTCGGGACTGAATTGCGAAGAGATGTCGCCGACGAGCGCTATGCGGCGGAGTTCGATGTAGTTGCCGATGTTTCCGCCGAACCAGCGACATCCGGTAATGCCAAGTTTTGCGAGGAAGCGCCAATTGCGCACGGCGACGTTGGCCATGATGCATGGCGAGCGGAAAAATTGCGAGTAGGCGGCGCGCTGAGCGGCTGGAAGGTCGGCGATTATGCGTTTGCTGGTCCAACTGCCACCGGCCATCACGGCGGAACGGGCACGGACGCGAAAAAGTTGGCCGTTTTTTTCGTAAATAATTTGCAGTGAATCGGCGCGGTAGGGATCGCCTTCGTGGGAGACGTGGAGAACAGTCGAAGCGAGGCGGATGCGCGCGCGGGAGCCGGGAAGGTCGAGCGCGCCGAAATTTACGGAGTTACGGGTTACGGCGTCGGGATTCGCATCGCCAGCAAAGGCAGCGGGGATCAGCGTTTTCACGATCAGGCGGGCGATGGTGGTGTTGCCGCCGGGGAACATTTGCACGGATTCGCCATTTTTTTCGTAGGGATGAAGGAGGTCAGCGGCATAGTCGGAGAAAGCGGAGAGGGCGTCGGCGCCGAGACCGGAACCACCACCGAGATCGGGCGATAGATAGGTACGAATAAATTCGCGAGTCAGGCCGAAACGCTGAATGTAGTGGTCTTCGAGGGTGACCGAGTCGAGTGCGCGTGAGATGGCGTCGCCTTCGTATTGTGGCGGAGTGAAGTTCGAATGGTTCTGGGCAGCGCCGGAATACCAGCGGAGGAGCTCGGAACGGGTTGCGGGAGATACGGGAGCGTCCGCGAATTTTTTGCCGACGGGATCGATGAGCCATTTGCCGGTGGTGGTTGAGGGATTTGCGGCAGCGAAAGTGGAAGCGAACCAGAAACCGTATTGTCCCGTGGACATTCCAGCGGAATCGTAAGGCGTGCGGCCGACGGACATGAAGGGAGCGGCGCCGGCCCAGGTTTGATAGGTGAGGCGAGGTTCGTGGAGGCCAATGGCGTCGTAGAAATCGGCGAGAAAACTTCGCGGGTAAGGAACGAAATAGATTGCGGAACCCTGGTGGGCGATAACGGGATGGCCGTCAATTGTGAATTCGTTTTGCTTTGCTTCGCCGCCGAAGATGGGATGATTTTCGAGGACAAGACATTTGGAGCCGGGGCGCGCCTGTCGAAGAAAAAGGGCCGCTGCGGCGAGCCCGCTGATTCCTCCGCCGACCACCACGCAATCGTAGAACTCTCCCGTGTCCATGGCGTTTTTTAAGAATGCGGCGGCGTTTGAATCGCGTAGTTTGTGCCCGGCGGAGAGAACTTCCCAAGTATTGCCATTGCTGTTTGCGTATTCGCCGACGCCGCCGTAGCCGTTCCAATCTTCGGTTGTGCCGGGAAGAAAGGCGTTGGGTTGTTGGGCGAGAAGTTGAGCGGGCGAAAAAGGATGGAGCAGCTGCGCGCCGGAAGCGAGCAAGGTCGCGCCGAGAAAGTCGCGGCGGGTGATGGAAGAGTCCATGCCTAGCGGGGCGTCGCCGGACTCGTCTGCGCTTGGAGCGATGTCTGAATCGGTCATCAAATCAGCTTATTGTTTGGTGTCCAGCGGGTGATGGCTTCTTTCGTAAAATTCGTTTTGGAGTTTTAGGCTGGCGCTGTCGGCTTTGACGGCGCGGATGGCTTCTTCGATGGTGTCAATCCAGGCTTTCATGCCGGCTTCGCCGAGTTCTTTGCTGGCGAGAGAGCCATCACCGGAATAATGGTCGGGGAAGCGGGCGTACCACCAGATGCCGGTGTAGACGGTTTTGGGGAGAGGGGCGTGGTTCTGGTCGGCTCCGGACTCTTGATTCACGCGATCCATGTGCACGAGGTCAGGACGCGAAATCATGGTATTGGAGGTTTCTGACTGGCCTGCGTGCATGTCTAGCGGATCTCTCTTTGAGGCGCTCTTCGGACGCTCGTTGGATCCCCACTGAACATACACAACGTAATCGTGCGGCTTGTCGAGCTGTGTTTGCGCGAAATAGGGGAGCAGGCTTTCGTTGCCGCCATGGCCGTTGACGATGAGAATTTTTCTGCAGCCGTTGCGGGCCATTTCGTCGGTAGTTTCCTGCAAAAGATTTAGCTGAATTTGCCGACTGTAGGCGATGGTGCCGGGTTCGTGCTTGGCCTCGAAGATTTGCCCGAAATAATATTCAGGGAAAACAACGGCGAATTCTTTTTCCGCGGCGTGCAACGAGGCGTAGCGAACGTTGACCAGATCGGTGCCGAGGGGAAGATGCGCGCCGTGCTTTTCCAGAATGCCGAAGGGGAGGATGCAGGCGCCTTGGGAAAGTTCGATGGCGTGGTGAAAATCGTCGGCAGTGAGTTCTTCCCAGTGCACGGAGAGTTTTTGTTGAGCGCCGAGAGAAGCGGCCGAGGAGATGCAGAAGAGAAGAAATAGAAAAATGTGGCGCATGGAAATGCTCCTGTGCGAGAAAATCGCCGCTGCGCATTGTACTGCGAAAGCAGCAAGATTAAATCGTTTTTATGGTGAATGGGAAACGGTTACGGCGGCACGGTATTTTCTGGAGCACGATGCGGCTACGGCGAAGACGGTTAGAAAGATCAGGATTGGGTCCATGGGATGACGATAGCGGAGAGAAGGGTGAGTGACGTAGTAAACGAATGGGAAAAGCGCAGGAAAGACTACGAGCGAGAAGGCGAAAGGACTTTTCGAACGGGCGAGTAACAGGGCACCGAGCGCTGTACCGAGAGTGAGAATCGCGTTGCAGAGGATGACGATGCGTACGGGGAGCGAGTTTGCGTGAAGGAAATCGTCTATAGGATATTCGGTGCCGATCCAGGTGGCGATGATTTTTCTGCCGGTTAGACGGAGGAAAAGTGCTGGCTTCTGGCGGATGAAAGTGGTGGCGCGAGCCCACTTTTCGGCGAGGTAGGCATTTTCACCAAGTTGTGCATAGTGGCGGGTTTCTTCGAGACGAGTGATGCGCTGGATGCCGTTGATGGCATGGGGATCAAAGAGGTCGTTGTTGCCGATCCAAAGTTCGAAGGGAAGGCTGGAGCGAACGGGGATTATGCGGTGGAAAGCTGCGTAGTTGCGAATGGTCCAGGGAAGGCAGCACAGCACGATAAGCAGGAGCGTGCGGACGGGAACGCGCCCGGAGAGTTGGACTACATCACGCGCACGAACCGCGGCCCAGAAGAGCAGGAACGGCAGCGCGATGCCTAGTGATGGATTGGTGAGAAGGGCGATGGCCCAGAGCAGTGCGTAGGTGAGCCAGAGCGAGCGTTTTGCGGATTCGGAAATGCGGAGGGTCGTCCAGAGAAGTGTTGTTGCGAGAAGGACCGAGAGGGAAGTGTCCCAGATCCATTCGAAGGGCATCATGATTCCGGCGGGAAGCGCAACCCAGAGCCATGCGGTGGCGATGGCGACGGTGCGGCCGGCAACTTGGCGCGCTAGATGGAAAATTGGGGAGGTGGACGCGGCTGAGAAGAGCGCGTTTAGGAGAATGGCGGCGAAGAAACTGGAGAGCGTGAAGGGACCGAAGACGCGGAAGATCAGCGATAAGAGAAATGGGTAGACGGGAGGAACCCAGGCGGTGGGGCCGGTGTTTTGGCGGAAGAGATTGCTGAAACCTTTTCCTTGCGAGAGAGCGAAGGCAATGTTGCCGGTTTCTTGTTCGAAGGGGACGGTGGCGAGAATTTGGTGGGGGATTTTGCGTTGTTGGTTGTAAGCGAAGGCGAGCCTTGTGCCGAGAGCTGCGGTGGCGATGAACCAGGTGGATGTTATTAGGAGAAGGATGCGAGTTTTTGGGGTCATGTGTTGAGTGAGAGGCGGTTTTATTTTCGCGCAGGTTGCGCGAAGAAGGAAAGGGAGAACGAGAGGCAATCGCAGTGCGAGAGCAGTCTGCGCCGGGGCATACGTTGAGGTTCTTCGCCTGTCCTTATCGGATAGGTTCAGAATGACAAACGGTTTTTTAGTGGCCGGTTTTTAGCGCGCGGATGGGTATTGCTTGGATTGTTTGGTGCGGGAGTTGAAGGTGGCGAAGGTGCCGTCGGGGTTTGCGGTGAGTTTCAAATAATTTGCGGCGTCGGGGCCGACGGGATTGGCTATGAACTCTGCACCGGTGTTGTGGGCGGGGCCGGATTCTTCGGAGAAATGGAGTTGCCAAAGAGTTTGGAGGTTTGGCGAGGACTGGATGATGTCCAGCGCTGAGGGGCTGCCACCTTTGGCGGCGCCGTTGTCCACGATAACGACGCGCGGGGCGATGGCGTGAACGAAAACGGCGCTGCCGCTCTGGTTGAAGCCGTGGTGCGAGGCGATGTAGATGTCCACTCTACCGATTTTGTTTAGCGGACACATGAGCTGATGCTCTTTGTCAGAAGTAAGGTCGCCGAGATCGAGGATTCTTAGTTTGCCGAAAGTGATGAGAGTGCCGAGAGAGCTAGAGTTTTCGGTCTCGTCCGCGGGAGGTTGGGCAGAGTTTGCGCACGCCGGATTGGGTTCGCCTGCGCCGGGAAGGGCTTTTTCGATGAGCGCACCGTCGGAAGAGATGACTTTGACCTGAATGCCGCGAACGGGGAGGATGTCGCCGGGTTTTGCGGTGATGTGCTGATATTTGCCTGAAGACAAGAGTTGCTGGTAGGCGAGCCAGCGTTTTTGCGTGATGTCGTCGGTAGTTTCGCGGTTTTCGCCGTGGTCGATGAAGGCGCCGATGGGAATACTGGCGGCGAGTTGCGGAGCTCCACCGACGTGATCGTCGTGATAATGGGTGATGAGAACGAAATCAATTTTGTGGATGCCGGCATCGTGAGCGGCTGCAACGATGCGATCGGCATCACGATTGTTGTTGCCGGGCCAGCCGGTGTCGATGAGGAGGGATTGTCCGGCGGGAGTGATGAAAAGAGTGGCCTGGCCGCCTTCGACGTCGATGAAATAAATTTGCAAGGATTTTGTGGAGGGCGCGGGCGGAAGTGCGAACGCGGATGAGACCCAAAGCGAAAGTAAGCACAAGAGCGCGAGCGCCAGAGCATATTTGTGACACGACGCCGATTGCGACGAAGGCCAAGGGAGGAACGAAAATTTTGAATTAGGAGTCCGGGTAACGGCGGGCACGGCCCCGAGCGGTCCGGGGTAAACGTGCTGCGCCCCTACGGGAATAGTTTCGTACATAGTTTTGAGCCTCAAACCTCGCCTTCGGGGATATTGGCTTTAGCGAGAGCTCGCAATGCTCCGGTGGAAATGCCGCCGTCAACCAGAATGGTCTGGCCAGTGATGTAGCGACTGGACTCCGAAGCGAGAAAAACAATTGCGCCGTCGAGATCATGAGGTTCACCTGGGCGCTTGACGGGAATGCGTTCGCGGAGATATTTGAGCCATTCCTGATCTTCGTAGAGAGCTTTATTTTGGTCAGTGCGGAACCAGCCAGGGGCGAGGCAATTGACGGTGATGCCGGGTTTACCCCAATCGTCGGCAAGGCTCATGGTGAGCTGGCGAATGCCGCCGCGGCTTGCACCGTAAGGACCGAGACCCGCGTAACCGGCAACGCTGGTGACTGAGCCGATGTTAATGATGCGACCGTACTTGGCGTTAACCATGCGGCGCGCAACGGCTTGCGCCATGAAAAAACTACCGCGCAAATTGGTGTCAAGAATCAGATTCCAATCCTCCCAAGAGACTTCGAGTGCGGGTTTGCGGATATTGCAACCGGCGTTGTTGACCAGAATATCGAGATGGCCGAACGCGGATTCCGCGCCGGCGACCATGGCTTCGATGCTGTACTGATAGCGAACGTCGAGTTCGAGAGAGACAGCACGGCGGCCGAGCGCCTGGATTTCGGTTTCGAATGTGGAGAGACTGGCACGATTGCGGCTGGCGAGGACGATATCCGCGCCGGCGTTGGCCAGGGCGCGCGCGAAGTACTGACCGAGACCGCGGCTGGTACCGGTGACGATCGCGGTTTTGCCTGAGAGATCGAAGAGCGAATTATTGTTGGCTGCGTTCACGAGCGTGTTGGGAGTGGTAGTTGTGGTCATGGTTGTAGTCATGGCGAAGTTCAGGGAGTCAGAACCACTTTCAGCAGATTCGGTTCACGCGCGTAGAGGCGCTCAAACCATTGTGCACCTTCTTCGAGAGGAGCAATGGCGGTAATGAGCGGCTTCACGTTGATTGCGCCGGAAGCCAGGAGTTCGATGGCGCGGGGATATTCTCCCGCGGAAGCGCACGAGCCTTGAAGGCGAATCTGGCGAGTGACGACTTTTTGCAGCGGGAGTGTGACGCTCGGAGAGATATTTCCGACGAGAATGACGGTACCGCCTTTGCGGACGGCGTCTATGCAGGCTGCCACGGTTTCATTTCTGCCGACAGCTTCGAGAGCGATGTCGACACCCTGGCCGACGGTGAGTTCGAGAAGTCTTGCGTTGAGCTGGTCATTCGAAATAAGAACCTCGGTGGCTCCAAGCTGACGTGCGAGCTCCAAGCGCACGGGATCAACATCGGCGACGAAAATGCGCGAGCAGCCAGCGACGCGGAGGGACTGCAGAACCAGGATGCCAATGGCTCCTGCACCAAGAACCAGGGCGGTGGCGCCAGTGGAAGTTGGCGCGAGGGATACAGCGTGAAGAGCGACGGCCACGGCTTCGAGCATAGCGGCTTCCGCAAAGGGAAGATTCTCCGGGAGACGATGAAGAAGGCGCGCGGGTACCGATACATATTCGGCGAAAGCTCCGGCGCGGCGGTAATCGCCGCAAGAAACGCCGAGAACCTGGCGTGCGTCGCAGAGGTTAACATCACCGCGTAAACAATTTCGGCAAGCGCCGCAATAAACGGTGGAGTCAAAGGTGACGCGATCGCCCGGCGAAAAATGTTGTACGCCGGGACCGACGGCGGTGACGACTCCCGCTGCTTCATGGCCCATGACCAGAGGAGGAATGCGCCGGCCCGAGGAGCCATCGTAACCGTGGACATCGCTGCCGCAAATTCCGCAGGCGGCTACACGGACGAGGACTTCGCCGGCAGACGGCGACGGAGTGGGCAGGTCGGCGATTTCTAGACTTCGGTAGCTGGAGAGAAGCAGCGCTTTCATGGGCGTCGGTCGAGTGAGCTGGCAGCGGAGACTCTATCACTAAAGGCGGGCAAGTGCAGGAGGTTGCCGTTGGCTGCGGAGTGAATTATTTGCGGCGGGCTTTGGAGCGTACGTCATGTTCCAGATATTCGTTGAGGTGTTTTCGGACATCGTGAAGAGGCTGACGATCTTTTTGCAGGCGGCTGATGAGGAGCGCGCCTTCGAGAGTAGCGATGATGAGTTGGGAAAGTTTTTGCGGATGAATCGTAGAGCTGATCTGACGATGTGCGATGCCTTCGCGGATGAGTTTGGATAGGCGGGCGGTCCAGGACTGCAGCGCTTTTTGCGCGCGGGCGCGAAGAATAGGGTTGCCATCGTCGGACTCAATTGCGGTGTTCATCAGCGGACAACCGCCGGGGACCAGCTCGGGGCGGAGTTCCACAAAGTTACTGATCATTTTTTTCAAGCGGTCCACGGAGTCGGCGGAGTCATATACACCGGCGAGTCTTCCGTTGGCGGCTTTCAGCCATGAGTAATCGAAAGCGGCGGCAGCTAGTTCTACTTTGCTATCGAAATGGCGATAGATGCCGCCTTTCTGGAGGCCAGTGGCGTCCATGAGATCGGACACTGAAGTGCCTTCGTAGCCCTTTTGGTTGAAGAGCGGAGCGGCCTTTTCGATGATTTCCCGCCTGGTTTGTTGCCCTTTGGTCATCGCAAGCTCCTCGCAGTCAGGCTCCCGCCTGAACTGATCTGAGACCGAATGGTCCTTTTTTGCTATTCTACCACAAAATATATGCGACCGAACGGTCTCTTTAGCATCGAAATAGGTGGGAACCAGAGCAGGTTGCGATGAGCGAGACATTGACACCAGCGAGTGCGTGGAGTTTTCCGGATACCCGGCCAGCGATCAATCCGTGGTTCATTGCGATCACGGTGACGCTGGCGACGTTCATGGAATTGCTGGACACGGCGATTGCGAACGTCTCGCTGCCGCACATTGCGGGCGGACTGGCAGTGAGCGCGGACGAAAGCACCTGGGTGCTGACGAGTTATCTGGTTTCGAACGCGGTAGTGCTGCCGCTTTCGGCGTGGTTGAGCCGGATGTTTGGACGCAAGCGGTACTACATGACTTGCGTGGCGGTGTTCACTGTGAGTTCGCTGCTGTGCGGATTCGCGCCTAGTTTGGGAGCGTTGATTTTTTTTCGGGTGCTGCAGGGAATCGGCGGAGGCGGGCTGGCTCCAGTGGAGCAGGCGATCCTGGTGGATACGTTTCCAGCGAATAAAAGAGCCGCGGCATTTGCGCTGTACAGTATGGCGATCGTGACCGCGCCCGCGATTGGCCCACCGCTGGGCGGGTGGATTACGGATCACTGGAGCTGGCGGTGGGTGTTCTTTATCAATGTCCCGATTGGCATTGTGTCATTGCTGCTGACGAGCAAGTTGCTGTCAGACCCGCCGGAATTTACGCGGGAAGTTGCAGCCGCGCGAAAGGCCGGAAAACTGAAGATTGACGGGTGGGGAATTTTTTCTGTGGCGATGGCTTTTGCGTGCCTGGAAGTGGTGCTGGACCGCGGGCAGACAGAGGACTGGTTCGAAAGTAATTTTATCGTGGGATTTTTTGTGGTGGCGATGACGGCGCTGGTGTTTGCGATTATCTGGGAGTGGCGGCATCCGGACCCAGTCGTGGAAATACGGTTGCTGGCGGACCGGAATTTTGCGCTGGCGAACATTTTTTATTTCATGTTTGGATTTACGTTGTATGGATCGACAGTGTTGATTCCGCAGATGCTGCAGCGGCTTTATGGATACACGGCGACGGATGCGGGACTGGTGCTGGGGCCGGGAGCTTTTGTGATTGTAATGCTGGCCCCGGTGGTGGTGAGGATTCTGCCGAAGATTGGAGTGAAGCGGCTGGTGGGATTTGGATTCTTCGTTTTTGGTTTAGCGATGTGGTATTACGCGAGTTTTACGCTGGAAACGGACTACGAGCATCTGGCGTTGGCGCGCGCCTTGCAGGGGCTGGGGATTGCGACTTTATTTGTGCCGGTGAGCCAACTGGCGTATTCAAATTTGGCGAAAAGCAAAAATAACAAGGCGTCGAGCTTGACGAATTTATTCCGGAATCAGGGCGGGAGTTTTGGAATTGCGTTTGTGACGACGATGCTGGCGCGGCGCACACAATATCACCAGAGCGTGCTGGTGGCGCACAACACGCCTTTGGATGAGCGCTACCGGCAGCTGCTGGATAATTTGACCGCGTATTTTGGAGCGCACGGATTTTCGCATGCGGATGCGGTGGTTCACGCGCAGGCGCAGGCGTTCGGGTTGTTAGAGCGGCAGTCTACGTTTTTGGGATTTCTGGATTGTTTTACGACGCTGGGGTGGTTCGTGGTGATGGGAGTGCCATTGGTGTTTTTGATACGGCGATTTCGGGCGGCATCGATGTCGGACAACCACTGACCGAGAGCGCGCCCGCGTGGATTCGGTCGACAGAACAGAAGCGGTCGGCCTAATCGCGGACTGAAGCCAGAACCCGAAGGAGCTGCGGCTGACCGCCGAGGACGCTTAGCTATCGAACCGCTTTGTTCTTACCAGTTCGGCAAAGATACGACTGTCTCGACTGATTGCCAGTCTGCTTCCAAGGAACTCAGTCGCGCTGAACGTTCGCTATGCAGCCTTGTGTTCGATGGGAACGAGTTGGTAGCCCAGCTGTTTGGCTTGCCGCTTGAGCTTCATTTCGAATCGCTCCTCCCTGTGGGCGTCTCTACCGGCCCAGATGGATTCGTTATATTCGACCTGGTTTTTGACCATGGTGTAAAAGATCACTGCGATCTTGTGTGCTGTTGCCGTGGTGGCGGCCCGGGGGCCGAGCTTAGCTTTCATTCGGCGCAGATAGTTGCCCAAGGGCGTAAGGCTATGATGAAGGGAAAAGGCTGCCAAGAGGAAGAGATGGCCGGCACGATTTTTTACCGTTCGTACTCCTCGCCACAGCAGTTTTCCACCGCTGATGTCGTTGTCCGGACAGAGTGCAATCCAGGAAAAAAAGTGTGCTGCGGTAGGCCACTTGGACATGTCTCGGCCTACCTCGTTGAACGGTGGCAAGGCATTTTCTTCTAAGCCTGGGATTTGAGTCACATCCACCCCAAAGAGTTTGTAGGATTGGCTTTCCCAAGTTCGTTACGGGATTTTCCAAACATATGAAATCGTAGCCGAGCTTTTCCTTTTGGCTTATTTCATCAAAAAAGGCTTCAGGAAATTATGGCCTCGAAAACGTCAGCACAAAACGACCACATCGAAGTAATATTTCATCTCCTGTTGCTCCACCCGGAGCGACACATGATTGGGTTCGAGTCTGACGAAGAAATTCTCCAAAAATTACGCGAGCGGTTACGCAGCATGACGGACGAAGAGTTGATTAAGTTCGGGAAAGACGTGCGTAAGCTCGCAGAGAATCCGTTTCAGAAGCAATTGGAAGAAGCTAGACGGGAGTGGAAACCGAGGAACCAATTGCGGGATTCGAAAAATAAATGAAGCCAAGACCACTTGGTTATGGGCGTGAGAGGAACCGTCCGCCGTTTCGCCTGAATCGACTCCGTTCACCGTTCGCTAGCATTTCGTACTCGCCATCCGGTAATCTGTCCGTTACGTCAGAATCCATCATCCTGTAATCAGAAAACACCGGGGGAAGAGTATCAAGCGTGGTCTTCGTTGCTCGAACCTTGCACTCGACTCGCTGGCCCTCTCCAACGATTGTTCCGCTAAAGACCACTGTTTGTTTCATGAAGCCGCCTCCTATCGCAGGATATGCCTACCACAGGGTTGTTCCTTCATTCGGGAGAGTTGGCGGGAGCAACGCATCAACACGTTCTAGCAACTTCGAAATACCGTCCGCCTTTGAAATGAAATCAACGTCGATGGCTGCGCACAGATTATCAACATGCAGTTCGGTCAGCGTAAATAGGATGACTGGCGTTTCCCGCATCTCATTCTTCAGGACCGCAGCCGCTTCTGCTCCATTCAACCGAGGCATGGAAAGGTCCAGAAGTATTAAATCGGGTCGCGACGTCTTGGCCTTCTCGATAGCGTCTATGCCGTCAACCGCTTCACGCACGACGAGATGCTTGTGCCGACCTTCAAGCAAGAGCCGCACCGATAGACGCACGGACGCGCTGTCATCGGCAATCAGTACAGTTTTAGCCATGAATCAAGATGATGCTCATTTTAGGGTCTGATGCAATACACAAGAGCCTGTAATTTCAGGGAAAGGCTTCAGTCGGCTTGCTATTTCGACCAGTTCTTGGCTACTGCTTTGGCACGCGAACCACGCCTATTCCGATCTTCCTTCTTTCGCGGTCGGGATATTTGAGACGCGCCTTCTCCGCCAGTGCTTTCGTCTTGAACGGCTTCGACAAAATGACGAGCTCTAACCCTTCGTATTCGAACAGCAGCCATCGCACAGACGATTTCATCCGGGAATTTTAGAGCACGGTTGATTGTGTTCAAACGACAAAATGCATGTCGATTCTTGCAGCTCATGCGTTGATCTAGGTTTTCTGCAGCGAATCAGAGAGCTATTTCAACTTCGCGTACTCCGCCTTCGCCTCAACCAACACCGGAACATCAGGGTCCGCATCTTTCCAAATCCCCAAAAATTCCTGATAGGCGCCCTTGGCTTTGGCGGAGTCGCCTTGCATGGCGTACGCGCGGGCGAGTTGCAGGCGGGCCAGCGCTCCCCAAGGAAAGTTCACCACCAGTCCCCGATGGTCGATGAACTTCTGAAATTCCGCAGCCGCCGCATTGCCGTCATGCAGCATCAGATACGCTTCTCCGCGAATATAAGCCGGACAAAGAAAGATTGCGGTTTGCGTGTCCTGGCCAAGTTCGATCGTGCCGGTCCCCTTTAATAGTTCGACGGCTCGGTTCGGGTCTTTGCGCTCCAACGCGGCAGCCGCCCGGATTGGGGGCAGCCAGTACCTCTGTACAATCGTGTCCAGCGGATACGTCTTGTCGAGTTCGGTGACCAATTTCTCCGCGCCTGCTGTATCCCCTGCGCGCGCGAGTGCCATTGCCGCCGCCGTCCGCACATCGCGGTTGGGGGCCAGCTTCAACGCCGCATTCGCGTCGGCCCGTGCTTGCTCTCGCTGGCCCGATTCCACTTCGCGCAGCGCCGCCGTGGTCTGATAGGCTGCGGCACTCTCTTTAGCGTCGTTACGCTCGGCGGAATCCATCGCCCTGCGCGTCAATTCGTGCGCGTTCTTCAGTTTGCCGTACCAACCTTCCGTATCCGCTTGCGCGGCCAGCAGCAGGTCTTCCGCACCTGGCTTGCCCGTCGCAGCCGAGGCCAACCGTGCCATCCCGGCTTTTTCGCCCTTCAGAAAAGCCAACTGGTAGCGATTTACAAGCAGGACCTCGTTTTCCACTTTGTGCTCCTCCGCCTGCTTGTACACCGCCTCCGCCTCGTCCAGCCGGTTGAGGACCATGAATGCGTTGCCGGTGTTTCCGTAGTTGGTCGCATCATTTGGCTCCAGGCGCAGCGCCTCCCGGGATTCCGCCAACGATTTCTCGAAGTCGCCCAGGCTGGCGCAAATAACTCCCAAGTCTAAATAAGCAAGCTCGTCTCTGGGGTACGTCTGCTTCCAAAGCTCAAAGGTCTGTGCCGCCTTCTCCAGTTCTCCCGTTGCGATGAGATAGTAGAATCCTTCGATCGAAAATCGCTCCCGCTCGCTCACCTTCTCCCTCAGGTCATAGGCCTTGCGCGCATATTCTGACGCACGGCCAATTTCGTTCACGTTCGAGTAGACGCGGGCCATCGCCCGAAAAGCCATAGCGAACTTCGGGTCGAGTTCCGCTGCCCGTTTGTAAATTTTGTCCCAAGCTGTAGGCTTTTAGCGCTTCCAGAGAGGTTGTGGTCGCTTCTTCCACGGGCGTCGCGTACTTTTGCACCGAACTGAGCGACTCGCCCAGTTTGCTCCGCAGATTGATGGCCGCAACATCCAGAGCCTTGAGCACGCCTTCCTTGCCCGCCGCCTGTTCCTGTGCCTCCGCCAGCACATCGCCGGTATTGCAATTCACGGCCTTCAACCCGATCACGTACTGACTGCCCAACCCTGCAATCGAACCGGTCAGCATTGCCTTGCTTCCCGTGCGCTGGCAGACCTCCCGTGCCACCTCCCGCGTCAAGCGGTCACCGGCCGGACGACCCATCATTCCTAATGTCTGATTCACCTTGTTATCAGAAACCAAATCGAGAAACGGGGATTGTTCCAGTTGTACCGCAAGCCCCTGTTTAAGGGTGTCGTCGAATACGGCATCGCCTGTTTTGTTATCGAAATCCGCCAGAACAATCGTGTCCTTCGCGGTGAGCGCCGTCGCGGACGGACCTGTGGCTGACGGCCGCGCGCGTAAATAGAGCCACCCTCCAATGGCGGCGATTAAAATGCCGGCGGCTGGCGTTAGAGTTTTCCAGAGCTTCCCATTCCCAGCAGCTACGCCCTCGACACCTACATTGCTCGCCGAGGACTTTCGAACCGAGCCGGTCGCCGAAGAATCAGACACTGCCCCTCGGCTGAAGCGTTCGGTGGGATCCTGCACTGCGGCCACGGAGTCGGAACTGGCGGACGGAGAGCGTCCGGAATCGGTATCGCGTTTCAGGCGTTGCAATTCCGCGCGCATGTCCGAAGCATGTTGATAACGAAGATCGCGATCTTTTTCCATCGCGCGACTGATGATGTCTTCAAGCTTCGGCGGAAGTTTCGGATTCAGGCGCAGCACCGGCAACGGCGTGTGATTCATGATCCCATCGTAGATAACGCCGGTGCTCTCACCAGTAAAAGGCAATGCTCCCGTGGCCATTTCGTACAGGACCACTCCGAATGAAAATAAATCCGTGCGTGCGTCCAGTTGCTTCGCGCGCACCTGCTCCGGCGACATATAGGCCACAGTTCCAAGTGTGGAACCCGGACTCGTGAGATGCGCTGCGGTCATACCTTCAGTGGCATCTCCGATGGCCGTAGCTTCTTCGGCCTGGGCTCCCGCCACAGTAAGCTTGGCCAATCCAAAATCCAAAATCTTCGCGTGGCCGCGCTTGGTGATGAAAATATTTGCCGGCTTGATGTCGCGGTGCACAATTCCTTCTGCGTGCGCGGCGTCCAGAGCATCAGCAAGCTCAATGGCCAAGGGCAGCAGCACGTCAATCTCAATGGCATTTCCGTTGATGCGATGCTTCAGCGTCTGGCCATCGAGATATTCCATGGCGATGAAGCGCTTACCGCCATGCTCCCCGATTTCGTAGATGGTGCAGATGTTGGGATGGTTGAGGGCGGAGGCGGCACGGGCCTCGCGGCGAAATCGTTCCAGAGCTTGCGGATCTTGCGCCAGAGCTTCCGGCAAAAACTTCAGAGCGACGAAGCGGCCCAGCTCGGTGTCTTCCGCTTTGTAGACAACACCCATCCCACCACCGCCGAGCTTCTCGACGATGCGGTAATGGGAGACTGTCTGTCCGATAAGCGATGAGGGATCAGCCACTGCCCGCGTATCTTATGTTTTTGCCAAGAGCCAAGTCAACGAAGGGAGACAGCTCGCGACGTAAGTCATCGAGGTCAAGGGTGTATACTGCGTTCCTTCCCATCCTCTGCACACTGAACCCGGAGTCCGACTCTGCAGAAACTCGTTTTGCTTGCTGCAATTCAAAAAGAAATCCAACGCCACGATCTTTCATATTTTGTGGACGAGCCGCCATCAGTCGCGCAGGGCGGAAAGGGCGTTGTTGTGTCCGGGTGCCCGGCGTGCAGAAAGAGAATCAATACGATGACGCAATTT
>WNFO01000266.1_pt1 | contig 59069 bp, 64 predicted proteins | sample 5400251 | NCBI WGS metagenome assembly WNFO01 (sample SAMN13153354, study PRJNA577476) | soil metagenome | isolation source: 100 cm saprolite under Madrone tree | place: USA:California | collected 2016-06-14 | reverse complement strand
GGCTGCCGAGCCGTCCTATGACTGATGGTTTGCGGACCGCGGAATAGCTCACGCATCGAAATCATCGCCCGGCGCGACGCGATCTGTGCCCGGTTTCGGCTCGTCTTTATGGAAATAGAGCCGCCGCCCCGCGAATCGCGAGGGCGGCGGCGTGGAAGCTGGGTTGGTTAGCGACCGGACTTGTCGTTTGAGAGCTTCTCGAGCAGCTCGGCCAGTCGCTCCATCGACTCGTTGGAGCCCTCCTGCATCCCGGACGCGACCATTCCGTCGCGGTCCATGACGGACTGGAAGACTATTTGCGCGACCAGCCTGGTCTTGTTGCCCATCGGCTCGAACGTTGCGGTCTGCAGGGCGACGTGGCCTGGCATGCCTTCGAACTCGAACGTCGCGCAAATCCGTTCAGGCGCGACGACGTCGTGGTTGACGCCGCGGAATGCGTACTCCGCGCCATCGGCGCCCTTGTGGATCACGCGCCACTCGCCGCCGGCCCGTGAGTCGAACTTGTCGATCTTGATCTCGTAGCGTCGCGGCCCCCACCACTGCGCGAAGAGCTTCGGGTCCGTGTACGCCCTGAACACAAGCTCGCGAGGCGCGTCGAGAACGGTGGTCGAGACGATCTCTTGCTTCCCGGGTTCGATCACGTACTCAGTCTTGGGCATTGTCTTGACTCCCTTTTCCGTCATCTTTTTTCTTCTCCTCTTTGATTAGATCCTGCAGAACTTTGTCCAGGCGCTCGAAGCTTTCATCCCAGAAGCGCCGGTACTCCCCCACCCACTCGGACGCTTCCTTCAAGCGCCCGACCTCGAGGCGGCAGGGGCGCCATTGCGCGCTGCGCCCCTGCGTGATCAACCCAGCCCGCTGAAGCACTTTCAAGTGTTTCGAAACGCCGGGGAGGCTCAGGTCGAACGGCTTGGCCAGCTCCGTGACCGTCGCCTCGCCTTGTGAAAGACGAGCCAGGATCGCCCGCCGGGTGGGATCGGCGAGGGCTGCGAACGTGGTGCTGAGTTGATCGCTTGGCATCCTATTTTTCCCAGTGGCTAATTAGCTAACTGGAAGAATAGCGCCCGGCAAACCGCTTTGTCAAATGGGTCCCCAGTCATAGATTCGGCACAGGTCCCGCCTAGATTCCGGAGCCATGGCCGCCGTGCTCGAAGTTCTCGATCTCCGCAAGCGGTATCGGCCTCGTGACCCCTGGGCCGTGGAAGGGGTCTCGTTCAAGCTTGAGGAGGGGCAGGCGTTCGGCCTCTTGGGCCCGAACGGCGCGGGCAAGTCGACGGTGGTCAAAGCGATCGTCGGGTTGACCCGGCCGGATTCTGGAACGATCTCGGTGTTCGGCTCATCGCCAGGCGACGTGGCCGCTCGAGCCGCTGTCGGCTTCGCGCCCGAGGACCCGGACTTCCCGAAGTATCTCTGGGCAGACGAGGTCCTCGACTATTTCGGCCGGCTGCTCGGATTGCAGGCGGGCGAGCGCCGCCGTCGCATTTCCGAAACACTCGAGTGGAGCACGCTGGCGGGCGAGCGCCGCCAGGTGCGGCACTTCTCGAAGGGCATGAAGCAGCGGCTGGGCCTGGCGCAAGCCATCCTTGGGCGGCCGAAACTGCTGATCCTGGACGAGCCGACCGCCGACCTCGACCCGATCGGCCGTCGCGACGTGCGGGAGCTTATCGCCGGGTTGAAAGCGCAGGGCACCACGGTGCTTCTGAACAGCCACCTCCTCAGCGAGGTCGAGCGCGTATGCGATCGCGTGGCGATCATGGCCCGCGGCCGGATCCTCGAAGAAGGGCCGATGCAGGAGCTGGTGCCCGAGGGCCGAACCCTCGAGGAGATGTTCATGAAGCTTCTGGACGCAACCGCCCAATCACGCGAGGCGGGCCTTCCCGCATTCATGGCCGAGAACCAGACACATCGAGCGCAGAGCTGATGTCGCAAGCACTCGCGGTCGCACGCTACACGCTCATCGAGCTGACCCGCCGCCGTCTCTTAGGCGTGATCGTCGCCATCGGGGTGGTGCTGACGGCCGGCATTGCCGTCGCTCCGCACGTGCTCCGTCAGCCAACGCCCAAGGATGGGGTGATCGTGGTACTCACCGCGCTGGGCGCAAAGAGGTGCCGTACGCGATCACGTTGTGCGCGTTTGTGGTCGGGATGACCGTGATCAATCACGACCTCGATTCGGGCGCCGTGGTCTCAATCTTCGCCAAGCCGATGTCTCGCTCCAGCTACACGGCCGGCAAGCTGATGGCAGCCGCTTCGCTCCTACTTCTCATCGCGGCCATCTTTACCGCCGGCAGCCTGGCTGTTGTCGCCGCAAACGGAGGCAGCGTCTACAGCGTCGTCTTCTGGACCTTGGCTGCCCTGGCCGCGAACATCGTCTTGCTGATGCTTCTCCTGATGCTGCTCACGGTGTACTTGAACAATGTCGTGGCGGCGGCGATCGTGCTGGTCTTCCACTACATAGGGGGCCAGGTGATCACGCTCAACGCGATGGTCCAGCACAACGTCATCACCGATGCGATAGCGAGGACGCTGATCGACATCGCCTATTGGGGCGTTCCGCATGAGCTCACCGGCAACCTACAGCGCCAGATCTTCCAACTGCAAATCGACACTGGTGAGCTTCGATTCGGAGGTCAGAATCCGATCGACAGGTTGCCCGATGCCTCGGGCGCCGTCGACATCTGGTTCTGGTTCGCTTACATCGTAGCGATCACCGTCTTGCTCTTCTGGTCGGTGCGCCGAAAGCAGGTCTGACCAGGCCCACTTGACATTGGTTCGTTTCAGCGAACATGCTGATAACGCTGGGATTCCCACCTTCACAAGAGGGTGTGGAGCGGGGTGGAGGTGAATCGATGAAACGAATTCGTCGGTTGATGCTGGGGGCGTCTTTTCTGCTGGCCGCGGCACCGGCATTCACAACGGTGCAAACGGCACAAGCCGGAGTGCAGCAAACCTATCTCGTCGTGTACCACAGCCAGGCGCTGCCTGCTGACGCGGCCGCGACCATTGCGGGTGCGGGCGGCGCGGTGGTCGCGACCTATGGCGACATCGGCGTGGCCGTCGCCAGTTCAGACAGCACGACATTCCGTGACAACCTGATCAAGGACACGCGGATCGAGGGTGTTTCGGCAACGCCCGCATTGGTCACGCACCTCAACGATGACAGCGTCGTCGACAACGCGAGCACGACCGCGATGACCAACGCGCTGACTTCGAGGCAGTGGGACATGGACCAGATCCAGGCGCCCGCGGCCCACGCAATCAACAGTGGGAGCCCGTCGGTGACGGTCGGTGATATCGACACCGGTCTCGACTTCACACACCCCAACCTGGCTCCAAACGTCGACTTCAGCAAGAGCGTCTCCTGCATCGGCGGCAAGACCAACACCAGTCCATCCGCCTGGAATGACGACAACGGCCACGGCACCCACACCGCCGGCACGATCGCAGCGGCGAACGTCGGCTTCGGCATCGTGGGCGTGGCCCCGAAGGTGAAGATCGCTGCCATCAAGACAGGCGACGTGAATGGCTTCTTCTTCCCCGAAGCCGTGGTGTGCGCCTTCATATGGGCCGGCACGCACAACATCCAGGTCACCAACAACAGCTACTTCGCGGACCCGTGGCTGTTCAACTGCAAGAACGACCCGGTGCAGCGCGCCATCTGGACCGCTGAGCGACGAGCGATCCGCTTCGCGATGCAACGCGGGACGATCGTTGTGGCGGCGATCGGCAACCAGGCCGACGACCTCGCGCACCCGACCCAGGACGTCACGAGCCCCGACGACACGACTCCGGTCACCCGCGAGATCACCAATGCTTGCGCGGTGATCCCGGTCGAGGTCCCAGGCGTGATCGGCGTGTCGGGCGACGGGAACCTGCGCATGAAGTCTTTCTTCTCGAGCTACGGCGTCGGCGCGACACAGGTGGTCGCCCCGAGTGGAGACTCCCGGCTGCAGCTTACCCCGGCGGCACCAAACGGCCGTGTCCTCTCCACGTATCCCGCTGCGCTTGAATCCCACTGCGTTAGGAAGGTCTTTGACAACGGTGCGACCTACTGCTACCTGCAGGGCACATCGATGGCCTCTCCTCATGTGGCTGGAGTCGCGGCTTTGATCGTCAGCATGGGCATCACCTCACCGGGTGCGGTCACGGCGAGGCTCGACAACACCGCCGATCCGATGCCATGCCCGGCGGACGTCTCCATATACGCGCCCTTCCCAGCGGTTGACAACGGCGCGCCGCAGACCTGCCAGGGGGGGAGCGGATACAACGGCTGGTTCGGACATGGCCAGGTGAACGCGCTGGCCGCTGTCGGAGGGTAGCCAGCCTCCCACTTTCGACCATCCGGCCGGGAGCCTTGTAGCTCCCGGCCGGGACTTTTGCCGCGGGCGCCGGATAGTGCGGGCGAGATGAATCTCTATGGATTGCCGCGCGACCAGCGCCTGGCCGGCCTCGGATCTCGCTGCACTTTGAGTTAGAACTAGCCGCGGAGTGACAGCTTCGCGGCGCGACTTTCGGGTGGTCCTGGCCACGCGGCTGCTCAGGGCCTTTGCTTTCGGCTTCGCAGCAGTCCTGATCGGCATCCTGCTCGAACAGCGACACCTGCGCCCGGAGCAGATCGGGATCGCCCTCGCCATCGGATTGGTCGCGGCGTCATTGCTAGGCTTGCCGGCGGCCGCCGCGGCGAGGCGGTTCGGCCGGCGCCGAGTTCTGGCCGCCTGCGGTCTCTTGATGGCACTGACGGGGGCCGACCTCGCGTTTGCGACCAACGGCACGCTTCTGACGCTGGCCGGAGCGACCGGGATGTTGGGGGCGAGCGTCGACCTCGGGCCGTTCCTTCCCATCGAGCAGGCGATGCTGGCAGAGTCGGTGGCAGGCGATCGACAACCGGCGGCGTTTGGTCACTACTCGCTGACCGGAGGACTCGCTTCTGCGGGCGGTGCCCTCGCGGCCGTATTCGCGAGCACACCGCAGCGCATTCAAATCTTCTACGTGGTCTTCGCGGCGATTGGCCTGGCCACCGCGGCGTTGCCATTGTTCGTTTCGTCCGGAGCAGAAAACACAGCGCCCGGTCCGATCCTGAGTAGGGCCAGCCTCAGGCCGCTCGCCGCGCTGTCAGCACTTTTCGCGCTCGATGCTTTAGGCGGCGGGTTCATCGTCCAGCCGGTCGTTGCGTACTGGCTGCACGTTCGTTTCGGCGCCGGCGCCAATGTTCTCGGTCCATCGTTCGCCGCCATCGCGATCGCGCAGGCAGCTTCGTTCGAGGTCGCGCCCCTGATCGCGAAGCGCATCGGACTCGTCAGGACGATGGTCTTCACCCATCTGCCCAGCAACGTCCTGCTGTTGCTCGTCCCGTTCAGCCCATCTCTTCCCATCGCGACCGCCCTGCTGATCGTTCGCTATTCGATCTCGCAGATGGACGTGCCCACCCGCCAGGCCTACGTGGTGTCGATCGTCCCGCCGGCCGAGCGCGCGGGAGCGCTCGCGCTCACCGGATCGGTGCGTGGTGTCGCTCAGGCGATCGGCCCCGTGCTGGCGGGATTCGCGATCCAGGCGGCCGCGTTCGGTGTGCCGTTCTTCGCTGGCGGTGGCCTGAAGATCGCCTACGACGTCTCCCTTTACACCCTGGCCGGCCGCACTCGTCAGCGCGCTATTGAGTCGTCTTCGTGATGGTCGTGGTCGTGTTCATCGTCGCCGTCGTCGAGCGGCGTGCCCACGAGGGTGTGATGGTGTTTCTTCATCCCCGGGTCCATGTGGACCTCGAGCCGAGCCGCGGGTACCTCGTGACACACCGCATCCTCCACGCGCATGGCGACGGCGTGAGCCTCTTCGAGAGTTGATTTCGGGTTGACGGCGACGTGCATCACGGCGACCAGCTCGCGGCCCACCCATCGGACCCGCACGTCATGCACCTGGAGCACGCCCGGGACCGATGAGGCGGCGCTTGTCAGCTCGTCGACGATGGTCGGATCGACGGCGTCCATCATCCGGTAGAAGAGCTGCTTCACCGTGCCCGCAAGGACGTACACGATGGCGACGGTGATCAAGATGCCCACGATCGGATCCGCAATCCTGAAGCCGAGGCCGGCCAATCCGATTCCGGCGAAAGCGCCCGCTGACACGAGCGCGTCGATGCGGGAATGAATGCCGTCGGCAGCCAGCGATTCGGATCCGATCCCGCGGCCAACTCTGAGCTTGTAGACGGACACGACCAGGTTGGCGATAACACCAACCAGAGCCGCGCCCATGCTCAGTGGGATGTTGGAGTAGGTGACCGGCTGGATGAGCTTGCCGATGGACTCGGCCGCCGCAACCGCGGCCGTGACGATGATCACCACGATGATCAGCAGGGTCGCTACGTCTTCGAAGCGCCCGTAGCCCGATGAGTACCGCCGCGTTGCGGGCCGCCTGACGAGCGCAAACGTGAAGAGAAGGATAAAGCTAGTCATCACGTCGCCGGCGTTGTGGAGCCCGTCGGCGAGCACGCTTGCGGATCCACTCAATATCGACGCGACGATTTCGGCCAGGGCAGCAAGTCCAAGCCCGACCGCGCTGACGATAACGGGCCCTGACCGCGTCCTTGTTGCCGTAGTGCGCCGATGAATGATGGTGGCCCGCGCTCACCGGGCCTATTCAAGCACCTAGGCTGCCACTAACCCGCCCTTAACCGAGGCACGCGATAGTGGTCCGCGGAGAGCCGCTGACCGCGACCAATCTCCCGATTTGCATGTTTGGGCATGAGCGTGGAGAATCGGGTCGGGGCAATCGGGCTCTTCATCTAACTGGTTGTCAGTTTCTGAAGACGGAGGTGGGTTGTGAAGGATCGAGTTAGACGCAGGCTGTTCTATGTGGCCGCCCTGGTGCCGCTGGTGGGCGCCGCATTCGCCGGCTCGACCGGCAATGGGGTGGCAGGGGCAGCTCCGATTCATACGAGCTCCGCGGTTGGAAGCTGCCAGCTCAACTCCGCGAAAGGCCAGATCCAACGCGTGATTCAGATTCAATTCGACAACACGCATTTCACGAGGGACAACCCAAATGTCCCCTCTGACCTGGAGCAGATGCCGAACCTGCTGAACTTCATCACGAACAACGGCACGCTCCTGACAAACCACCACACGCCACTTATCTCGCACACGGCGAACGACATCTTGACCACGCTGACTGGCCTCTATGGCGACCAGCATGGCGTCCCTGTCGCGAACAGCTTCCGCTACTTCAATCCCGATGGGACGAGCAACCTCGGCGTTTCCTTCGCCTACTGGACGGATCCGATCTTCGATCCAACCACATCGGCACCGACCGACACCAAGTTCAACATGTTGGCCGCGAACGGCCTGAACACTCCCGCCCCATGGGTGCCGTTCACCCGGGCCGGCTGCAACGTCGGCGGCGTTTCTACCGCGAACATCGAGCTCGAGAACATTGCCACTGACATACCGACCGTTTTCGGCGCCAAATCGCCTGAAGCGGCAGAGGTAGCAGCCAACCCGGACTTGGCCACGGCCGATTTCGTCGGGATCGCGGTCCACTGCGCGAAGGGGGCGAACCTTTGCACCGGATCGAACGCTCGGCCTGACAGCCTGCCCCAGGAACCTGGTGGTTACAACGGATTCAACGCGCTCTTCGGACACAAGTACGTAGCGCAGCAAATCGGCGCCATCAAGGACCTCGATGGCAACACGATGCCGGGATTTCCGGGCTTCGGTGGCATCAGCGCTTCGCAATCGCTCGGCTACGTCGCGGCGATGCAGGAGCACGGCGTTCCGGTGACTTATGCGTACATCTCAGACGCCCATGACAACCATGCGACCAGCCTCGCGATGGGCCCTGGGCAGGCGGAGTACGTCGCGCAGCTGAAGTCGTACGACAAGGCGTTCGGCAAGTTCTTCGCGCGGCTGGCGGCTGACGGGATCAACCAGAGCAACACCATGTTCGTATTCACCTCAGACGAAGGCGATCACTTCGCGGGCGGGGCACCGACTCCGGCCAACTGCGACGGCATCACGGTGCCTTGCAAATACCCGTTCCCCAGCATCGGTGAAATCAGCGCCAACATGACGGGCCTGCTTGCGAGCCAGCAGGGGATCACCACGAAATTCAACATTCACAGCGACTCAGCCCCGACCGTCTACATCACCGGCAACCCGGCGCGTGACGCCGCGGTGACCAGAACTTTCGAGCGGGCGACCAGCAAGCTCACCGCCGTCAACCCGCGCACGGGTAACACCGACACTCTCACGGCGGCGCTGGCGGACCCGGTCGAGATGAAGTTGCTGCACATGATCACGTCCGACCCGGCGCGCACGCCAACGTTCACATGGTTCGCCGACCCCAACTACTTCTTCTTCCACGCCCACCATCCTGTCCCTGACTGGGCTGCAGGACGACTACGCAACGCAGGGCCGTGTCCTCTTCGAGGTGCTCCACGAGGATGCGCTCCCTGTCTCACTGCGGCAGCACCGAGGAACGCTCCAGGACCTGGCCGAGGTCTACAAGCAGCTGAACGCAGCCGTCGGCCAATTCGGGATGACCACGCTCATGGTGTCTACGCGCGCGATCGAGGGAGACGACAGCACGTACTCGAGTCTCGAGAATCAGCTGCAAGCCCTGGGGACCCAGCGCGACGCCGTGGCCGGCCAGATGTCCGCGATGCTGAACGCAGCGGCCGGCGGCCAGGCCATCGATGAGAACCAGGCGAAGGACCTCACCACGCAGGGGCAGGCTGTTCTCCAACAGGCGACCGCCCTGGCGTCATAACCGACCCGTTCATACTGCGGCGCGCGGGAATGCCTGCGCGCCGCAACTTTTGTTTCAGACCCGGTAGGCCCTCATTCCCGTCGAGTGACCGCCGCCATCGCCCGCGTCGCCGGCGGCGATGCGTACGTAGAGGAACCGCTCGGCGGGCTTGAAGGCGGCCAGGACGAGCAGGATGCCGCCCCAATCGCCTTCACCCGGCAAGCGCCATGAGCTCCACGCCGCGACATCGTCTGCAGTGCCGGCAAGCCGGGTCCAGCCCGCCGCCTCCAGCTGCCGCGAGAAGTGGACCTCGAGGTCGGGAACCGGAAGGTCGGTCTCCACCGTCGCCTCCGAGTGCCAGCTCCCGGAGCCGCCACCACCGCCCCCGCCGCGAAGCGGCACGCCGGCCGGCGGCGCCAAAGGCGGAAGGCGTTCCCACCCCTCGGGCCGACCAGGTCGCTGCATCTCGGGCACGTGGCGGGCCATGTCCCAATCGAGACGGAGGCGCAGATCCGACACATTGGGCCCACCCTCCAGCACTGCAACCATCAGAATCGGACCCTCTGCCTTATATCGGTACTGCTGGTGCACGCCGGCAAGTCCGCTTGGCACGAACCCGCCATGCATGCCGCCGAACCCGGCGAACACTCCCCAGCCGCTCTCTTTCAACGCGGCTTCGTATCTGTTGAGGGCCGATTGGGGGTCGCCCTCGGCGGCGTAAATCGCCTCGATCTGAACCGGGCGCCCGCGGCGCGAGTGAAGGGCGCTGCCGAGCAGCTCGGCACCGGGCGGGAATGGGACGGCGCCCCACTCAGCCGGCAGGCGTCGCAGCAGGAGCTCGATCGAGGTGGGTCCCTCTGGATGCGGGTGCGTCATGAGCTTTTCGGCCAGCGCCTTCAGTTCCTCGGCATCGTCCATCGCGGCCAGCTTACCCTTGGCTTCGTGGCGTCATGAGCGTGTTCAACCTGCGGCTCGAATCGGTGCAGCGAAAAACCGGCGGACGGATCCACCTCACGCCGAAGGTCCCTCACAGTGGTCCGGTCACGACCCTGTGCGGCAAGACTTTGCCGGCTGGTTCGTTTGTCGCGGTCGATGACGGTGCGGACTGCGCCAACTGCCAGCGCCGATCGCGCGATCCGAGCCGCATCTCGGGTGCGTTCTTCGCCCAGGAGGAAGGCTCGCAGCTGCTCCAGCTCTCGCTCGAACAGGCACGCGCCCGGCGGCCGGCCGGCAAAGCAGCGCCGCCGCCCGGCAAGCCGATCGTCCGCGTGCTGCCATCTCCGCCGTCGGTGCCCGATCGGGTCGGTGAGCTGGTTACTGATGGCTTCAAATCCGCCGGAGAGGCTGTGTGGCGCAGCCCCACAGGCGTGCTTGTGAAGATGCGCAAGCAAGATAGAGACTGGCGATTTGCCGAGCTCGTCTTCGAGGGCTCCGTGGTCGCCACGCGTCAGGAGAACGGGATCAGGCTTCGGGCGGGTGACGTGGAAGTGCGCCCGACGCCGGATGGTTTCGAGGTGCGAGTCAAAAGAACTTAGTCCGCGTGGAACGCGGCCAGCGCTTTCGCCTCTTCAGCCAGCTCCCCACGCACTGACCGAGGGATCGGTTCGAACGGCTTCGTGACGATTTGACCGCCCTCATGTCGCCATGTGCCCGCGACCGCGCCATCGATCAAGAAGACCGGCATCGAGTGCGGCGTCTTGGTGTTGAAGACGATCGGCCTGAACTGCTCCGGCATGACCTGCGTCCGGCGGGCGTGAATCATCAGGAGCGCCTCGAACGTCTGCAGGAACCGCACGGGGGCGCGAACCCCCGCGTCAGGCAACGGTGCTCGGGGCAAGTCAAAAAGCACCTTGTGTTCCTCATCGCGAAAGCGCCGCAAGCCCATGCGCTCGACCACCGGTATCACCTTTGCAGGCGGCAGCCCGGACCAGCTGGCGATGTCGGCCAACTTGGCAGGCCCGAAACCGCCGAGATAGCGGCGCACAAGCAGCTCAATCCCGGCTTCTTCGGTGGCATCGATCGCGCCGACCCAGTCGTCGGCCAGGCCGTATAGATCGGCCTGTCTCCGATCCCAGGTTCCCGATGGGGGGACGCGAATCATCTCGAGCCAAAGGCCGAGGCCTGACCACGCGATAGCCGGCATTCCATTCGCGGCGAGCAGCGCTTTGAGCTCGGCCGCGCGAGCGGGCCCATGCGAAAGCCTCTCGCGTACGGTGCCGGCCGCAACATCCATGTCGAGCCCGTGCGCCTGGTGCCGAACCACGCGAAGCCACCATTCCTTTCGTGCGGATCGCACGCCCGCCAGCAAGATCGGGTAGTCCGCGCGGGACACCGTGTGGATCGTGCTGCGCATGAGGGTGCCCTGGATCGCGTCTCGATTCATCAGCGCCTTGGTGAGCGCATCGCGCCGGAAGTCGCGAAGCCTCGACCAGAGACCGACGTACCCGCTCGGCGCGTACTGGGTCTGCAGGCCGCCGACCGCTTCGAGAGCCCGAGGCAACGGCATCGATGACCGCTCGAGAAGCAGCTGGCGTGCGAGCAGCGCTCGGTTCAGCTCACGGGTGGAGAGGACGCGATCGCTCAAGAGTCGGCGGCTCTACTGGGTCTGCTTATGACCTGCGACGAGCCGCCGGCGGGTCTCCGAGGTCATTGCTCGCAGGGCCACCGTCGAGCGCGCGGCGGGCGCGTGGGGCGCGGTGATATTTCGCGCCGCTGCGGGGAGGTGCGCGAGGTCGGCGGCGAAGCGTGCCTTCGCCTGCGCAATCGAAGATCCAGGGCCGCGCCGCACGCCCCTGAGCATCACGGGTTCCAGCAGCCGCTCTCGACCTGGCGGAACGGCTTCGTCGTCCAGCCCGATCAGGTCGCCGAACGGCCGCGAACGCCTGAACACCTGCTTTCTTCCTGGCTCGCTCACCTTTCCGCGCGACAGCTTCATCACCGGCCGTCCGTCGTAACAAACGAGCTTGTATGCCGTGTCGAGGTACGGGTGGTCCGCAGACACACCCATCCTCGTGCCGACGCCGAAAGCGTCGATTAGAGCGCCATCGCGCACGAGCTTGTCGATCGAAACCTCATCGAGGCCACCGCTCGCGAAGATGCGCACGTCCTTCAGGCGGGCTTGGTCCAGAAGCCCGCGCGCGCGTCTCGAAAGCGCGACCAGGTCACCGCTGTCGATGCGTATTCCAAGACGGCCGGTGAGGTTGAGCTCCTTGATCACGTTGATCGCGTGCTTGATCCCGGCGATGGTGTCGTACGTGTCGACCAGAAATGTCGCGCGGCCGGGAAAATCCTGTGCGAAGGCGCGAAAGGCTTCCTCCTCGCCGGCAAAGGCCTCGATATAGGAGTGAGCCATGGTGCCCGCAGCGACAAGTCCGTGACGCCGGGCCGCTTCGACGTTGCTCGTGCCGGCAAACCCGACCATCGCGGACAAGCGGGCTACGTCGATGCCGGCCTCGATGCCCTGGGTCCGTCGAAACGAGAAATCGATCACGTCGCGACCGCCGGCCGCGATCACGCAGCGCGCAGCCTTGCTTGCGATCGTGGTTTCGAAGGTGACTTCATTGAGGAACAGGGTCTCGACGAGCTGCGCTTCGGGAAGGGGTGCGGTCACCTCCAGGATCGGCTCGCCGGCGAGCGCGACTCGGCCTTCGGGAATCGCCCAGACGTCGCCGGTGAAGCGAAGGCGGCGAAACGCCTCGAGGTCGCGCGCCTCGTAGCCCTGCGTCTCTTTCAGGTAGCGGAGGTCGTCCTCTTCGAAGCGAAAGTCCCGCAACCGATCGAGGCACGATTCGATGCCGGCGGCGACGAGGAACCCGCGCATATCGGGCATCGAGCGCACAAACAGGCTGAACGTGGCGGTGGCTGTCATGCCGCGCCGCAAGTAGCTGGCGGCCATGTTGAGCTCGTACAGGTCGGTGAGTAGCGCGTTCACGGCGGCGTTCGCATCCTAAGGTTTCACGGGTGAGGCTCGTCGCCGAGTCGTTCTCGTGGCCATTTCGTGGCGCGTGGCCGGCGAGGTTCGCGATCGGCGCCCTCACGGTGTTGCTGCTGCCCATCGCTTTCATCCCGCTGCTCGGCTACGCAATCGCGGCTACCCGGTCGGCAGAGGCACGCGAGGCGCCCCCGCCGTGGCGGTTTTCCGTCCGGCTTCTATTCGACGGGTTCTGGACCGCGGTCGTCTTGGTCCTTCTATCGGCACCGTTCGTGCTCGCGGTGATTCCGCTCGGGAATCTGATCCCGCTTTCGCGTGCTTACGCGAGCATCGCGGCGCTGTTCGTGGTCGCCTTGCCGTGGGGCTTTCTCTTGCTGCTTCTCATGCCCCATGGCACGAGCCGCTTCGCATCGTCGGGCCGACCGGTGGAACTGTTCAACTTTCCGAAGACGATCAGCGAGGTGAAGCGCGACTTTCCGACCTGGAACCTCGCCGCCGCCGCGATGGTCACGGCGTGGGTGATCGCGGTCGCGTGCGTCGGGCTTCTTTGCGTCGGCTTCTTGCCGGGCGCCGTCTACGCCATTCTTGTGAGCGCACATGCCTCCGCCACGCTCTACTCGCCGGCCAGCGCCTCGGGTCCGAACATACCCGCTCGGTGACACGGCGCTTCTCGCCGAGCTGGGGACGCGCCTTGACACCGCACTGAACACAAGGGCCATTGCGCTCGCCGCCGGCTTGAAGAAGCGGCGGGACGTACGCCAGGCAGTCGCCGGGTACGCGACCGTGACGGTGCACTTCGATCCCGACCAGACGACGCACGATGCGCTGGGCGCGGCCATCAACAGACTGGCCGCCAAGCGACCGCCGATGGAAGAGCCCGGCCGTCTGCACCGCATACCGGTCGTGTACGAAGGCGCGGACCTCGAAGAGGTGGCGGCGCGGTTGAGCCTGACGCCCGAGCGGGTCGCCGAGCTCCACTCGACACCGATCTACCGCGTGTTCCTCGTCGGTTTCGTGCCCGGTTGGGCCTACCTGGGCCGATTGCCTGAAGAGCTCGAGCTTCCACGCCGGCACGTGCCCCGGACACAGGTGCCGGCCGGCTCGGTCGCGATCGCGGGACGGCAGACCGGCATCTATCCCCTGCCGACGCCTGGAGGATGGCACCTGATTGGGCGGACCTCCATCAAGACCTTCCTGCCTGACCGCGATCCCCCATGCCTGTTTCGAGCGGGCGACCGAGTGAAGTTCTTCGCATCGACTCGATGACCGTGGTCCTGCGCGCCGTCGAGCCCGGACTGTTCACGACCGTCCAGGACCTGGGCCGGCCGAACGCGATCTCTGCGGGCGTGCCGGCTGGCGGCGCGATGGACCGCTTCGCGCATCGAGCCGCCAACCTTCTGGTCGGCAATGCCGAGGGCGATGCGGGCCTCGAGTGCACCCTCAGTGGACCGACGCTGGTCGCGGTTCACTCGTGCTTGGTGGCCATCACCGGTGCCGACTTCGATCCGCGCGTGAACGGGCAGCCTGTTCCAGGTTGGACGGGCATCTTTCTAGGCCTGGGGGATCGCCTCACGTTTGGGGCTCGCCGCTCAGGTGGACGTGCGTATATCGCGGTCGCTGGCGGCGTCGCCGGCGATCGCTGGCTCGGCTCGACGTCCACGTACCTGATGGCTGCGCGCGGCGGCATGCACGGCCGCAACCTGAAGGCCGGCGACGAGATCAGGGTCGCGCGCGAATTCGGCGGACCCGTCGTGTCTGGCCGCCATCTACCTGAGCGCCTCCGACCTCGATATGCGGACCACACGCTCTCCGCCGTCGCCGGGCCGCACATCAAGCGGTTGGATGCGGAGAGCCGCAGCTTGCTGTTCGGCGGCGGGTTCAACGTGAGCCGCGAGGCGGACCGGATGGGCTACCGGCTCGACGGGCCCAGGCTTGCCATCTCAGGCCCGGAGCTGCTTTCGTTCGGGCTCACGGCCGGCACGGTCCAGGTTCCTCGCGGCGGCCAGCCGATCCTTCTCATGGCCGACCACCAGACGGCCGGCGGCTACCCGGTGGTCGCAACTGTTGTCAGCGCCTCGATGCACGTCGCGGGGCAGCTCCTCCCGGGCGACGACCTCCGATTTGCCGAGGTGTCGCTGGAACGCGCGCATCAGATGCGGGTGTCGCTGGCCTCCGCGCTGGCCGCTTGCCGTGCTTCTTCGATGACTGCATCGTAGTCAGGGAGTGGCTGCTCGCGCGACCCCTGCCACCTGTACGTGATGGTCCCGGAACCGTCGATTACATAAACGGTGCGCCGCGCCATCCCCGAATATCCGGCCACGTCATCACGGCGGACGTCGTAGTCGGTGACCATCTTGCGCTCGAAATCGCCGATGAGGTCGAAAGGCAAACCGCCAAGCTCTTTGGCGAAGGCCTGGTGCGAGAACACCGAATCGACGCTGATGCCGTAGATGCCGATGCCATCGGCGGCCGCCGCCTCATGCCGTGACCGGAACTCGGTCAGCTCGGTTCTTCAACCACCCGTGAAATCAAGCACATAGAAAAGGAAGACAAGCGCCTTGTGCTTCGCCAGGGCGTCCGCGAGGGTCAGCTCCTGACCGCTCGTCGTCGGCAGCTTGAATTCGGGCGCCTTGTCCCCTACCTGCAGCACGCCAAAAAGATAACAATCCCAACAGCGGGAAGATGAGCAGGGCGGCGTGCCCGGCCGCTTAGGCCGGGTCGGCTTCGCCGACCGCCCGATGAGAAGAAACCGGCAGGTTTCTTCGCATTCTTAGAAATATTAGCCGCGCTCTAGGACGTACCAGCCGGTTCGGGTCGCGCCCGAGATGCGGTATCCGTCATCGAAGGCCTTACTCAACGCGCTGCGTACGGCCAAGCGCCACGATCTAGCCAGCTCTGGATTGGAGCGGCGCACCTCGACGATGTCATCCGGTACCTGGCACGTGACCACGCGTGCTGCGGTCGATCCAGCCACCGGCTCGCCGCCCGGACCAACCGTTACAAGCGTGTCGATCCTCCACCGCTGCAGGTCGTCAGCTGATGGGTCGTGTGGGCGGCCGGCGGCCGCCTCCTCAGCCTGCTGCGAGTCCAGGCGCCAGGTGATGAGGATCCGGTCGGACTCTTCGCCCGCGTTGATGCCGTCGGTCATCTCGCCATAGAAGTTGACCAGGTACTCCCGCGCCTCCGCGCCGAGCTTGTTGAGGTTGAAGTACGCGTTGCGCTTCACAAGTGGGTCGAACGTCCACTCGACCTCCTTCACGCCGCGGTCGAGGCACCAGATTCGCTGATGCTGCTTCAGCGCAAAGCCGAGGCCGTGCGCCTGGCTTTCGGGGACGACACCGAGGATGTGCGAATGGAGGTGCAGGTCAATGAGCGATCCGCCCAGCCAGCCGACCAGGCCGCCGACGAGACGATCGTCGAGGTAGGCACCGACGACGTAGTTGCCGGAGTGCGCGAGAGCCATCAACACGTCGGAGCCGATCGGAGGCTGACCCGGGCGTTCCCAGACGTCCGCGAAGAGGCGCTCCAGCGCACGAAGGTCATCCAGCTCCTTGAGCTCCGTGATCACTGGGCGAGCAACTAGGTTCCGGTCAGCGGACCCGTATCGATATGCGCCTCACGCAGTGCGGCGCGCACGGCTCGTGCCACCTGGGCTGCTCCCGCCGAGTCGCCGTGCATGCAGATGGTGTCGTACTCGCCGGACTTGGCCAGGCGCACCGCCTGGGCCGCGGCGGCAGCTGCGTCGAGCAGCGCGCCGGCCTGGGATCGCGGCGCGAGGCTGCCGTCGGCCAGTAGAAGTCGGTCCGCAAATCCTTCCCTGTACGCGGGAATCCCGGCGCGCCGGGCGGCCGCGAGAAGCTCGAGCCCTGGTTGTCCCATCAGGCCGACCCCGTGGGCCTTGGCGACACGCGCCACAGCATCGGCGGCGGCTGGATCGTGCTGGCAGCGGTGGTAGAGGGCGCCATGTGGCTTCACGTACGCGATGGGCACTACCGCGGCGAGACCGGCCACCTGAAACGTGACGAGCGCCTCGATCTGGTCCGGTGAGAGCCCGACTTCACGACGGCCGAAATCAGCGCGGTCGTCGTAACCGGGATGCGCGCCGATCTCTACGTTCAGCCGACGGCAGAGTTGGGCGGTCGCAATAGTGATCGACACCGATCCGGCATAGACACCGCACGCGATGTTGGCGCTGTCGATCTGCGGGAGGATCTCCTCGTCTGCGCCCGCGCCCTCGCCGAGGTCGGCATTGAGGTTCATGTGTGCGCCGTGTCGCCGTGCAGGAGCTGAATGGCGTGGCCGACGACAGGCATCACAGCCTCGAGGGACTCGATCGCACCCTTTGGGCTGCCCGGCACGCTGATGATCAACGTTCGTTTTCGCACGCCGGCCATCGAGCGGGACAGCAGGGCCATCGGTGTGGTGCCTGCGCCGGCTCGACGCATCGCCTCTCCGATGCCAGGCACCTCGTAGTCGATGAGGGTGGAGATTGCCTGTGGCGTGACATCGCGGGGACCGAGCCCTGTGCCACCGGTGGCGACGACCAGGTCGACGCCTCGCTCGACCGCGGTCATGACCGCCTCGCGAATACGTTCGACATCATCCGGAACGACCTGGGGACCGTCGACCTCGAAGCCGTCGCGGCTCAAACGCTTGACGAGCGCTGCGCCGCTGGCATCCTCGCGCTGGCCGTGAAACGCGCCGTCGCTGATGGTGACCACCTGTGCCTTGCTCACCGCGGTGTGGTGGCGGGGCGCTTCCACGTTCCCGAGCGCCCGCCCGACTTCTCGAGCAGTCGAACCGACTCGATGGATACGCCCCGTTCGATTCCCTTTGTCATGTCGATGAGCGTGAGCCCGGCGACGGCGGCCGCTGTGAGCGCCTCCATCTCGACCCCCGTCTGGCCGACCACCCGCGCCCTGGCGAGGACGCGCACCCCGCCTTTGAGGAACTCGAAATCGACGTCGACCCTGGCGAGCGGGAGGGGGTGGCAGAGGGGGATGAGCTCCGATGTGCGCTTGGCGGCCATGATGCCCGCGATGCGGGCAACCTGCACCGCGTCTCCTTTGGGGGTGCCCTCGCGCACCGCCCGTAAGGTGGCCGGCGCCATACGCACGATGCACTCGGCAAGAGCTTCGCGCGAGGTCACCGGCTTGTCGGCGACGTCGACCATCCGCGCGGCCCCGCTCGCGTCGAGGTGCGTCAGGCGCTTCGCCGCCGGTTTCGCCACTCGCTCAGGATATTCGCCAGATGCCGAACGTCGACGGGGTCCTCTTCGATTACGGCCAGACGCTGGTCACATTCGCCTACCCGAAGGCGGAGCTGCTCGAGGTCATCCGCAATTTCAGGCCGACCATCGAAGAAGCGCTGGGCGCGCCGGCGCCGGCCGCCGAGGTCATCCTCGAGGACGTGTTCATGCCCCTCGAGCGATACGTATCGAGCGAGAGCGACGAGGAGGTCGATTGGCTCGATGTGGCCAGGTCCTCTTGGCAAGACGCCGGCCTGCCGCTGCCGGACGGTTTGCTGTACGAGATCGTCGATGCGGAGCAGACGTGCTGGGACAGGATCGTCAGCGTCGACCGCGACGCGCTGCCGATTCTTTCGCTGCTGCGATCGCGCGGCATCCGGCGTGCCATCTGCTCGAACGCGCCATTCCCCCCTGAGATGATGAGGCGCCAGGTGCAGGCGAATGGGGTTGGCGACTTGATGGACGGGATCGTGTTCTCGAGCATGGTCGGGCGACGAAAGCCGGCGCCCGAGATCTATCGGGCCGCGCTCGACGTCATCGGCCTGGATGCGGCCCGGGTCCTGTTCGTCGGCAACCGCGTGCGCGAGGACTACGAAGGGCCTCGATCGCTGGGAATGCAAGCGGTGATCTGCACCGCGTACAACCCAGAGCCTTCGCCCGATGGAGTTCTAACGATCGCGAGGCTTCGCGACCTGACCGGGCTGTTGTGAAGCGCCCGAGCTTCCTGTGGATGCTCTTCTACGGCCGAGCGCGGCGGGGCTTTCCCTGGCTTCTCGCTTTCGTGATAGTGGCGGTGCTCCTTGGAGCCCTCTCCTTCCGTGTGTTCGGCGGACCCGACTTGTCGCGCGCTGCGTTCCCCATCCTTGTTGGCGGGCTCTTGGTTGCGGCGTTGGTTTTTGCGATCGTCGCTTCTGTTCGCCCGCGCAAGCGGCGCTGAGCGATCAACACCGCCGCGGCACCGGCGCCGATTCCGTTGTCGATGTTGACGACCACCAAACCGGTCGAGCAAGACTGGAGCATCGTGTTGAGCGCCGCCTCCCCCGCTCCGCCCCGACCATAACCGGTCGAGACCGGCAGCCCGATAACGGGGACGTCGATAAGACCGGCCACCAATCCGGGCAGCACGCCGTCCATGCCCGCGGCAACGACGATCACGTCTGCCCCCCATTCGAGAATCGCGGACAACGGACCGAGAAACCGGTGCAGGCCGGCCACGCCCAGGTCGGCTTCGAGCCGCGCCCCCATCCCGCATGCCTCGACGACCATGCGCGCCTCATCGGCTACAGGCACGTCCGAGGTGCCGGCGGTGAGGACGCCGACCTTGCCGTCGAGCGGTTCCGGGGAAAAACCCGCCCGCAACACTCGAGCCGAGTTCGAGTAGTCGACGATTTCCATGTGCGCTTCGCCCGCAGCCTCGGTGAGCGCAGCGCGATGCTCGGCGGTCATGCGGCTGATGAGCCCTTGGCCCTGGCGCTGGGCCAGCGACACCGCCAGCCGCGCTGCCTCGGCGGGGGCTTTGCCGGTCGCCAGCACCACCTCGGGGACCCCGCGCCGCATGAAGCGGCCGAGGTCGAGCCGAGCCCGCCCGCCGAGCTCTTCGAGCTGAAGGTTTCGCAGCTCGGCCAGGGCTTCGTCCTCCGTCAGCTGGCCCGCCGTCAACCGGCGCAGGACGTCTCTCAAAGGCCCGCGAGCACCTCGCGCATGCGCTGCCAGTGCGTGCCCGCCCAGTAGATGCGGCCGCACGCAGGGCACTCGGAGTAGCGCGATTGGGTCTGGCGGACATAGGGCGGCACACGCTCCGCCACAGTAGAGGCGACACGCGCCTGCAGCTCGGCGTTGCATTCGATGCAGCGGGTGAGGGCTTCCTTCAACTCGAGGCCAAGCTCTTTGAACACCTGGCGGAGCTGCGCCGTGACCTCGTCATCGCGAATGAGGATCGCTCGCACGACGCCGGTCTGGATCACACGCCGCTTGGTGAGGTCTCGATCTCGGGTGAGCAGCACCCGGCTCTCGGCCGCGGCTTCACGAACCAGCGCCGCGTCGTCGATCCGTGGGTGATACGAGGCGTCGTAACCCAGCGCCCGCAGCCAACGCGCGAGCCGCCCGACGTTGCAGTCGGCGAGAAACTTGGGTCTCACCTTGGTTTCACCTGCCCCATCTTAGAATCGGGGCGTGGCGACCATTGACGATCTGATGTCGACCCTGCGGCGCGAGGCGGAATCGTGCTACTCGTGGTCGAACGGTCCGCACGACCGGTACGTGGCGCACAGCCATCCCTACGAAAAGGTCCTGTACTGCGTAGAAGGCTCGATCACTTTTGTACTCGAGCGCGAGGGGAAGCGGGTCGATTTGAGCTCGGGCGATCGGATGGTCCTGCCTCCCGGCACCATCCACTCGGCAGTCGTCGGACCCACGGGCTGCACTTGCATCGAAGGCAAGCGTTAGGACCAGTGTTGCCAAACACGTGCGGCGTAATATGGGCGTGCCGATGAGCATCATCGAGTTCATCCGCGACCGGGCCCGCTTCTATAACTGCCCGGTGTGCGGGCGCAGCTTGAAAGGCTGTGACATCCAGGTCCTCAGTCACGAGGAGGAGCGCTTCCACATCCAGGTCACGTGCGCGCAGTGCCAGGTGACTTTCATTGTTGTGATTGCGATCGCAGGCGGCGCCGTGGAAGAGATCGAGACTGTCGAGACACTGTCCGAAGAAGAGCTGGCGCCTGCACGCGAGCCGATCAGCGTGGACGAGATCCTCGATCTGCATCTCTATCTGAAGAACTTCCAGGGCACGCTTACGGAGCTCATCCACCAGCCCGACCACAGCCGGGGCTGATCTCGCGCCCGGTCCGCAAGTGAGGCGGATCTTTCTCGACGACGCTGGGGGCGCGCCCGTTCTTCCTGAGGTCACCGCAGCGCTGCGCAGCGCTCCCGACGGCAATCCCTCGAGCCCGCACACCGAGGGCCGCGCCGCCCGTGCCGCCCTCGACCAGGCCCGCGACCAGACCGCCCGGGCGCTGGCCGCCAATCGAACCGAGATCACCTTCACCTCTTCAGGCACCGAGGCCGTCAACCTCGCCCTGTTCGGCGCGGCTCGACGCTTGCCTTCGAGCGGCACGATCCTGACCTGGGCGGCGGAGCATCAGGCCGTGCTGGGTGCGGCTCGGCGTCTCCAGGCCGAAGGACGTCGTGTCGAGATCGCCCCAGTCGATCAAGAAGCCCGCGCCGACCCCGATGCAATAGCGCCCGGCACTGCGCTCGTTTCAATCGGCCTCGCGAACAACGAGGTCGGCACGATCCAACCCGTTCGCGAGGTGATCGATCGCGCGCATGCGATCGGTGCCCTCGTCCACGTCGACGCATGCGCCGGTCCACGCTGGATTCCAATCCCCGGCGGCGCCGACATCGTCTCCTGCAGCGGGCACAAGCTCGGCGCCGGCCGCAGTGGGGTGATCTATGTCAAAGACGGCGTGCGTATCGACCCTATCTTTTATGGGGGCCCGCAGGAGTGGGGCCGCCGTGCGGGTTATGAAGACGTCGCTTCGGCGCTGGCTTTCGCTACCGCGATCACGGTGTGCGTGCGCGATCGAATCCAGCGCTCGATCGAAGCGCGCAAGCAATCAACCGCTCTTCGCGATCTTCTCGGTGAGCTGGGCGGGCGCCCCACCGGCGCCGAACACCGCCTGCCTGACTTCGCGACCTGCACCTTCGCCGACCGCAAGGGCGAGGACATGCTGCTCGCACTTGACACCGCAGGCATCGCGGCGTCGAGCGGGTCTGCATGCGCCTCCGGCTCGCTCGACCCGTCGCATGTGCTGTTGGCCATGGGCTTTAGCCTTGATGAAGCGCTCGGAAGTCTCCGCCTGACGACCGGCTATGCCACCACTGATGACGATATCTCGCAGGCGCGCGAAATCATCACCGCCGCGCTCGTACGCAGCCCTGCCCGTGCCTAGCCTCGAAGAAGACCTCGCGGCCCGGCTCGGGAGCGGGGAAGAAGTCGTGCTCGCCACCGTGATCCGCCTCGATGGCGAGCCCCCTTCTCGGACCGGGGCCAAGCTCCTCATGTCGCGCTCCGCGACGCTCGCCGGCACGCTCGGCTGCAGCGAGTTCGACGCCGCCGCGCTCGAGGACGCGAGCCGGATCGCGGACGGAGCTCGGCCGCAGCTGCGTACCTACCGGCACGACCTCGGCTCCATCGAGGTGTACCTGGAGCCGCACGCTACGGCGCCGACACTGGTCGTGTTCGGCGCGACCCCGGTCGCCCGGGCTCTGATGCGCTGGGCTCCCGAGCTGGGCTTCCGCCCCGTGCTCGTAGAGACGCGCCCGCAACGTCTCGCCGGCGCCGACTGGCCGCCGGCGTTCACGGACCTCGAGCGGCTAGGCGAGGCGCTTGGCTCCGAGATCTATGCCGTGCACACCGACCACGACGCTCCCGATTTGGTCCAGGCCCTCGAGGTCCTCGTGCCCAGGAACCCACGGTTCATCGGCCTGGTCGGCAGCCGCCGCCATACCGGCCACCACCTCGAGGCCCTTCGCGCCAAAGGCGTCGCCGAAGACGTGATCGGCCGCATCCAGAGCCCGGTCGGCCTGGATATCGGCGCCGTCACGCCGGCAGAGATCGCCGTCTCCATCCTGGCCGGGGTCATCGCCCGACGGCGCGGGCGCCAGGGAGGCTGGCTGCTGGATCGCGGTTAGCGACGATCGCGACAATGGCCTTGATCGTTGTCTTCATCGTGATCCCCCGCCTCAACCCCCGCCTCCGCCTGGCCTAGTTAAGTGGGCTGGAAGGCGCGTATTACGACCGCATAATCAGTGGCCGTGTCGATCGGAACCGGAACCAAGCTGGGGCAGTATGAAGTCCAGGACTTCATAGGCCAGGGCGCCATGGGCGTCGTCTACCGCGCTTATCACGCGCAGCTTGCTCGCACCGGTGCGGTCAAGGTCATGCAGGCGATAACGCCTGACGAAGACTCGATCGCCCGCTTCCGACACGAGGCGCAGGCGATCGCGCAGATGCGCCACCCGAACATCCTCAACGTCTTCGACTTCGGCGAGTACCAGGGAACGCCATACATGATCGTGGAGTACGTCCCCGGCGGCAGTCTGGCGAACCGGTTGAGCGGACCGCAGCTCGATCAGGCGGCCGCCCTCAAATATCTACGCGGGATCGCATCGGGTCTCGACCACGCGCACGGACTCGGGATCGTCCACCGCGATGTGAAGCCCGCCAACGTCCTCCTGGAGAGAGACGACACGCCGGTGATCGCCGACTTCGGCCTGGCGAAGCTGCTGCAGGGCTCCTCGTTGAAGTCGATGACGGGTGTGACCACGGGCACGCCGGCCTACATGGCCCCGGAGCAGGTGACTGGAAGTCACGCCGGGCCGCCGGCCGACCGCTACTCGCTGGCGACGATCGCGTACGAGATGCTGACCGGCGTCATCCCTTTCGACGGCGAGGGCTTGATGGAGGTCCTTTATGCGCAAGTGCACCGCGATCCCCTGCCGCCGAGCGCCCGCAACAGCGCGCTGAACCCGCAAGTCGACGCCGTGATCATGCGCGGCCTGGCCAAGGATCCGGCCGCCCGCTGGGAAACCGCCACGGCGTTCGTCGACGCCCTCGAAGCAGCGCTGGCCGGCAAACTGGAACCTGCACTGGCGAAAACGGCGGTCATGGCGCCGCCGATCGCTTCGACCCTGGCGCTGGCGGCGCCGATTGCGGCCGGTGCCGCGGTGGCGGTGGCTCCGCCGGCAGCCCGTGCTGACGCGGCGAGTCGGAGCGCCACCGTCGCGATGGCTTATCCGGCGCCCACCGCCGAGCCGGTGGCGAAGAAGCAATCGCACAAGCGCCTCTACGCGATCATCGCCGGGGCTGCGATTTTGCTCCTCCTCATCTCGGGCGTCGGGTTGTTCGCCGCATTGCGCACTTCGACGCTATCGCTATCCTCGTCAACCGTCACTGCGGGTGACATCCTGGTCGTGAGCGCGACCAACGTGCCCGCCAATCAAAACGGCGAGATTCAGCTGCACAGCACCGTGCACATCTTTACTTTTCGTGCCGACTCGAACGGCCATGTCAGCGTTCCCCTTGTGGTTCCGCGCAACATCGGCGCCGGCGATCACACAGTGACGATCTGCTGGGCGTCCAGGTGCCGCAACTCGGTGACGCTGCACGTGATCGAGCCGGGCGTCGCGTTGGCTTCGCCCACGCCGGGGACCACGCCCAGCGTGACGCCGAGTGCCAGCCCGACCCCGAACACGACCCCCGGCGCAAGCCCCACGCCGACCGGCGGCACGTCGGGCAGCCCGCACCCAAGCCCGATTCCTACCCCAAAGCCAAACCCCACCCCGACGCCGACGCCACCTCCGCCTCCAGCACCGGTGATCTCGGTCTCGAACTACAACATCAAAATCCTCACCGGTAGCGAGACTGTTAATGGCGCTCACTTCAGCCCCGGCAGCTCGGTGGCGATCACCTTTTACCAGGGATCCTTGACGACGTCGGAGGGAAGCTCCGTGGTGAGCTCGAGCGGGTACTTCTCCAAGACCTTCACCGTCCCTGCAAAAGCGGTCGTGGGTCCTGCCGCCGTGAAGGTCTGCGGCACCAACGGTTGTTTGTACGCCACCGTGAACGTGAACCTGACCGGCTAAAAGACCTCCGCCGCGATCAGGTCGTCCAGCGTCTCCCGGCGGCGCATCACGTGAGCTTTTCCATCGCCAACCATCAGCACCTCGGGCCGCGGCATGCCGTTGTAGTTGCTCGCCATCGCCAGGTTGTATGCGCCGGCCGCGGGCATGGCGATTACATCGCCTGTTTTCAGTTGCGGCATCTCGATGTCAGTGATCAGGATGTCGGTCGACTCGCAGTACTTGCCCGCGATCGTCACCTTGCCGTCGGGCGCGCGGTCCGGAGCTGAAGCGAGGAACGCCTCGTAACGGGCCCCGTACAGCTTGGGCCGGATGTTGTCGCCCATGCCCCCATCGACCGCGACGTACCGGCGGACACCGGGGATGTCCTTGATCGAGCCGACGGTGTAAAGCGCGACACCCGCCGGCCCCGCGATCGAACGCCCCGGCTCGACCACCAGCTCTGGCACCGGGAGATCCCTGAGCACACATCCCGTCTCGAGGGCGTGACGGACGATCTCGACGAAGTGACGAGGCGTCGGGGGGTCGTCGTTGTGCGTATAGGCGATGCCTAGCCCGCCACCCGCGCCGAGCATGCGCGGCTCGAATTTCAGCTCGTTGCGAAGGCGGACCAGCAGGTCGAGCATGATCTCCATCGCCTGCTCGTAAGCCCCAAGTGCCAGGATCTGCGACCCGATGTGCGAGTGCAGCCCGACGACCTCGAGGCGCGGATGCCGCAGCGCTTCGGCGATCGCATCGAACGCCGCCCCCGACTCGATCGAGAAACCGAACTTGGAATCGAGCTGACCGGTCGAGATGTGGGCGTGTGTATCCGGCTTGACCCCGGGTGAGATGCGCAGCATGACCGGCGTTCGCTTGCCCTCCGGCACGATGCCGCGGAGCAGCTCGAACTCGTACGAGCCGTCGATGACGATCGTGGCCCCGGCGTCGTACGCGGCTTGCAGGTCTTCGAGGCTCTTGTTGTTGCCGAGGAAGTGGATGCGGTCGGCTTTCGTCCCCGCTTTCAGCGCCAGGTACAGCTCACCGGCCGACACCACGTCGAGCCCGAGGCCTTCCTCCGCCACGATGCGCAGGAATCGCGGCGACGCGAACGCCTTGGCCGAGTAGAGCACGTGGCCGGCCGAGCCCATCGCGGCCACGTATTCGGTAGCGCGCTGACGCACGGTGGCCTCGTCGTACACATAAAGAGGTGTGGCGTGCTCGCGCGCAAGCTCCACCAGGTCACAACCGCCCACCTCCATGTGGCCGGCGGCGTTGACCCGGTATGTGACCGGGAAAAGCAAGATTAGTTCGCTAGTTCGGCGACGAGCCGCAGGAGCCGCATCCCCCGCCGCAGCAGCCTCCGCCGCTGGCCGGCTCGGTCCCGAAATCGAGCGACGATTCGCTGCCGCCCGCGACCGCGAAGCTCGAGACGAGCACCCTGGTCTTGGTCGACTCGCACGAAGGGCAGATCTGGCTGATGTCCCTTTCGGCGAATCTCGTCAGGACTTCGAACTTCCCGGAGCAGCTCTCGCACCGATACTCGTAGATGGGCATCTCAATGCAAGATTCTAAGCTCGATCACTTCGCGCGGCTCATATCCGCCTGGCCGGGGTTGATGGCCAAGCCGGATCGCGCGCTCATCGACGACAGCCTGGTTCTCCTCGAGCATCTCGGCCCAGCGCGCAACCTGGTTGACGTCGGCTCGGGCGCCGGCCTGCCGGGCATCCCGCTCAAGATCGCCCGGCCCGAGCTCGAGGTGACCCTGATCGAAGCCGATCTGGCGAAGGCCGCCTTCCTGGTGCACGCGTGCGCCACGCTCCGGCTCGAGAACGTCGAGGTCGTGGCCCGGCGCGCGGAGGAGGCAGGCCACGATCCGGCGCTCCGGGAGAAATTCGACGTCGCGGTCGCCCGTGCGCTGGCGCCTCTGCCTGTTCTGGTCGAACTCTGCTTGCCGCTGGTGAGCGTGGGAGGGCGCTTGCTGGCGCAAAAGACCAAAGACGAGGATCCCGCCACCGCGGCCGCCGCGATCACGCTCCTCGGCGGCAAGCTGTCGGAGGTTCTGGCGGCGCCGTCCGAGGCGCGCGCGACGGGGACCGTGGTCGTCATCGACAAAGTCCGGCCGGGTCCGGCGCAATATCCCCGCCGGCCCGGCGTCCCCGCACGAAAACCGCTGTCTTAGGTCAGGACTGCCTTCCCTGCGGCCTGGATTGTCTTCAGGTTGGTAAGGGCGAGGGTCTGGACCGGCTTCGGAAGAGCCGCGTACTGCAGCGAGGTCCCGTCGGTCTGGCCGTCGGTGACCAGCCACTTGAACAGGTACACGAGTGCCCGGCCCTTGGCGGCGTCAGAGACCGAGGTCGGAAGGATCACCCAGCTGAATCCTGCGATCGGGTACGAGTCGTTGCCGGGCTCGTTGGTGATCGAGAAGTTGGTGGGGCCGACGCCGGTGTTCTGCGCGGCGGCGGCAGTCGCTCCGCCCACGCTGGCCTGCAAGTAGTTGCCGGCCGCGTTCTTAATGTATGCCTGGCTCATGCCCGTCTGCACCACGTATGCGAGCTCCACGTAGCCGAGCGCGGCGGTGGTGGATGTGATCTGCTGCGCGACGCCCTGGTTGCCGCTGGCACCGATGCCCGCCGGCCACTTGACCGCCTTGGCGACGCCGACGTTCGACTTCCACTCGCTTGACACCTTGCCGAGGTAGTCGGTGAAGTGGTATGAGGTGCCGCTGCTGTCAGAACGGTGGACGACCTGGATGGCGCTGCTGGGCAGGGTCACGCCCGAGTTCTGAGCGGCGATTGCCGCGTCGTTCCACTTCGTGATGTGGCCCAGGAAGATGTTGGCGAGCGTCGAACCGTCGAGCTGGAGCTTCTTGACGCCTGACAGGTTGTAGGCGATGGAGATGACGCCCAGGGTCGTCGGAATCTGTGTCAATGCGGCGGCGCCGCCGATGACCTTCGCGATGTCAGCGTCTCCCATCGGCACGTCGCTGGCGCCGAAGTCCACAGTGCCTTTCTGGAACTGCGAGATGCCCGCGCCCGATCCCACGGATTGGTAGTTCACCGTGACGTTCGGGTATTTCGCGTTGTAATCGAAGAACGCCTTCTGATAGAACGGCGCGGGGAACGTCGCCCCCGCTCCCGTCAGCGATCCGCTGCCGACATCGACCGGGTTGGGGGATGCCGTGCCGGTGTCGTTGCTGCCGCAAGCCGCGGCGACCATGGCGGCCGTAATGCCCACCAGGAGCGCCCGCCCGATTTGTCTGCCTACCAACATCAAACCCTCCTCCACGAATGAACGATGTTTACGTCTCCAAACTACGCAGCACCGTTTAAGCGGGGGTTAACTCGTGCTTAAGCGCTAACGCGATCGAACCGCTCATATACTCCGGCCGTGATCTGGGATCGGGGCCGCAACGATGAGCAACCGGAAAGGCGCATCGCGCAGCGCGACCCGTTCGCCGCGCTTCTCGAAAACGCGCCGGTCATGGCCCTGTTGCTCGATGAAGAAGGTCGCGTCGTGACCGCCAACCGGGCCGCGCGCGAGCTGTTCGAGATCGAGCTGGACCAATTGCCCGCGAGCCTCGTGGAGGTGACTCTCGAGGCAAGCTTGCTCGACGTCCTCAGCGGCACCGAAAACGAGGCCGAGGCGCATCTTGTCCACCACAGGCGCGCGGTCCTGGTCAGGCTCGAGCCCAGCCTTCGGGCGGGGGAGACCCTGATGTTCCTCACAGACGTGACCGAGCTCCGGCGCCTGGCCACGGTGCGGCAGGAGTTCGTCGCGAACCTGGTCCACGAGCTGAAGACGCCGATCACCTCGCTGCGCCTCACCGCCGAGAGCTTGCTGAGCGACCCTTCGCCCAAGGACCGGCACAGGTTTGCCGAACGGTTGGTCAAGGAGGCTGACCTCCTGAGCAAGATCATCGACAACCTGCGCCAGTTGGGCGACATCGAGGCTCGGACGATGGCCGTGGAGACGTCGCAGTTCGACCTCGCTGAGCTGGTCCAGGAGAGCGTGACCAGGCTGGGCATCGACCGGCCCGTGAACACCGATATACCCGTTTCCCTGGCCGTGACCAGCGACCGGCCGAAGCTCGTCCAGGCCCTCGACAACCTGCTCGACAACGCCGCCAAGTTCTCGCCGCCCGGCTCGGCCATCGATGTGAGCGCCCAGGTCGCCGGCGACGAGGTGCGGCTCAGCGTCCGGGACCGCGGTCCCGGGATCTCCCCCGAGCATTGGAGCCGGGTCTTCGAACGCTTCTACAAGGTCGACCGGGCGCGCCCGCGCGAGTCCGGCGGCTTTGGTCTGGGTCTGGCCATCACCAAGCACCTGGTGCAGGTCCTGGGAGGCCGGATCTGGACCGAAACGGCCCGGGACGGCGGGCAGGTGTTCACGATCGCGATCCCAACGGAAGCCTTAACCAGCCCATAAACCGGCGTTAACCAGGGACCCCGTATCGTAGGCATCGGGTTGGCGGACGCTAGACCGATCATTCAGCCTCTGGCGCAGTTAGGGAGGCCGGAGCTTCGAGCGATGCCTGGATCTGCTCAGACGAAGCTGAAGGTCGACTCTCTTTCCTTCTTCTATGGCAAGAACCGCGCGCTCAAGGACATCACGTTCGAGATCCCCGAGCGCAGGATCACGGCCATCATCGGGCCTTCCGGGTGCGGCAAGACCACCCTTTTGCGGGTGTTCAACCGGATGTACGACCTGGTCCCTGGGGCGCGCGCGGAGGGCACGGTGATGTACGACGGGATGGACATCATCCGTACCACCAGGCTCCTCGACCTGCGCCAGAAGGTAGGCATGGTCTTCCAGCGTCCCAGCCCCTTTCCGATGTCCATTCAGGACAACGTCGCTTTCGGTCCACGACTGCTTGGCTTTAGCAAATCGCGCATCAACGACATCGTCCGGCGCAGCCTCGAGAGCGCCGCCCTGTGGGATGAGGTCTCGGACCGCCTCGACGAATCCGCTACATCACTTTCCGGAGGCCAGCAACAGCGACTCGTGATCGCGCGCTGCCTGGCGGTGAGCCCGGAGGTGATCCTCATGGACGAGCCTTGCTCAGCTCTCGATCCCATCGCCACGCTGAAGATCGAAGACCTGATGGTCCAGCTGGCGCGCGAGTACACGATCGTCATCGTGACCCACAACATGCAGCAGGCGGCGCGCGTCTCCGATTTCACTGCGTTCATGCTCATGAATCCCGAAGGACGTCACGGTGAGCTGATCGAGTTCGCACCCACCGCCGATCTCTTCAACGCCCCGCGCGACCCGCGGACAGAGGCTTACATCACCGGCCGGTTCGGCTAGTTGATGTCTCCAGCGGCCAGGCAGACCGCATCTCATCGGCTCAGGACACCGAGGCGTGCGTTAGGGGGCCCGTCCCGTCGTCGTCACGCATCTATCGATGCGCTCCTCCTAGGTCCACCCCTGCCTTCGCCTCGGCGCCCTGACCGGCGCCCTATCGGGCGCCTGCCGCGATCTGCGGCCCACCCGGCCACCGCAGACATCTAATGCCGCGCCTGACATTCGAAAAAGAGCTCTCGAGCCTCCGCGAATCGCTCGTGCGCATGGGCACGCTCGTGGAGTCCCAGATCGAGGCATCGCTCGACGCGCTGCGCAGGCGCGACGGCCCTGCGGCCGAGAAGGTTCGCGCGCAGGACCAATATTTGAACGAGCTGTTCAAGCAGATCCGCGAGCAGATCTTCATGGTCATCGCCACGCAGCAGCCCGTGGCGCGAGACCTGCGCCGCCTGATGGGTATCCAGTACATCGCCACCGAGCTCGAGCGCATGGGTGATTACGCGGTTCGCATCGGCCGCATGACGAAGACCCTCGTTGGCCTTCCCGACCGACCGCTGCGGGCGGAGTTCGGGCTCATGGGCGACCTTGCCATCGGCCAGGTGCACGACATCCTCGAAGCGCTGATCGACGAAAACGAGGCGCATGCGCGCGAGGTCGCGGGCCGCGACAACGAGATCGACCGCCTCTATCACAGGGTCTTCGACGAGCTGATCTCCGAGATTGGCAAGGGCCACACGGATTCCGACGGGGCCCTGCGTGCGGTGACGCTTCTGCTCGTCGCCCACAACCTCGAGCGCATCGCGGACCGCGTTACCAACGTCGCCGAGGACATCGTGTTCCTCGAAACCGGCCAGGTGGTCGAGCTCGGATGAATCGCTCCGCGGCCGCCGCCAACTCCGGGCGCGTGCTGGTCGTGGAAGACGACGAGGGCATCCGCGAGATGCTGAAGTACAACCTCACCGCCGCCGGGTTCTCCGTGCAAGAAGCGGCCGACGGCGCATCGGGTTTGCGAACGGCCCGCACCGCCAAACCGGACCTCGTCCTGCTCGACCTGATGCTGCCAGGCATGAGCGGCTTCGACTTCTGCCGCGCGCTGCGCAAGAGCAGCCGTGTGCCGATCATCATCATCACCGCGAAGGATTCCGAAGTCGACAAGATCGTCGGGCTCGAGCTCGGCGCCGACGACTACATCACCAAGCCCTTCTCGATTCGCGAGGTCCTGGCACGAGTGCATGCGGTGCTCCGCCGTGCGCAGCCCGAGGCCAACGAGCCGAAATCGATCCCCGAACAGGACTCGATCGGCGCCCTTAGCATCAACCGGGCCGCGCGGCGCGTGATCCTGGATGGCGCAGACGTCAAGCTGACCGCTCGCGAGTTCGACCTGATCTCGTACCTGCTCGCGTTTCCAGGACGTGTTCACACGCGGGACTCGCTGCTGGAGAACGTGTGGGGCCGCGAGTTCACCGGCGACCGCAAGACGGTCGATGTGCATATCCGCTGGCTGCGCGAGAAGTTCGCAGCGCGGGCCCCTTTCGAGATCGTGACCGTGCGAGGGATCGGTTACCGCCTCGACCGCCAGGCCGCCCCCGCTGACCTGGTCGGCGGCGCGCCTGAATCGGTCCCCGCCCCAACGCGAGGGAGTCACGTTGGCAGTCGCGGTCGATAGCTCCACGCTCTCGGTAGCCCCGGCCCCCCGGCCGCCAGATCGATACCGCACCGTCACCGCGTTCATCAGCTGGGCGGCGCCCGCTGCTCTGATCCTCGTCGTCGCCGTCTTGATCCAGCAGGCCTGGCCATCGGTCACGAGGTTCGGGGTCGGCTTTCTGATCGGCCAGGATTGGAACCAGGTCACGAACACCTTCGGCGCGCTTCCATTCATATTCGGGACTGTCGTCACGAGCGCGATCGCCCTGGTCATCGCCCTGCCGGTCGGGATCGCGGTCGCTGTGCTGCTCGCTGAGCCCGGGCAGCAGGGCCTGCGCGGCGCGCTCGGGACTGGCATCGAGCTCCTCGCGGCGATCCCAAGCGTGGTTTACGGAATCTGGGCGCTGTACGTGCTTGCTCCGTGGGCCTTGCTGCACATCGAGACGCCGATCACCGACCACCTGGCCGCGGTTCCATTCCTGGGCGGTGTGCCACGACAGACGAGCCTGTTCACGGCCTCGCTGGTGCTTGCGGTGATGATCCTGCCGACGCTGGCGGCTGTGTCAAGGGACGTCATCCGCGCTGTACCGCGAGGCCTGCGAGAATCGACCGTCGCGCTCGGCGCGACGTGGTGGGAGACGATCTGGCACGTGGTCCTGCCGGCGGCCCGCGCCGGCCTCTTCGGCGCCACGGTCCTCGCCCTCGGACGCGCCCTCGCTGAGACCGTCGCCGTTGCAATGGTCATCGGCAACCGGCCCGAGATCCCGCATTCGATCTTTTCTCCCGGCTACACGCTGGCTGCGGTCATCGCCAACGAGTTCGTCGAGGCGACCGGGGACGTATACCAGGGCGCGCTGGTTGAGATCGGTCTCGTCCTCATCCTGGTCACGCTGACGGTCAATGTCATCGCGCTCCTGCTGGTTCACTCCGCCAAGGCAAGGGCAGCTGTATGAAAACCCCAGAAAATCATCGATTTTGTGAGGACCCCTTATGAGACACAACCTCATGCGGCGGTTCAGCAGCAGCTTCGCCGTGCTGGCCATGTACACGCTGACCGTGCTCGCCCTCGTCCCGCTCGGCCTCGTGCTCTGGTTCACGATCGTCAAGGGGCTGCCGGCTGTGACCAGCCTGGAATTCTTCGTCAATTCGCAGCGCCCCAGCGGCATACCGGGCAGCGGCATCGCCAACGCGATCGTGGGCAGCGCGATCATCGTCGGCCTGGCCTCGATTGCCGCCATCCCGATCGGCGTGCTGAGCGGCGTCTACCTGGCGGAATACGGCTCGGGTCGTTGGGCCAGCTGGGTCAGGCTCGCGAGCGACGTGCTGGTAGGAGCGCCGTCCATCGCGCTCGGCCTATTCGCCTATGCGCTGGTGGTCGTTCCACAACACCATTTCTCCGGCACGGCTGCTTCTGTAGCGCTGGCGATCCTGATGCTGCCGGTTGTGATTCGCACCACCGAGAGCGCGGTCGGGTTGATTCCGAACGGGTTGCGCGAGTCGGGTCTCGCGCTCGGCCTGCCACGGTGGCGCGTTTCCCTGCAGCTGATCCTTCCGGCCGCGGCACCTGGCGTGATCACAGGGGCCTTGCTTGCGGTAGCGCGCGCAGCGGGCGAGACGGCGCCCGTTTTGTTCACAGCTCTCGGCAACCAGCGTCTGACGTTCGATGCGGGTCACCCGATGTCCACGTTGCCGCTGGTCGTGTTTCGCGACGCGCTCACCCCGTACAAAGATCTGCAGCAGGAGGCGTGGGGCGCGGCGCTCGTGCTGGTGGTCATGGTGCTCGTCATCAATCTCGGCAGTCGCTGGGTGCTGCGGCGCCAGATCGCACTCGCAAGACAGCTCTGACGTTTTTGTTGTTAAAGACCATGTACAGAATCTGCCGCGCAGGTAAACTCAACAATCGCCCGTCATCGGTAAAGAGAAAAACGACTTAGCCCGCCGATCAAGCATACGAAGGAGCAATGTTGGCTACCAAGATTCTCGAGTTGACCGATGTGAGCGTCATCAGGGCCGCGGGTGGAGTCGTGTATCGCACCGACTCATCCGGCGACACAGAGCTCGCCATCATCCACCGCCCGGCGTACGACGACTGGACTCTGCCCAAGGGCAAGGTCGAGCCCGACGAAACGCCTGAGGACTGTGCGCTGCGCGAAGTTCGCGAAGAGACTGGGCTCAGGTGTGAGATCGAGCGCCCTCTGGGTTGCACGGCCTACGTCGATCGGCGTGGGCGCGACAAAGTGGCGTGCTATTGGCTCATGGAGGCCAAGGGTGGCCGCTTCCGGGCCGGCATCGAGGTCGACAAGCTCGTCTGGCTGCCCGTTGCCGGCGCCATCAAGCGCCTGACCTACCCGCGCGACAAGAAGCTCCTGGAGCAGCAGGACCTCTAACTGGCCTCCCCACCATGTGGGGAGGTGGCCGCCGCCGAATGGCGCCGGCCGGAGGGGAGACTGACGAGTCCAGTCGCTAAGCTGAGTTCGTGCAAACCGCCACCGCCGACCGTCTCGTCGTCGCCGGAGTCGAACTTCGCTCGCGCCTGTTCCTGGGCACGGGCAAGTACGCCGACAACGAGAGCATGGTCACCGCGCTCGAGGCCTCGAAGTGCGAGCTCGTGACGGTGGCGCTGCGCCGGCTAGACCTGGACGATCCCAAAAAGAAGACCATCCTCGACGTCATCGATTGGAAGCGATACCGCATCCTTCCGAACACTGCAGGCTGCCGCACCGCGGACGAAGCCATCCGCATCGCTCGCCTGGCGCGATCCATGGGTCTCTCGGACTGGGTGAAGCTCGAGGTGATACCCGACCCGCGCTATCTCTTTCCGGATCCCGAGGAGACGCTGAAAGCCGCACGCTCCCTGGTGACCGAAGGCTTCAAGGTCCTGCCTTACATCAACGCCGACCCGGTGCTGGCGAAGAAGCTGGAAGAGATCGGCACCGTCACCGTGATGCCTTTGGGCTCGCCGATCGGCTCCGCGCAGGGATTGCAGACCCTGGAGCAGATCCGGATCATCATCGAAGAGGCGAAGGTCCCTGTTGTCGTCGACGCCGGAATCGGTTCTCCTTCAGACGCCGCTCTCGCGATGGAGATAGGGGCGGACGCCGTGCTCGTCAACAGCGCGATCGCGCTCGCGCAGGACCCGACACTGATGGCGGAGGCAATCGCCGGCGGGGTCGAGGCGGGGCGGAAGGCCTACACGGCCGGGCTCATCCCCAAACGCGTGCAGGCTAGCCCGAGCTCGCCGACCGAGGGCATCTCGCCTTCCCGCTAGTCACACCAGTCGCGATGGCGATCGTCACCACAGCGAGCGCGGGGATGAGAGCAGCCACGCGCGCCACCATCCTCCAGCTGCGGGCTCCTCAATCGACGGCCCGCGCGATAGAAGACGAGGCATCGAATCTCGTGCCTCTGTCGCCGGTGCCCGTGGTGGTCAGCTCGCGATGCGACATCGCGCTGGCGGCAGGCGCGGCGGGTGTGAACCTGCCGGAGAGTGACATCACTGTCGAGGCGGCGCGATCTCTCATGGGCGAGCGCCTGGTGGGCCGCTCTGTCCATTCGCTCGACGCTGCCCTTCGCGCCGAGGGAGATGGCGCAGACTTCGTGATCTTCGGGCCGGTGTGGGCGAGCGCGAGCCACCCTGATTCACTTCCCGTGGGTATCGAGGCACTGGCGGAAGTGGCGCATGCGCTCGAAATACCAGTGCTCGCCATTGGTGGCGTGACCGAGGATCGGGTCGCTGAATGCCACAACGCCGGCGCCGCGGGCTACGCCGCGATCGGGCTCTACGAAACCACCCCACGAAATCATCGATTTCGCGGGGGCCCCGGTTTCTAGAATGATCGCGTTGCAGATCAACGGCCGGCGCGTCGAGCTCGAAGAGCCGACCGCGTTGTTGAACTACCTCGAGAAGCTTGGTGTGAGCCCGCGTGCGGTTGCGGTCGAGCACAACGGCGTCATCATCGAACGCTCCAGATATGCGGAGGCGATGCTCAATGACGGCGACGTCGTCGAGATCGTGCGCATGGTCGGCGGTGGCTGCTAGCGCCGCGGCGCCTTGTCCCTGATCGCCGCCTCCGCCTCGACCCGCTCGTCCCACGGCTCCGCTCCAGCAGCCATCTGCATGGTGCGCTCGTGTCCCTTACCGGCCAGAAGGACGGTGTCCCCCGGACGCGCGAGGTCGATCGCGCGCCTGATCGCGGCCTGGCGGTCGATCACGATCTCGTAATCGCGTCCCGGAGCCTTGCCCACCACGCCGGACTGCACGTCGCGCGCGATTTCGGTCGGATCTTCGCGAAGCGGATCGTCGGTGGTGATGATGAAGAAGTCGGATAGATCCGCCGCTGCTTTACCCATCCCAGGCCGGTCGTGGTCCGAGCGCGCCGTCGATCCGAAGACCGCGATCAACTTTCCGCGCGTGAAGGGCCGCAGCTCTGCAAGTGCGCTCGCGAGCGCACCGGCCGAATGCGCGAAGTCGATGAAAACGCTGTAGTCCTGGCCCAGATCGACGCGCTCGAGCCGCCCTCGCACGCCATCGAAACCGGCCAACCCCGGACCGATCTCTTCCACCGGCACTCCGACCGCGAGGCAGACGCCGGCTGCGCACAGAGCGTTGTAGACATTGAAGCGAGCGGGCACCGCCAACGAGACCTCGGTTTCGCCGGCGGGCGTCTTCAGCCGGAAGCGCGAGCCGGTCGCACTCATCGAGATGTCGAGTGGGTGCAGATCGGCGGCGGTGGTGAGGCCGTAAGACCAGCGCCGCGAGATGGATCGGCGCGAGAGCCGTTCGTAGCTTGGATCGTCGCGGTTGAGGACGGCCGTCTTCTCGATGCCCTTGTCGGCGCCCGCGGCAGCGAGGTCGATGAGGCGACCCTTCGCCTCAAGGTAGTCCTCCCAGGTCGCGTGGTAGTCCATATGGTCGTGCCCCACGTTGGTGAATGCCGCCACATCGAAGTCGCACGCTCGCACACGTTCCTGGACCAACGCATGTGAAGTCGTCTCGATGACGGCGCACTTGACGCCGGCGTCGACCATGCGGCGCAGCCAGTCCTGCACCTGCGGGGCTTCGGTCGTGGTCTGACCTGTGGTGTTGTCGGTCTCGTTTCCGCTGACCGAGAACGCAACTGTGCTCATGGCCCCCGCGACGACCCCGCTCGCCATCAGCACGTGCTCGGCCATGTGAGTCACGGTCGTCTTGCCGTCGGTGCCCGTGATCCCCGCCACATATAAAAGACGCGAGGGCCGTCCGTAGAACTCCGCCGCGATGTCGGCCAGTCCCGTGCGTGTCGAGGGGAGCCTCATGACGGGCGTCCCCGCCGGAACAGCAACCGGGCGCTGCGCGGCGATCGCGATCGCGCCCGCGGCGACGGCGTCGGCCGCATACGCGTGCCCGTCGGAGCGGATCCCGGTCACGGCAACGAACAGGTCGCCGGGTTTGACCCGGCGCGAGTCGTATGCGATGCCGTGGACCTCGACATCGCCGGAGCCTTCGAGCGCCGTGTCCGGCACGCCTCGCGCCAGTTCCTCGAGCCTCATCTCTTGGTCGCAGCTTAAGGGGTCCCCGCGAAATCGAAGATTTCGTGGGGTTTCATACTGGGCGTCGTGATCGCCGAGATCGGAAGCCACAGGTTCGAGTGGGGCAGCCGCACCTACGTGATGGGGATCGTCAACGTCACGCCGGATTCGTTCAGTGGCGACGGTCTTGGCGACGATCGTGACGCGGCCGTTGCGCAAGGACTCCGCATGGTCGAGGAAGGCGCTGATCTTCTCGATGTCGGCGGCGAATCCACGCGACCGGGGCACGTCCCGATCAGCGCAACCGAGGAGATCGCCCGCACAGAGGAGGTAGTCCGGAGGCTCTCGAAGGAATCGGGGATCCCCGTCTCCATCGACACCTACAAGATCGACGTCGCGGAGGTGGCGGTGGCGGCGGGCGCCACCATCGTCAACGACGTGTGGGGGCTGGCCCGCACGCCCGCCCTGGCCGAGCTTGCGGCGCGTCACGACTGCGCGTTGATCGTGATGCACAACCAGGACGGCACCGAGTACTCGGGCGACCTGATCGCCGAGGTCAAGCGATTTCTGCGGGCGTCCGTCGACGAGGCGATCGCGGCCGGAGTGCCGCGTGAGCGCATCCTGATCGATCCCGGCATCGGTTTCGGGAAGACGGCCGATCAGAACTGGGAGGTCATGCGCAGGCTGGAGGAACTGAGAGAGCTAGGGCAGCCGGTGCTGATCGGAACCTCACGCAAGTCGTTCATCGGCAAGCTTCTCGACCTGCCCGTCACCGATCGCGTGGAAGGCACCGCCGCGACTGTGACCGCAGCCATCCTGCGGGGGGCGGACGTCGTCCGCGTCCACGACGTGCGCGAGATGATGCGAGTGGTGCGCGTCGCCGACCGCATGAGTCGTTGACGGTCGCATACCTCGGCCTCGGATCCAACCTCGGGAGACGCGACCGCAACTTGAGCGCGGCGCGGCGGAGGCTGCGTCAGAGAGGTGTGCGCATCTTGCGTCAAAGTCGCGTCATAGAAACCGAGCCTTGGGGCGTGACCGACCAACCTCGCTTCTTGAACCAGGTCCTGCAGGTCGAGTGGCAGGGCTCGCCCCGCGGGCTGCTGACGACAGCAAAGGCCGTAGAACGCGAGGGCGGGCGCAGGGCCACCCGTCGGTGGGGGCCGCGCGTCATCGACGTCGACATCCTGCTGTTCGGCCACGAGCGGGTATCAGAGCGAGGCCTCTTGATCCCGCACCCGCGCATCGCGGAGCGCCCCTTCGTGCTGGCAGGCCTCGAAGAGCTCGGGGCGCCGGGGGCGCTACCGCCCCCGGCGCCCGGCTAAATTCGAAAAAGCTGTAGCCCTACTCGCGCCCGACGCTGAAGGCTCGGCGAAGGTCGTTGGCCTCGGCGTCGCGGGTTCCCAGCGCCGCCACGTCCCACCGGCGCTCGATGGTGGCGAGGATCGAGGTGGTGTCGTAGAGCGTGTGGTCGACGAAGTGCCGCTTGGCCAGCGGCGAGATGACGATCGTCGGTACGCGGCTGCCCGGTCCCCAGATGTCGGAGTGCTGAGAATCGGTCGGCGGCGCCACGTGGTCCCAGAAACCGCCGTGCTCGTCGTATGTGATGACGATCGCGGTGTCACTCCAGTTGGGACCGTTGCGGACATCGTTGATCAGGTTGCGAAGGTGTTGCTCGCCCGTGAGCACGTCCGCGTACCCGGGGTGCTCATTGTCGGCCCCTATCGGCTTGACGAAGGAGACGGCTGGAAGTGTTCCCGCTTGCGCTGCGGCGATGAAGGCGGTCTCGTCCTTCAGGTGCGAACGGCCCGGCATACCTGGCGCATAGTTTGCGAAGTAGTTGAACGGTTGATGGTGATACATGAAGAGCGAGTTGGGGTGCCCGGCGACGGCGTCGTTCCAGCCGCCTGAGTACCACGCCCAGCTGACACCTTTGGCCGAGAGCTCGTCACCAATTGTCTTGTTGTGTAGCAGCGGAAGCTGCGGTGCTCCGGCGATCGTAGGCGCGCTGGCCGGGAAGATCGTGTTGACCGCGTAATCGCCGGTGGCCTGGGTCGTCAACTGCCGATCCTTTATCGGAAGGCCGTTCGCTCCGAGGGTGCTGTGAAGATCGCCGGGCAGCCCGTCGCGAACCGCGTTGGCGTAAGTCGGCGTGCATGCGCAGACGAGCCATTGATGGTTGAGGAACGAACCTCCGAACGCGGCGTGGAAGAAGTTGTCCTCGAGGACGTATTTCGCCGCCTCTTTCGCGACCGGGAGCTGGTCGGTCGGGTAAAAGCCGAGCGACAACCCCTTGGCGTCGCTGACGGTCACGAACTGGTCCATCTTGCCGCCGTCGATCTGGACCTGCTCCTGGTAGTAGCGGTGGATGAGGTCCCGGGTCTTCTGGTCGGCAGGGACGTACTTCGTGATGTCGAACGGTTGATCGGGCAGGCAGGTGCCGATGAGGTGCGAGTCCGTCTGAGGCAGGCAGGTGTACGGCTGCCCGGTTGCAAGGTCCACCTGGGTGGTGGCGGTGTCGCTCGCTCGGCTGATGCCGTTGGCTCCGGGAAAGGAGCCGTAGAGGTTGTCGAAGCTGTGGTTCTCGTCGTAGATGACGACCAGGTGATTGATGCCGGCGAGGGCGCCGATGTTGCCTTCATCGCCGGGGCCGTTGCTGGCTCCGGCCTGGACCGCGGTGAAGACCGGGCCCGCGGCCATTACCGTGAGCGAGCCGATCGCGAAGGTCAAGACACGTCGTAGCGATCGAGTCAATGCCATCTCCTCCATGAACCCGCCCGTCGATGCAAGCCAAATATAGGCCCCGCCTGACGAAAAGCGAGTGAAGGGTTGTTTATGGGTTGGCTTTGTGGATCCTAGGTGGGGCGGGCGTTCGTAAATCTGTAACCGATACCCGGCACCGCGAGTATGTAATAGGGCCGCGACGGCTGCGCTTCGATCTTGCGGCGCAGGTTGCGGATATGCACGTCGATGACCCTGGTCTCGATCGGATACTCGTAACCCCAGATCGAGTTGAGGATCTTCTCCCTGCTCAGCACCTTCCCGGCATTGCTGGCGAGGAACGTCAGCAGGTCGAACTCGGTGTGAGTCAGCTCGACCTCCTGACCACCCCGGTAGATGCGGCGCTCGTTGACGTCGATGACGAGGTCGCGGAACTCGAGCCGGTTGCGCATGGCTTCGGCCGACTCGAGGCGCATCCGGCGCAGGTGCGCGGCGATCCTGGCCGCCAGCTCGCGCAAACGGAGAGGTTTGACCACATAGTCGTCGGCGCCGATCTCCAGGGCGACCACGGCGTCGATCTCATCCGAGCGCGAGCTCATCATGATCACGGGCACGGCCGTGTCCTTCTTGCGCAGCTCGCGGCACACGTCGAAGCCGGAGGCGTCGGGCAGCGCCACCTCGAGCAGCACCAGATTTGGGCGCACAGACTCGATCTGGCGCAGCGCCTCCGCGCCGGAGTCCGCTTCCAGCACCTGGTAGCCATCCTGGGCGCACGCGGAGCGGACGTCCCGCCGGGTGGCCGAGTCGCCGTCCACGATCAGAACTTTTCGGGCTCCGTTCGACTGCGCCATCAGCAAATATCCTAATCGATCTGAAGGATTGTTAGGAGATGTTGCGTTTGAGGCCCCGAATGCGCCCGCGGGCCTTCTTCTCGAGGCCGAGCAGCCGAGAGGCGGCCTCCGACAGCACGAGCTCCCACGCGCCGGCGTAGGCAATCTCGTCGCCACCGAACTCGGCTTTGAAGAAGCCGAGGCCGTGCCAGGGGTGTTCCGGGCCGGTGCCAGGCGGCGGCACACCCCAGAGGTCGTAGTCCCGGCAGCCATCCTCGGCCGCAGCCTTGATCGCCGCCCACCAGGCAAGGTCGTTGGCCATCAGCTCGGGATGAGCGCCGCTCCGTCCCGCGAACAGGTGGTAGGCGCGGCCGGCATGCCGTGCGACGAGCACCGCCGAAAGCGCCTCACGCGTCTGCGGATGGCGGCCGACGTAGGTGCGGCACCATGGCAGCTCGTCCAGCAGCAGCTGGTAGTAGCTCTTGGCCGGCAGCGAGATGGACTCCCGGCGCTCCACCGCTGCGGACTGGCGCTCCAGCTCCGCCGCGTCCTTGCCTTCTTCGACCACCACCCCGCGCCGCTCGCCGGCCCGGATGTTGTACCGGCGCCCGTGCTTGAAAGTCGCGAGCAATTGATCGGGCGCAGCCAGTTTCAGGATCCGAGTGTGCTGCGGCTGCACAGGCGCGGCCGGCTTGAACCCGCGCTCACTCATCACGCCGCCGAAATCACTCGGCGCTTCCGGCTCCACAGTGATGCGCGCGACCTTCGCGGCACGCGCCCAGTCGATGAGCGCGCCAATGGCGTCGGGAGACGCCGGCACAGGTCCGCGCGGCACATACGCCTCGCTTACAGGGCCCAGCCCGCGTAGCTGCACGCTGGCCATCGCGCCGCCGGCGAGCCGCACCCTCTCGACGGTCCACCCTGCGTGCGACTGCACCTCGCCCCAGCCCCACGTCTGTAGCAGTGGAGCCGGTGACGCGCGCTCATCTAGCTCGCGATCCCAGGCCTCGGGTGCAGCCGTCATTCAGCGTCCGCCGCCAGGTGGCCCGTGTCATTCACCCCCGAGATCACGAAGCGGCCGTTGCGCTTTTCGATGGACGAGATCGAGGCGTTCTCGATTCGAAACGGGAACAGCCCGTCGTTGGGCCGGCCGATGACGCGATGCAGAGCAACCTGGATGACGCCGCCATGCGTGACGACAAGAACATTCCCGTGCTCATGACGCGCTAGGATCGAGTCGAGCTCAGCGTTGACCCTTGCCTCGAAGGGCACTGCGCCCTCGCCGCCGGGCACGACGTCCCAGCTCGGCTCCTCGGTCCATCGAGCCCACGCGTCGGGGAATCGCTGCGCCAGCTCCTCGGTGGTCAAGCCTTCCCATTCGCCCAGGTAGATCTCACGCAAACCCGCGCTGGTGGTCGGCGTCAGGCCGGTCGCCTCGCCGATCAGCCGGGCGGTCTCGTGTGCGCGCTCGAGATCGCTGGTGTAGAAGCCGGCATACCGATGACTGGCCAGCCTCCGTCCGACTCGCCTCGCCTGGGTGCGGCCTTCCTCCGACAGCGGCGGGTCGAGCTGGCCCTGGATGCGGTGTTCGCGGTTCCAGGTCGATTGGCCGTGACGGACCAGCAACAATCGCGCGGGCGAAGGTTTGGAGGGGACAGGAAGCTCTGGGGGCTCCGGGCGCGCGGATCCGATCTTGATATCTATACTAACTTCTCTTAGACCACCGATCGGTGTTGGACCGATCTCGGGAGACGCATTTGCAGTCACACGGCACGCTCGCCGAAATCCCTCTTCGCTCGCTCCTGGAATCCGCCCAGGGCGAGAGGTCGACAGGTACCCTTACCCTTCGCAATGGCAACGGTGAGTCGACCGCCCTGTATTTCCTTTTCGGCCACCTTTTTCACGCGGAGGGCAATGGAAAGGCCGGCGACGACGCTGTCGTCAGCGCGCTGGCATGGACCAAGGGCGAGTTCGAGTTCGACGCCAAAGCGAAACTGCCGGCCGACGAGACAGTCAAGGCGGGAATCCCGGAGCTCGTTCATGCGGCCGAGGCTGCGCCGAAAGACGCCCCGCCTCAGCCCGCACCGGCAGCTCCGCCCGCAGCCGAAGCGCCACCTGAGCGCCGAGAGCAACCAGTTACGGAGAGGAAGGTTGAAGCACCCCAGCCGAGGCGAGGCGTGAAGCACAGACCACAGCCCAAGCATGGGCGCGAACCGATTCCGGTCCCGGCCGGGCAGGTCATCTATGACTCGTTGAAAACTTCGTTCGTCGATTTCCCGCGCCTGATAACGACGCTCGAGAAAGAGGGCTACACCGGGTATGTCCGCCTCCTCACCGACGATGCCGCGGGCCTCATCCTCTTCCGAGAAGGCTCGGCGCTCGAGTGCATGTACGACGGCGTCGGCGAGGCGCAGGGCCTGGTGCTGGGAAAGCAGGCGCTGCATCAGTTCAACGATGACGTCACGGGCGGCCACGGCGTCCTCGACGTCGTCGGCCTCTCGCCCGAGCTCATCGATGGTCTCTACGAGCTCACGGTTTCCAAGCCCATGTACACCGAGCTCTACGCAGGCTGGGTGGACATGAAAGCGCTACTCAAGTTTTTGAGTGACCGCAGGCTGAGCGGGAGCGTGATGATCCGCTCTGCGGCAGGCACCGGCGTGATCATCCTTTCCGAGGGCGAGCTCGCCGGCGCGTATACGAGCGAATCCCGCGACATCTCTGACAAGCCCGACCGGGCGCTTGCACTTTGCGACGACCCGAACGCGATGATCGAAGTCAAGTCCGCGGACGCCACCAAGCACCCGCCGCTCGACGTCGATGAGGTGGTGGCGGGACAGAGGCAGGCAGCACCGCGCAACCCGGCGCCGGCGCCCGCTCCGGTCGCCCCGCCTCCACCACCGCCACCTGCGCCGGCGGCATCGCAACCCCCCACGCAGCAGTTCCCCGCCATCCCGACGCCGTCGGCGATGCCGGCCCAGCCTCCAGCCCAGGCGCCGACCGCGACCTATCCCACGTTCCCCACGCCGCAGTCACCGCCATCCGTCGCGCCGACTACACCGCCCTCCAACTCCGCCGGTCCTCAGCTCGACTGGGGCTCGATCGTGGCCGAGCTTCAGGCCATGGCCGAGGACTCGCTGGGCAACCGCGCCCGCAAGGTCAAGGACATCCTGGGCGCCGCGGATCCGTCGCTGCCGGGCATCGAAGGCGCGATCGACCAGGTGCCGAGCATCTCGCTTCTGTTCGTAGACTCCTCGCGGCTCGAGCAGCTCGCGCAGGAGATGAGGGCGCGGCTCAAGTCACACCTCTAGGCCGAGGTTCGTCGTTCGCGGCCGCGCTGCTCATATTCGGAGCGCTCGCGTCATGCGGAGGCAGCCCACCGCAGATCGTCGACTATTCGCCCGAGCGCGGCGCGATCGAAGTATCGACCGCGGCCCCGATCCGCATCGCGTTCGATCACGACGTGGACAAGAGCTCGGTCGAGAGCAGGCTCTCGCTGCTGCCGGCAACAGATGGCAGCGTCGTCTGGCTCGGGCCGCGATCCCTCGAGTACAAGCACGCGACTCTGCAGCCAAGCAAGATCTACGAGGTCATCCTGCTGGCGGGCTACAAGGACGTCGTGGGCAATGCGTACGCGCTTCGCCACCACTGGACTTTCACCACGGAAGGCCCGCCGAGCGTGGCTTCGTCAGCGCCCGCCAACAACGAGTCAGACGTCGATCCAGCCTCGTATCTCAGCATCGATTTCACTCGTGAGATGGACGCTTCCACACTCGGCAGCTCGATCACCATCGAGCCGTCGATTCCTTTCTCGGTACGCCTCGATCCCGCGGACGCAAAGCGAGCGGTCGTGGCACCCGACCTGCTCCTCGACCCCTCCACGACCTATACGGTCGACGTGAGCACTGCGGCGCTCGATGCGCACGGCAATCAGCTGTATCGAAACCAGAGTTTCGTCTTCACCACCGGACCGTCGCGCCCTTTGCGCCACTGGGTCGCGTTCGCGACGGCTCTCGCGGACGGATCGTCGGGAGGGGTATGGATCGTCAACGAGTCCGGCTTCCCCCGGCGCGTTTTTGACGGGCCATCGGTGCATTCGTTCAGCTGGTCGCCCGACGGATCGACACTGCTCATCCAGGGCGACTCGCTGAGCTGGTCGGCGTTCACGCCCAGCATCCGCTCTATGCAGCTGCCCTTCAAAGCCGTGTGGGCGGCGGCGCTCGCGGCCGGCCTGGGATACGTGTATATCGACGTCGATGGCACGCTCCATCGCTTGTCGGTCGACGGTGCTGACGAGGTGATCGCCAGCAATGTTTCGGACGCGGCCAGCGCGCCGAACGGCTTGCGGGTCGCCTACGTGAGATCTTCTACGAGCTCGTCACCGAGAGCGGACTGCTGAGCGACCTCAGCTGGTCTCCTTCTGGAAACCGCGTCGCCTACCTGCGCGAGGATTCGGGAGGCATCGCTCTACGTGTGCGCAGCTTTACAGGGCAGGCTGCGACCACCACTGTCGCCAGCGGTGACATCGGCCATCCAACGTGGTTGCCCGACTCTACCCATATCGTTTTCGCGGCGGGCATCACAACCGCAAGCGGCCAGCAGCGAAAGGCCTTTCTCGTCAACGCGATCGCCCCTCCCGCGGCTTTGACGGCCGCCCTCGCGATCCCATCGCCCCCCATCGAGGTCGCCGATCCGGTCCCGTCGCCGGATGGTCACCAGATCGCCTTCGTCAGCCAGAACCAGGTCTGGATGATGAACGCGGACGGGACGCGGCCGACGGCACTGACGCGGTTCGACCCCGCGTCGTTCCCTTACTCCTGCGTGACCCCGGCCTGGACGCGACTTTAGTCGCGGCCGATATTCAGGCTGACTCTGCTTTGATTGCTCTCGACCGCGTCGTCGAATAAAGCGTCCAGCCGGTCCGCGGTGCGCGTCCAGGAGAAGCGCTGCGCCAAAAGGCTGGCTCGGCATCCAAACTGCCTGGCAAGCTCGGGGTCCGCCAGCAGCCTGCCGATGCGGTCGGCGTACTCCGCCGGATCGTCGCCGGCGATGAGATAGCCGCTGACCCCGTCACGTATAACCGAGCGCAGTCCAGGCACGTCTGACGCGACGACCGGGCAGCCGCAGGCCTGCGCCTCCAGGCCGACGAGCCCGAAGGATTCGCTGTACGAAGGCATCACGCACACGTTGGCGGCCGAGTAGAAATACGGCAGCTCGTGGTGCGCCACCGACCCGAGGAAGTCGACACGATCCCGAATCCCAAGCGTCGATGCGACCGCCTTCAAGCGCTCCTTCTCACTCTCGTCACCGTCCCGACTGTCTTCACCCAGGACCACGAGTCGCAGGTCTGGATGGGCGCGGTCGCCGAGGAGAGCCAGAGCGCGGATCGCGACCTCAACTCCCTTCAGCCTTTCGAGCCGGCCGACGAATAGGACCATCGGTCCGTCCAACCCGATCTTCAGGCGCGCCTCGGTGCGATCAAGAGGCCGGAAGGTGGCTAGGTCGACGCCAGGGGGCACGATGAAAACGCGATCGGGGCTCGCGCCGTAAGCGTCGACGAGCTCCTCGCCCTCGTCCGCCGTTGAGGCAATGAGCAGGTCGGCGTGCTGCGCAATCTCAGTCTCGACCTGGATCCGGATCGCCGGCTCGGGTCGCGCGCCGCTGGCGAGGTGCTGGTTCTTGACCAGGCCCAGCGTGTGGGCGATGTGCGCCCAGCCGGCCGCCATGTGCGGCCTGAGCAGGCAGGCGACCTCGCCCGAAAGCCAGTAGTGCGAGAAGAGGAGGTCGTACTGGATTCCCTCCGCGGCCGCGAACGCTGCGACCTTGTTCGCGAACCCGGGCACCTCGTTGAGGAGGGAGTACTTGTCGAGCCCCATTCCGACCGGCAGGTAAACCACCCGAGAGAGGGGTGCCAGGGCCTCGATTGCGGGATCGTCAGGTGACTGAAGACGCGTGAAAACGTCCGTGGCGATACCCCGGTCGCTGAATACGCTGCAGACCTCGCGCACATAGACGTTGAGGCCCCCGTTCGCGTACTGGCCCAAAGAGGCGGTGGGCGAGGTGTGCATGGAAATGACCGCGATCCGCCGTTGCGAACTGCGGTCCAGGGTCAATCGAGACTGATCAGCCACGGTATGCCGATCTCGCGTCAAGCCAGCGCCTCGAGACGCAGCAAAACCCGGAACGTGAGACCGGCGAGCAAGAGCCCATATCGATCTAAAAGGTACGCGCCTCCTGGCTATTCCCGCTCTAGGGGCGAGAAACGGCGGCGGGTTATCATCTTTTCCGCATGCGCCTGGTCAAGGGCTTCAAAGTCTCCGCCTTGGTCGCTATCGCGGTTCCGGCAATCCTCGCACTCACCGCGATCACCACACTCGCCGACGCGTCTCCGGGCAGGACCGCGCTGCCTGGCGACCCCACCCGCGGCGCCACGCTGTATCTGCAGAACTGCACCAGCTGCCACGGCGTCAACCTGGAAGGCGGCATCGGCGCGGTCCTGAATCCGATCGACAAGATGCCAGGCGTGGCCAACGCGCTCGACCCCACTTTCCTGATCGACATCATCACCAATGGACGCAAGCACCAGCCCGGCGACCCCAGGCAGACCGACATGCCGCCCTTGGGGGGCAACCCCAACCTGGCCGCGCAGGACGTCAAAGACATGGCCGCCTACATCATTCAGCAGAACCAGCTCGGGGTTGGGACCGCGCCGCTGGCGCCCAACGAGCTCGCGAAGCGGACGATGACGTGGGTCGGCATCGGGATCATCGGCCTGCTGTTCATCACGTACTTGCTGGCCCAGTACAACATGCGGTGGATCGCTCGCCGAGCGGCGGCGCGGCACAACAAGTAGGCGCCCCGCCGGCGGAAGCAAGCCCTCGGCCCGCCGCGCCACCCATCCCGACGCCGAAGGGCGGCGCCCCCCGGGTTCTGATCCTTTTCAGCGACACCGGCGGCGGCCATCGTGCGGCGGCGCGGGCCCTGACCGACGCGTTGAAGCTGCTCGATCCCTCATGCGTGGTGACAGTGGCCGACCCCCTGATCTCCCAGGGTCCGACCGTTGTGCGCCGGCTGGCGTCGCTCTATTCGCCGATGATCCGGCGATCGCGCACGGCCTGGGGCGCCGTGTATCACTCGAGCAACACCAAGCCCACGTTCGCAGCCATCCGTGCGATCTTCGGTCCGGGGGTGCGCAAGGCGATCGCCGACCTGCTCACGGAGCACGACCCCGACGTCGTGCTGTCGGTGCATCCCCTGCTGAACCAGATCTCACACCAGGCCATCCAGAAGAGCGGCCGTCCCCGCGCGCTCATGACGGTGATCACCGACCTCGTCGACTTCCATCGCGGCTGGACGTTCAGCAAGGCGGACCTGGTGGTGGCGCCGACAGAGCTCGCACGCAAGGTGGCGCTCCGCCGCCGCGTACCCGCCGATCGCGTCAAGCTGCTGGGCTTGCCTGTGGACCTTCGTTTCCGTCCGCCGGCGCCAGGCGAGAAGCACGCGCTGCGCCGCCGCTACGGGATCGACGAGACCCGATTCACGGTCCTGGTCATGGGCGGGGCCGCCGGTGTGGGCAACATGCTCAAGCACGTGCGAGTGCTCGCGTGGGAGCCGCACCAGTGGCAGGTGGTCGCGGTGTGCGGGCGCAACGAGATGCTCCGCCGCCGCCTCGCCCGGCTGCAATTCGCGACTCCGACCTTGGTCCTGGGCTTCGTCGATTTCATGCCGGAGCTGATGCGCGCGAGCGATGTCATCGTCACCAAGGCGGGACCGGGCGCGATCGCGGAGGCGCTCGCCACGGGCGTCCCAGTGCTGATCACCGGATTCCTGCCCGGCCAGGAGTCGCCCAACGTGGACTTCGTCGTCGAGGCGGGCTTTGGGGCATTCACCCCGAGGGAAGAAGAGCTTCTCGACGAAGTGAGGGTGCTCGCCGAGGGCGGGCCCACGTGGCAGGAGATGTCGCGCAAGGCCGCGGAGATGGCGCACCCGTACGCTTCGTCTGACATCGCACGCGAGTGCCTGCTGCTCGCCGCGCGCTACAGGGCTTCGGGGCAGACGAGGCGATAGGGGCACAACCGGCAGCGGCGGCGGTCGGGCCTTGCATCGAAGCGTCCGGACCGCACGCCTTCGGCCACCTCTGTCCCCTGCTTCGTGGCCTCGGCCAGCAACGGGCGGGTGTGATCTACGCGCACCGATTCACCTGACGCGAGGTACACCATCTCGAGCTCGATTGGATCCAGCTTGAGCGCAGACGTCGCGCCCAACGCGTAAAGCGCCACCTGCAGGTCGCGGCGGCCGCGCGTGACCGGCCGGCCCGACTTGTAGTCGATGATGCGCCAGCCCTCTGGCGTGCGATCGATGCGATCGATGATGCCGTTGAGGGTCCAGCCGTCAACCGCGGTGGCGAACGGCTGCTCGAGATACTCGGGCTGGGCTGTGAGCCCGCCTTGCTTCCGGTATGCCTCCAGCTGCGACGCTCCGTTGCGCTCGAATGTTGGCGCACGACGCGCATCCGGAAACGCGGTCTCGTTCCAGACCTGTTGATGCGTCGCACTCAGCATGGCCGCAGTGATTTCTGTGCCGGTCCGCCTCACCTCCGCGGCGCGCCGCAGCGTTTCGTGCAGGACATCGCCCTGAACAGCCTCCGCGGTTTGTACGGCGGGCAAGCGCTGGACGTGGCGATACCAGTACTGCCGCGGACAATCGAGATACGTGGCAATGCTGGAGTAGGAGAGGACGACTTCCGACTTGCCCCTTCGGGGCGAGGGTCGGGGAGAGGGGCTTGGGATGGCGAAGAGGTCTCGCTGGACAATCGTGTGCCCGCCGGCCGCCTTCAACTCCTCCAGGAATCTCGAATCCCTCCACCTCCGCCCTCCCTCGTAGTGCGCAGCTCGGGTGAGGTAGAGCAAGCGCCGCGCCCGCGTCATCGCTACGTAAAGGAGGCGCCGCTCCTCGGCGACGACATCTTCCTTTCCGCGGACGAGCGGCTCCAGCACGGCAGCCGGCAGCTCGAACCGCGGCGACCGCCCCGACTGCGGCAGCCTGCCCTCGACCAGACCGGGGACGAACACCGCTTCGAATTCCAGGCCCTTGGCTTGATGGATCGTCATCGCCTGGATCGCATCCCCGAAGCCCTCCACGTCCGCTGGCCGTTCGTCCTCCTGAGATAGAAGGACAAGGTCGAGGCGGCGCATGTAAGCCTCCAGCGAGCGGTCCACCGACGTTTCGCAGAACTCCGCGATCAACTCGGCGAAGCGACTCACATTGGCGACGGATTGAGCGCTCGCGCTGTCGAGGTAGCGCGTGCCCTGCATGAGCTCGAAAAACAGGTCTCGTATGTCGAGGCTCGCACTCTGTCGACGAAGTGCCTGTAGCAGTTGCGCAAACTCGCTCGCCGGACCCCAGCCCGCCAGGGCGTCGAGCGGGTACGAGTCAGTGCGGTCGCGAAGCACTGACAGTGCCGCGTCCGGTTGCAGCGAGATTGGAGGGCGCGTGACGGCGCGGGCGAGGGCAACCACATCATTCGGGTCTCGCAGGACGCGCAGGAGCGCGATCGCGTCCTTTATCTCTGGGCGATCGTAGAAGCCGTGGCCGCCGCTTACAACGTGCGGCAATCCGCGCACCGACAGCGCTTCTGCGATCGGCCGCGCGATGGCGTTCGTCCGGCACAGGACCGCGATCGCGCCGGCGGCCATTCCCGCATCGATCAATCGCCCTGCCTCGGCGGCGATGGAGTCCGCCTCGGTCACTCTATCCGGACAGGACCACAGCTCCACTTTTTCGCCAGACCGGCTCGAGCGCAGCAGCTTGGGGAGGCGCTCGTCGTTGTTGGCGATCAGCGAGGACGCCGCGGCTACGATCCGGCGGGAGCTGCGGTGATTCCTCCCCAGCGTCACTGTTTGCGCTTCCGGGAAAGCCCGCAGGAAACGCTCCAGGCTCGCCCGCGAGGCGCCGCGAAAGCGATAGATGCTCTGGTCGTCATCGCCGACGACGAACGGCTGGGCGCCGCCGGCGATCAGCTCCACCAAGCGCTCCTGCGCGAGATTCAGGTCCTGGTATTCATCGACCAGCACGTGCGGGAAGCGCGTGCGGTACATGTCGAGGAGTGCCGGGCGCTCGCTGAGCATCTTCACCGTCAGCGTCAGCAGGTCTTCGAAGTCGAGGAGTCTGTCCTTTCGACACGCTTGCTCGTACGCGCGAAAGAGCCGAACGCAGGCTTGCATCAGCTCTGCCTTCTCACGGTCCTCAGCCTTTTCCGCCCATGCGTGCAGTCGCTCGAATGGAACGAGCTCTTGCTTGAGCCGCTCGAGCATCTGCAGCGCCGGCGCCACGAGGTCGTCGGGCCGTTCGTCGCCTGTCAGCGCGATGTCGCCAAGCTCCCACATCAGCTCGCGGGCGAGGATCCAGCGGTCGGCGCCCGTGATGATTCGAAAGCCGGCGGGCACGCCGATCGAACGCCCATCCGCTCGCAGCCACGACAACGCGATGGCATGGAAGGTACCCACCGCCGGCGCTGACTCTCCGACGAGATCCTCGATCCGCTCGCGCATCTCGGCGGCGGCACGGTCCGTGAAAGTCATGACGAGGATCGCGCTGGGCGAGGCGCCGCCGATGACCAGGCGCCGGAATCGCTCGGCGATGACAGCGGTCTTGCCGGTGCCGGCTCCGGCCACAACGCGAACAGGCCCCCGGCCGATAGTCGCCGCGGCGCGCTGCTCGGCGTCGAGCCGGATCACTCGAGCGCCGTGGAACGCCCGATGCGCACCCGCACGGTCCGCACGCGCCTGCCCAGCTGCATGCCGTTGAGTCGCTCGACTATCAGCTCGCCATCGAGCCGCAGCTGATGTGCGAGTGCGGGGCTCGAGGTGGTGACGAGCAGGGTCCCGGATTTGAGCTCAACCTCGTCGCACAGTCGGGCAGGTTCGGAGCCGATCATGGAGCGAAAGGCGGCAGCGACCTGGGTCCCGAGCAGCCTCCCTCCGCCAGGCTGCTTTCGCAGCACGCGCGGCAGAATATTGCCCACCTTATCCACAGGGCTTGACGTCACCCGCCTCGACGCTCCAGATGGTCGCGCCGGCGATCAATTCCGGAGGAAACGGACCCACGTCGACCGATGTGATCACGACCTGGCCGCCGCCGCCGACATGTCGCAGCAGCGCTGCGCGGCGTTCCAGGTCCAGCTCCGACAAAACGTCGTCCAGCAAGAGCACCGGCTGCTCGCCGGTGCGCCTGGCGACCAGCTCGGCCTCGGCCAGCTTCAGGCTGACCACCGCGGTGCGCTGCTGGCCCTGAGAGGCATAGCCGCGAGCGTCCTGGCCATCGAGAAGGACCCGCAGGTCGTCCCGGTGTGGTCCGACGCTGGTGACGCCCCTGCGCAGGTCTTCGGCGAGCGAGTTATGCACAGCTTCCGCCAGGTCCTCGGGCGGGCCCAGGTAATCGATATCGAGTCGTTCTCCGCCGCCGATCTCGGAATGGCAGCGGGCAGCGGCCGGCGCCAGCTCGCGGACCGCCGAAGCCCTTGCGTTCACGACCTCCGACCCCACCCGCACGAGCTCCGAGTTCCACACTTCCAGCGCATCCGCCTGCTCATCGCCGGAGGCGATCCTTTTCAGAAGGCTGTTCCTTTGGTCGAGAATGCGCCGCAGCCCGGAAAGCGAGCGCGCGTAGCCCGGCTCGACCTGGACCAGGAGCTGGTTCAGAAAGCGCCGCCGCTGATCCGGTCCCGCTTTGATCAAACCGAGGTCGTCGGGCCAGAACAGGGTGACTCGGAAGTGGCCCGGGAGGTCGAACGCCCGGCGCCGGGCACCGTCGACCTCGATCGTGCGCCGCGCACGATCGCCATCTACGTTGAGCCCGATTGTCAGCTCGATCCGGCGGCCGGCGCTTTCGACTTCGGCCTCGATTCGCGATGCCGGCGCCAGCGGTCCGACCAGCTCGATTTCTCGTCTCGCTCGAGGCGATGCGGAGAGCGCCAGCATCGCCACAGCCTCGAGCAGGTTCGTCTTGCCCTGGCCGTTGGCGCCGACGAACACGTTGACCCCGGGCTCCATCGAGATGTCGAGGTGGGCGTAGTTGCGGTGGTTTCTCAGGTGGAGACGCCGGAGCAGCAACGAAACCTAGGACATCGCCACCCGCACGGGCATGATCACGTAGAGGTAGTGCTCCTTGCCCGGCGGTCGAAGCAGGCCCGGGCTGAGCGGTCCGTCGAACAGCAGCTCGACTTCGTTCTCGCCCAGCACGCCCAGGGCATCGAGCACGTAACGGGCGTTGAAAGCGATCTGGATATCAGAGCCGTCAACGTCGGCAGCCATCTCCGCCCTGCTGTCGCCCACCTCGTTGGTGGTCGCGGACAGCACGAGCGACCCTGGTTGCGCCTTCACGCGGATCACGTTTGCGCTGTCGCGGGCGAACAGCGAGACGGCACGCACGGTCTGCGTGAGCTCAGCCGTCGAGACCTTGACCGTGGTCGAGCTCTTGCTGGGGATAACCTGTGCATAGTTGGGATACTTTCCGTCGATCAGGCGGGAGGTCAGTTCGGAGCTTCCCGCTTTGAAGAAGATCTGGTTGCGGGCCTTGGAGATGATCACCTCGACCCGTCCGGGTTCTCCTTTCAACACCCTCGAGAGCTCGGCCAGGGCGCGGGCCGGCACGATGAGGCTCGCCTCGAGCTCGCCCGCGCCTGAAGCGCCCAGCTTGCTGACCGCCAGGCGGTGACCATCCGTTGCCGCCAGTGTCAGGCCGCCGCCCTGGACCTGGACGAGAACCCCGGTCAGCACCGGACGGGCTTCGTCGGTGGAGGCCGCCATCTGGGTCTGCTCGACAGCCGTCACCAGGTCGTCGAGCGCGACCTCGATGCGATCGCCCTCATCCGGCCGCGGTCCGGGCGGGAACTCCTCCGCCTCGATGCACTTGATGTGGGTGTCGAACCGCGCGCAGCGCAAGCTCAACGACTGCGTGGCTCCGTCGAGGGTCATCTCGAGGTCCTGGTCTGGAAGCGTGCTAACGAAATCCGTCAGTAGCCGCGCCGGCGCGGTCGTGCTGCCCTCCATAGAGACTTCCGCCGACACCAGTTTTCGGATGCCGATCTCAAGGTTGGTCGCGGTGAGGGCGAGGCCTTCGGATGTGGTCTCGATCAGGATGTTGTTGAGGATGGGCAGAGTTGTCCGACTGGAGATGGCACGAGAAACGATCTGCAGCGCCTGGCCCAGGACAGACGGCCTGCAAGTGACCTTCATCTGAGTTGCGACGGCTTTGGCTTTCAAGAGAGTTGTCCCCCGTTCTTAGTGTTTCTCTTAATAGAGAAGTCTCGTAGTCCATAACAGTAAGCGCTGTGCAGACTGTGGATGTCGAGAGTCTTTACAGATCGCGCGGAGTGGGGGATAAGCTCGGGACAAGTTTGGTCCAAGGCGGCGATGCCTGTTGCCGGCTTGGGGACGAATCGCCTTCGAGTCAACATCGAGTGGCTTCTCCCGACCTTTCCGGAACAACCTGTGGAAAGCGGCAACGAGTGCTTCATCACTGCGCGTACAGGCGCTCTTTGATCGCCTGCACCTCATAGCGCAACCGCTCATCTTCCTTGAGCTCGTTGGCGATCTTTTCGATGGAGTGGAGAGCCGTCGTGTGGTCGCGGCCTCCAAAGGCCTTGCCGATCGCGGGTAGTGAAGAAGGGGTTTCCTCGCGGACGAGGAACATCGCGACCTGACGCGGAAAGACGATGTGCTTGTCGCGCCGCTTGCCCTTCATGTCATCGAGGGTGACGTTGTAGTAGTCGGCGACCAGAGTCTGTATCCGCTCGACGTTGATGGGCTTGCGGGTGCCGGCCGGAATGATGTCGGCGAGGAGCCGCGCCGCTTCTTCTGCATCGACAGGGCGCTGGTGCACCGCCGCGAACGCCTGCACACGCGTGAGCGCGCCTTCCAGCTCGCGGATGTTGCGCTGGACTTTGTGCGCGATGAAGCTCAAGACATCCTCTGGAACGAGGCTGCTGTTGTCGCCGAGCTTGGAGTGGAGGATGGCGAGCCGCGTCTCGAAGTCGGGCGATTGGATGTCTGCGATAAGTCCCCATTCGAAACGCGATCGAAGTCTGTCCTCGAGAGTTGGGATCTCCTTCGGTGGGCGGTCCGACGAAATGACGATTTGCTTGTTGATCTCATGCAGCGCGTTGAAGGTATGAAAGAACTCTTCTTTCGTGCGGTCCTTGCCGGCGAGGAACTGAACGTCGTCGATGAGCAACACGTCGACCGTGCGGTACTTGTGCCGGAACTCTCCCATGCGTGCGGTGGCGATGGAGCTGATGACCTCGTTGGTGAACTGCTCGGACGTGAGGTAGACGACTCGCTTGCGGGGAAAGCGGTCGTGGACCTCGTGGCCGATGGCGTGCATGAGGTGGGTCTTGCCGAGACCCACGCCTCCGTACAGGAACAGCGGATTGTAGCTATCGCCCGGCGCTTCGGCGACTGCCTTCGCGGCCGCGTGTGCGAATTGCGAGTTGTGCCCCACCACGAATGATGAGAACTTGAACCGGGCGTTGAGCTCTGACGGTGTGACCACAGGAGCGTCAGCGGGCGCTTCGACGCCGTTCTCGCGCCCGTTGTCGCCGTCGGGAACTAATTCGCCGTCCCCGTTGACCAGCTGGGGGCGGTGCCCGGTTGACGAGATCACGAAATCGATGTCGACCTCCGACCCGGTGACTGCCTGCAGAGTCTCCTGAATCAGCCCTGAAAAGCGGTCCTCGAGCCAGTCTTTGGCGAGCTTGCTCGGGACGCCGATGCGGAAGGTGCCGCCATCGGCGGAGACGATCGACGTGTTCTTGAGCCACATGTCATAGGTTCTTTTGGCGAGTTGGAAGCGGAGCTCCTCCTGCACCTGCGACCAGATCTGGTCCTGGTTCACGTCACGCAATCCCTTGCGCCGGCGGGCCAGTCTCACGTCTCACTCGAGCCATAAATGGCTGTTGGCAAAAGGCCGCCGCCTTTTGCAAATGCTGTGGACAACCTGGGGTCAAAATCACCGCCCATCTCCTCATGCTCCCTCGCCCGCGAGGCAATCGTTGTATTGCGTGCCCGCGAGCACAGGTTCAATCGAAGCTCCACCATCCCGAGCTTCGTCACCTTGGCGCCTGTGGAAAAGAACGGACCAGATTTCCACAGGTTGGCGGCGCCGACCTGTTCGAAATCCTACATCCGGTCTGTCCCAAAATCTGGAAGCGGCGTTGTGCTGTTACGCGAGTTGTGGCTGGAATGGTGGGTGAGTGCGTTGAGCGCGACCTGTACTGGATTGGTGCGGCTGTCTCGGGCCTGTCTGCTTCCGGGGCGGGATTGTAACAAAGGCCCGTCCATGCCGCAAGGCATTGAGGCCAACGGATGAGGTGATAGAGGCGGTATCACCGTCGGGACAGCCCTCGTCGGCTACACTACCGCGGTTCCGTCAGGCTCCAGGCACGGGGGACCCCTCCATCAAGCGAACCTATCAACCAAAGAAGCGGTACCGCCGTCGCGTGCATGGCTTCTTGCGCCGCATGGCCTCTCGGGGAGGTGCGCGAGTGGTGCAAAACCGCCGTCGCAAAGGGCGTCAGCGCCTCACTCCGTAACCGGGATTTGCGGTGAAGCGGCGCTACCGGCTGCGCCGGCAGTCAGATTTCCAGACCGCAATCGCGGGCAAGCGGATCTACTCGGGGCGCACGCTCGTCGCTTTTGCCATTCCGGTGGTGGCCGCCGAAACTCGCATAGGAGTGACCGTGAGCCGCAACGTCAAGGGCTCGGTCAACCGTAATCGGGCCCGCCGGCGGCTCCGCGAGGTGGCTCGAAAGCGGCTGCTCGGCCCTGATTCGCCGCTCCATGGAGTGGGAATACGATATGACGTGGTTCTGATCGCTCGCCCCGCCGCGCTCGAGGTGCCTTTTGCAGACCTCGAAAACGATGTCGAGCAGGCTGCGCTCAGGCTCTCAAAGTTGAACTCATGACGACGATCCTTCTGGCGATGATCCGCGGCTACCAGTCGACTTTCTCGAAGATCCTCCCCCCTTCGTGCCGCTACTACCCGTCTTGCTCTCATTACACGTACGAAGCGGTGGAGAGATACGGCTGGCTCCGGGGCGGCTGGATGGGCGCCGTGCGGATCGCGCGCTGCCACCCGTTTGCCAAGGGCGGCTACGATCCTGTTCCTTGATCGCTTGTTTACCGGGGGAAAACTGACATCTACCTGAGCTCCGCTTTCGGCGGCATCTTCGATATCTTCCTGCCCCTCAACCATCTGTGGGTGACGCTCGTCGAGCAGCCGCTCACGACGTTCCTCCTCTATTTGTTCACGCACCTTTCGGAGGTTCCGGTAATCAATTCGATCGGCGCGTACGGCGTCGCGATCATCATCCTGACGGTCCTGATCCGCCTGGCCCTGTCGCCGTTGACGCAGTTCCAGCTGGTGACGCAGCGCAAGACGATGGTCGAGCAGCGCAAGCTCGCGCCCCAGGTTGGGGAGCTGCGCAAGAAGTACAAGAAGGATCCGCAAAAGCTGAACGCGGAGATGATGAAGCTCTACCAGGAGCACGGCGTCAACCCGCTGGGAGGGCTTGTTGGCTGCCTGCCGCTGGTCGTCCAGATCCCGATCCTGACGGCCCTCTACTACGTGTTCCAGGGTTTCGCCAAGGCCGGCCATCCACCCCAGCCGTTCCTGTTCGTGCCCAACCTCAACGACATCCCGATGCAGCACACGCTGTTCACGGGCCTGCCGATCCCTTCACCGGAGTTCCTGATCTTTCCGCTGTTGGCGGCTATCACCACTTTCGTGCAGTCGAAGATGCTCCAGCAGCCTCCGCCGGTCAACCCGACCGAGCAGGAGCTCCAGACCCAGCAGATGCAGCGGACGATGGTCTGGCTTTCGCCGCTGATGATCGGTTACTTCGCGCTCCAGGTTCCCGCCGGCCTGGGGCTCTACTGGTTTGTCGGGAACCTGGTCAGTATCATTCAGCAGTACTTCGTCGTCGGGACCGGAAACCTATTTCCGAAACGGGGCGGAGGGGGGCCGGCACAGGCGGTCGTGACCAAGGGCGGGGGCGGCCCCAAAGACGGCGGACCGAGGCCCAGCCTGAAGCCCGCGCCGCAGAACGGACCGAGGCCGAGGAGGCCGAAAAAGTGAGCAAAGTCGTGGGGGCAGTCCGATGAAGTCAGCAGAAGGCCGCGGCCGAACCCTCGACGAAGCCGTCGACGCGGCTTTGATCGAGCTTGGCGAGAGCCGGCGCAACGTGGACGTGCGCGTCATCAGCGAGGGACCTGGGGAGACGGTCGTCGAGGTCAGCGTCCTCGACCACACCGCGCCATCGCTGGGTGCAGCCGCCGGCTCGCCGACCAATGGCAAGGCGGACGTAGCCCGGTCGCTCGTCGAAGGTTTGCTCAAGCACATGGGCGTTCGAGCCCAGGTCACCGTTCGCACAGGCACCGACCCGATCACGCTCGACATCAGCGGCCGCGACCTGGGCGCGCTGATCGGGTGGCGCGGCGAGACTTTGCGGGCGCTGCAGTCGGTGACCAACGTGATGGTCGGGAAGCATCTGGCCGAAGGCGAGCGTGTGATCGTCGACGTCGAGCGATACCGCCAGCGCCGCGAGCACACGGTGCGCGAGATCGCGCTGCGGGCTGCGCGCCAGGTGAAGATGACGGGCGACGCCATCACTCTCGACGCCATGCAGGCATTCGAACGCCGCGCGATTCACCTCGCCCTGCAGGACGATCCCGACGTCGGCAGCTCGAGCATCGGCGAAGAGCCGGACCGCCGGGTGGTGGTCGGACCGCGCAAGCCCGCGGGTAGCTGAGCCCATGCCCGGCCGGGCCGCGGCTGAGCGTGTCCGGAAAGCCATCGCGCTCGTGAACGCCGTCGCCGATGGCGCGGGTGACGAGGACATCACACCGACAGAGATCGCCGAGGCGATACGAGACTGCCTCGAGCTGGCCGAGATCGAACAGGGATCGAATGTGCGCAAGTATCTGGGTGAGGCGCTCGACGCTGTGTCCGACGGAATGCCCGCGGATTTCGTGGCTATGACCCTTTATGCGGCGCTCGGCGCGCTCGGGGAGAACCGCTCCACGGCCTGAAGTCCGCACCTATACTGGCAAATCCCTTGACATTCCATCGAGTTCATGGGCTGGCGGGCGGGGCGAAATTGGTATCCGCGGCCATGCCCGAGCGTCTATCGGCGAGCCTGGTCTTCATGTTTGGCGGCGGCTCGAGACTCGAGGACGAGCGCCACGCCGGGGTGTCGCATTTCATCGAGCACCTTTTCTTCAAGGGCACTGAGCGTCGGCCGACGTCGAAGGAGATCGCCGACGCGATCGAAGGTGTCGGCGGGTTCGTCAACGCCTCCACCGACAAAGAGTTGACCGCTTACTGGACGCGGGTGCCGGCAGAGCATGTGGAGCTCGGCCTGGATGTGTTGGCCGACATCGTGTCCAACTCCAAGCTGGCGCCGGCAGACGTCGAGCGCGAGCGGATGGTGATCCTCGAAGAGCTGCGGATGTACCAGGACCAGCCGCAAGAGT
>WNFO01000796.1_pt1 | contig 59310 bp, 68 predicted proteins | sample 5400251 | NCBI WGS metagenome assembly WNFO01 (sample SAMN13153354, study PRJNA577476) | soil metagenome | isolation source: 100 cm saprolite under Madrone tree | place: USA:California | collected 2016-06-14 | reverse complement strand
CAAATTGCCCAGGGTTCATCATACCCAAACTCGTTGCCATTTGAGCCATCATCGCCATCTGGTTCATCATCATCTCTTGTAGTAGGATAGGATTCGGGCCCATCTGGGCCGCAGCTATGGCGTTTATGTCCATACCATTCATTCCGGGCGGGACAAACCCCGCTGCCAGAGCGGCTTGCATGTCCATATCCCCAGGCCCAGGAATATTATTTTGTATCTTATCAGGACGAGGGAATGGGTTGCCCGCGCTGCGAGGGCCGACACGTTCCAAGAGACTTCTCGGTCCAGAGGGTCCACTTTGTCTTGCATCGCGCATGGCACGCGGCCCAGAGGGAAGATCCGTCCGTCGACTCTTATTTGGGTTCTGTCCAGACGGTGAAGGAGAGCGACCAGAGGCTGTTCGTTTTTGAGCGGTAGGAGGCTGACTAGGAAGAGCTTGAGATATGGCCTGCTGGTACAGTGGTGCACTGCCTCTGGGCCCACTGGGAGGGTTCCGGCGAACATCCGAAGGGCCTTCCCGCACAGAGGCAACAGGTAATGATGGTTGAGTATCCGCCGGTTGTGTCTGCAACTGAGAACCCAGCTCTGACTCGGGCGCGCCTCTGGCAGCCTCTGTGAAGAGCCAGTCTATGAAACCCCTCTCTGGAGCTATGGTCAGCACGAAAGGCAACAGCAGCGAGCCAGATGACGTGCCTACAACAGATCCAATGACTTGAAGGAAACGTGAGAAGCATGCAATGGAATGTGGAGTAAAAACGCACGATCTTCTAACTCTGAGGATATCTGGTCTGCAAATGGTCCATCAAAAATGAGCTGTACACGAATTGGATAGAAACTTGCCTCGAGTCTTGTTGTTGATAATCATAATAGTGATGTATTCTGCCATGACAGGGTCTACAATGCCCTATTAGCTGATTCCGGGGATTCGAAAGTAGTGAGGAACGGACCTGGCTCAGCACTGTACCCGCGTTTAATCAACTCATCCTGGATGGCACTCTGCGGAGACAAGTGAGTTCATGGAGTTAAAATTCATTATAGAAGAAGTAAATACCTCGAGTACCTTCGCTCGTTCTGTGCTGATGGCAAGACCAAAAGGCATGGATGGTGGTAGAGGATGAAGGCGGTCAGTCCCGTGACAATGACACTGTCACAAACCGCTCACGGTTTGTCAACCCGGTTATGTAATCTGACTCAACTGTAGCACGGACTGACTCGACTTCGGGTTTGTCCACACTCACCTGCCTGCCTTTGGCCGTGGTCGTGGGTCCAGCAGCACCACTGGAACGCTTGGAAGTCAACACTGCTTTCTTGACCCGTTATACTCTCAGCGCGGTGTCTCATCAACCACCTGCCCGAAACTTTCATGCAATATTCATTCAATGGGACTTGTTGGAGCCTGAATTGGCTTCTTTTGGCGTCAACACTGCTCCGGCTTATACTTCGGCCCCTTTTCAACAAATTCTTTGTATGAATACGAAAAGCTTGTGATAACTTGAAGACGTCGTTCTGGCCGTCAAACAAAATGCTTAGATGACCCGGGAAGTGCCATCTTAGTGTGGTACCCTAGGCCGTTTTCCTCCGAGTCCAGAAGGTTTATCTTCACAGCGTAAAATCTTTCTGCCCTCGATACTTTGCTCTTCTGCTCCTCCCTCAACCTTGTGACGTCGGTCCGTGCTACCGGACCTTCCATGGAAGCTCCTCGAAATAAACCCGAAATAGCCTTCCCTGGGCCCTTGCCCACAAATGGAAAGCTTGACAGGGCACAGCATAGTGTCGTACTCGAGGTCGATGGCAATCTCGAGCGCATCACATGTCTCTTATCAATGCTTGGATAAATTTTCGCCAACTCCCATATCATGTTTCTAGACTGCTCAAAACGACGAGCCGACGTATCAACGAGTGCAATCTGAGGTGGAGCTCGACAGTTTCGCAGATATGATACAATGCAGACATGTAAGTCACATGCGACGATGAGTTAATGCACTATCTAAAGACTCTAAACAGGATATTTGAATGTTGTCTTGGACTGCAATGGTCCTGATCCCCCAACAGGAAAGGTCAACCAAAGCATTCAAACGGGTATTCTCGTGTTATTGCTCCTGCCAATCGGGCACAGTTTCGTGATTACTATAGGTGCTTCAGATATGGATTTTCTCTGATGTGTAACAGGTCAAGAATGAGCCGGGTGCCATCAATATTTGTCAACAGAAATTGCTGCCTACACCTTCAAAGTCTCGGGGATAAAGTGGCGCCGACTCACCTACGCACAGGGACACATGTTGGCGTCTTTCCACGGGCACGACATCCGCGAGATTGACACGGTTAGTAGTCGCTGAATCTGCCTCTTCCCGTGACCATTGACACTAGGAACAATGGCTGCTCGGAAGAACGTGTTCCGTGGTGCTTGCCTCCTTCGTTGCCAAATCCGTAAAGACAGGATCAGCAATCCATTACGCCAGCTTCGACACAAGTTGACCGAGATTTCCTATCTATCCGTTCCCCGCTCCCAGAACCATGAGTCCTGAAGAGAAGGATTCGCATCAATCAGGGGTGAGGCGTATCAAGGAAAGATAAATATGCGAAACGATTCATCTACCCAATTCGGGCTACTATCTGCGTAGTTGCGGCTCGGGTATGATGTCCCCCCGGTATCTGACTGTCGGTACGGGTTGGAGTCGATTTTCCTATTCGCCGCATTACCCCCCAAACTCTACTTGGCCCAAGGCCTCAAGCAGATTGTAAATGATTATTAGTGCAGGGATGTGAATAGGGCTAGTCTTCAATGATCAGCTTTTGAATTGCAAGTACGTAGAAGATTTGTCCATCACGAAGAAGGATGCGTGACCATGTGGTTTGTTTTGAAACAGATGCCGTAACCGAGAAGTTTAGCCTCGCTCGTCAATGACCGTCTGTTACAGGTCTACACTGAGAATGTAGTACCGCCTTCGAGTGCCTAAACGTGGTCACCTGTTGAGGAAGCTTCTCTTCTATTCTGGCGACCTCGGTGGATGGCGTGGGAGCGAAACCAAATGGACGTCCTCGGCTGTCAAAGCCAGCATGAGGCCACGCGTCCAAGAACCAATGAACGCACGCATGCGCCACCGTCAAGAACTCTTTGTCCGTCTGGCCATCGCATGTATTGAACTTCCTGGGGCTCTTCTCACTCGCACAATCTAATAAAGCATGTTGCTGCCAGAAAGCCTGTCGCTTCATCGCGCCTCTTTCCCCGCCGCGTACAGCTCGAGTCTTTGTCCTGTCGTGCTTCTTAGAGATGACTGGGCTTTCTAAGGTCTCCATGATCTTTGCGTATGTTTCGTCACTTCTCTCCCTTTTCCCATTGCACGTTTCTGATTTTGGCATGTGAAGCGCGGGCACTGCCCTTTTCTCAGACGGTTATGCCAATGGTGTTATCGGGAATGGTATGTGACTGCTGTCTGAGGCTCGACTCTCTCACAAACCTCATATCCTTGAAGTCAATACTAGTAAACTGATCCAATGAACTCACCACGGAGGCGTTACAACTCATTGTATATCCCCAGTCCTAAAAATACTATATCCCGAAGCAGTGAAACATCACAACTATAGCAAAACTCTGACCAGCGTAGCTTTCGCGGGGACTGTTGTTGGCATGCTTATCTTTGGTTGGATCTCTGACAAGATAGGCCGCAAATTTGGGATGGTACGTACCACCTTCGCCACCAGTGACGCTCACCCGGCGAAAATGGTTTATCCCTTTTCAGATGGCTGCTACCGTAATCGTCGCTCTCTTCTCTGGCCTCTCTGCAGCATCGGCTGGTGCTCACCATAGTGCCACCGGCCTTCTTGCTATGCTCTGTGCATGTCGGTGAGTCTGTTCATGACGCCACCCCTCTTCGGGGCTAATCCAAGGGTAGTTTCCTCCTCGGTATTGGCGTTGGTGCAGAATATCCTTGTGGATCCGTCGCTGCCTCTGAGCAATCCGAGGAAGAAGGAATCGCAAAGAACGCGCAACACCGGTGGTTTGCCCTGGCCACGAGTGCGTAATGGCTTTTGGCGTCCCCAGTCCCTTGGTGGTACTTAGGTTATTTTCCTAGACACCATGATCGACTTTGGTTTCGTTATCTCCTCATTTGTGCCAGTTGTTCTGTTTTGGATGTAAGCGCTTACCTCGCTACCTTTTGGGAACCTCAATTGCTCACTTCGATCTTAACAGATTTGGCAATAACCACCTCCGCGCCATTTGGCGCCTGTCCCTCGGGCTGGGGGTCATTCCTGCATTGGCCGTCCTCATTTGGCGGTTGAACATGCAGAATCCGTCACATTACAGAAAGAATTCAATGCGCGACACTCGGATCCCGTATTGGCTCGTCATTAGGCGTTACTGGGTCAGCCTTCTGGCCATCTCGTTCACTTGGTTCATTTACGACTTCATCACGTGCGTATGCCTTCATCGCTAAGGGAAATTATGGCTAATTCTACATTCCAGTTATCCTGTAAGATTGTCGACAACGCTATGCGTCTAAGAACCCGCTAATCACATTTTTTTTCTCAGTTCGGCATATACTCATCTACAGTCGTCGATACGTATGTACATGTATCCCTCTTTGAGAGAGCCAGGATTTAATCGTGCTGCAGCATCACCGGTGGCAATACTTCACTAAGTGTTGTGTTTGGTTGGGCGACCGTTATAAAGTAAGATGCGGGTGGTCGCCCCAAACTGTACTGCTTCACACTAACTCCTCGGCAGTTTGTTCTATATGCCCGGGACTATTGGCGGTGCCTTCATAGTCGACTACCTCGGCCCCAAGTACACAATGGTGCGCTTTCCTCCATGGTCCGTCCGTTGACTTCAACCTGACGGTTCTTTGTATACTGGAAGATCCTCGGTTTGCTGCTGCAGGCCGTTATTGGTTTCATCATGAGCGGTCTCTACGTCCAGTTGAAGCATCACATCGGGGCCTTCGCAGTGATTTACGGTATTTTCTTGAGCTTTGGTGAACTCGGCCCTGGTAACTGCCTTGGTCTCCTTGCCGCCAAGTCTGGACCTACTGCCACTCGTGGGCAGTTCTACGGCTTCGCTGCCGCGGTTGGCAAAATTGGAGCCTTCTCAGGCACTTGGGGTACGTTATAGTTATTCTTATATTATTTTCTGTACTAACCGAATATTCCCACGCGCAGCGTTCCCTGCGATCATCGACGGTACGAGGTGCCTTTCTTCATCAGAAATGTGTTATTTATACAGTTCGCAGACTTTGGTGGGCCATCCTCCAACCGTGGTAACACGGGGCCCTTCTGGGTCGGCAGCGGTCTCGCGATTCTCAGCGCTTTGATTACGTTCTTCTTCATCCGCCCTCTTTCGCGTGATGGTTTGGTGGAGGAGGATAGGTTATTCCGTGAATACCTTGAAGCTCACGGTTATGATACCTCGAGAATGGGCTTTGCGGATCCAGGAGACGAATGGTCGCAAGAGTCTCTTCCCGAGAAGGAGGATGCTGAGAAAGTGGCTGATTCCTAAGAGTCATTTTAATGTGGCATGACGACTAATTATGAGAAGTCTGCTGGGGAACGAGTGACTGAGGAGACCCGTCTTTGCAGCTGGATACTTTGCGACTGCTGCTATATAACTCGTTGCATACTATTGTATGACCTGTATCTTGAGGACAATGTTGTCTGTAAATATCAAATCTTCGGTACGGATTTTGCTTGCTTATTCCCTATGACGCGTGCCATACTCAACAGACAGAGAGCATTGCAGAATATAAAAAGGACGGGCGTTGAATCTATCTTGGTACAAGCGAAGTATCTTCAATGCTGCATTGGCACAGCTCCCTTTTCCGTCTTTTCCAGTTCACCCCTAGACGAGCAAAAGAAGGGCACATTTAACGCCAGGAGCGGGGATGTCGACTGGCCGGTATGCTCACCTCAGCTGCACGCTAAACTCTTCCTCAATGTCGTCATCATCCCAATTGTCCTCCCACAGCTTGTCCCCTTCTGATTTCGCCGCGCCCGGAGCGACGCCTCCGAGATGCGCGAGATCCGTTTGGGAGTCGTCCCAATCTAAGCTCGGGGGAAAAAATTGCTCAGCAAAAAAGTCATGTTCGCCCGTACCCGTAGTATAGTATGTTTATGTGAATGGGTGGGCGCGCGCGCGCGACAGGGCTCACTCACCCTGGACGGCAAACTCCTCAAACTCATCGTCCTCCTCCAGCACACTGAGATGAGGGAGTGCATGATCCCCCTCTTTTGGAGGTTCTGTTGGCTTGGTTGCGTCTTCTGTCTTGGATGTTGTGGCCGTAGAGGACATATTGGTTGCAGTACGCAGTACGAATGACGGGGGGTTTGGTGGGCCGCGTCAGTTTGGACATCTGCACCAGAAAATTGTTACATATTCTTGTAGAGTATCTAGTCTAATTATAGAATCCCCCAAAGTGGATGTACTCCCTTGAATGGCACACCTTCGGCATGCTGCATAAAAATATGCATTATGAGAAGGTCAACTGTACCTCTTTCGACTCCTAAGTTACGGCACATCTCAACACCAACTATAAATTGGGGTGTTCGTGTTTCTTGCTATGCCTATTCTGTTACTCTCATACAGATCTTCCATGAAATACACGTAAATTGTTGAGATCTTTATCAAGCTCGGCCCGGTCAGTTAGATCAGCCTCGATCACACGTGGAATTCTCGCCCACCCTGCAGCACTTGTACACCACGTTCTATCAGAAGTTTCCGTTATATACCTAATAATTGACTCAAGCAGTGTCATGAGATCAAGGATGACCTCTGATGGTCACGTTCTGACCCGAGGACCGGCCATAAAAGACTGTACTGTACTGTACCTGACCTGCAGCCGGAACTAGTTACGCCCAACCAAACCGTCCCTTTAGTGTATCTAAGCCTTCGGAGGAGGATACCCAGGTATCGACGCCCCCCAAACTCCTAAACAGTTATGGTCATTTCTAGGAACGAGCGCGTAGTCATTGTTGGCGCTGGCTGCTTTGGCATATCTACGGCATATCACCTCCTTCAGAGAGGCTTCACGGATGTCACCGTGCTTGATCGATCAGAGAGGCTGCCAGCCCCCGATGCCGCGAGTACTGACCTGAACAAGGGTGAGCAAACCCGTCTACCTTTCCGTCACATTTTCAAAAAAGATCTGACATTAAAGCTGATCGGCCCCCCTCCGGCGCCGCTGTACCAAAGTCGTGCGTACATGCTATTCCGACATGTTTTACACGCAGCTTGCTCGGGATGCTATCCAGGAATGGAAGAAGACAGATGAATGGGGGGACATATACAGAGAGTAATGCGATTCCACCTCTCCAGCCACTGGCACCTCTGAGTCCCTCCCTCTCGGCCGCATGATTTGCTCATTAATATCTTATTCCCTCGTCTGATCTTAGATGCGGGGTCCTTGCCTTGGACTCGGCAGACGAGCAGCTCTATGCGTCGAAAGCATATATCAACGACGTCGCTCTCGGCGCGCGCACAGTGAGATTCAACTCCGGCGATCATGCGGCCATGCGCACGGTCTTCCCGGACAGCGTCGAGACCGGCGATGCGTTCCACGGTGCTTCCGGCTACCTCAACCTCGACTCTGGATGGGCCTTCGCGACTCGTGGCATCGAGATGCTCATGTCGCGCGTGATCGCCTTGGGAGGCAAAGTCGTGGGCGGTAAGGCAGTCACGGGTCTGATTCGCCAGGATGGAAGGACGTCGGGCGTAAGGCTTGCAGATGAAGGTTCAAAAATGCCCCCGTCGTGTTGGACTTCCGCTCTGGCTTCTACGTATTTCCAGTACGCCTTTAGTCACGATTCTTCGATCGTTTCAGGCTGGCTTGCCCAGCTTAGTTTGACATCTCGCGTACAGCCGACGGATGACGATATCGTCAAACTTGCTATACACGATTCCGGGGTGGTGTATTATCCCGCGGGTAACACCGACAGACCGGTGTCAACACCTCGCACTGTCTCCTCTCACGGTGACGACGGTTTGCGGGTCCCTCAGTCATATCTGAGACGCTTGCGCGGTTCCCTGCGTGGCATCTATCCCGCGCTCGCGGAGAAGCCTTTTGCCGCCACTCGGTTATGCTGGTAGACATCGCTTGCTAGACTCGATTGTCCTCGCCTATTAGTTACCCTTGAACTTACTTGTAGGTATACCGAGTCCTCCGATGGCGACTGGGTGATAGGGTATTATCCGTCCGACTCTGGCCTACTTTTGGCGACATCAGGAAGCGGCCATGCCTACAAGGTACTCATTATGATGGTCTTCTCCTTTATCTTCTATCCTTGAACACAATATTACCAGTTTTTGCCAGTGATAGGGCGCATCGTATCTGATGCAGTCGAGGAAAAGCTGGACCCCGCGATAGCCCAAAGGTTCGCCGTTGGCCGCAAACACTCGACTGTGGACAGGTTTGACCCATCGCGAGGGATTTTGGGACCAGTAGATCTTGATACCGAGTTGCTCTGTACGCCCGAAGATCCTCCTCCATCGCCTAGACAAGAGAATGCGGGGGCTAAACTTTGAAAGGAATGCATTTGCATAGAGATGTGTAAATTGTGGATACATGATGATGCGTGATGGATCGTCCAATCACTTGTTTTCTGCTTCTGCAGCTCTCCAATTACCACAAATGTTTCTTAGTAGTAACGAAAACCTCCTCAGCCACGGACGCCTATGAATTCACGCCAGGACTTGACCTCAGATGGGATCCGACCCTCGACGTATTTTCGTAAGCCGCCTTGAGGCATCTTTTTTGCGAGACTATCGACAAAGAGCTGAGCTGTCCGAGGGTTGTTCAGCAACGGCAGCCCAAAGTCGACAGCGTTCCTAGATTTGCCGGGAATCAGTCAAATATGCGCAATGTCACGCACGCGGTTACGCACCGTCGTGCAACGTAGTTCTCATCTGTCACAGACTTCCCGCGACCGCGCGCTAGGTTGATAACGCACTGGATATCGTACTCGTCGAACACTTCGCGAAGCTTGCGTTTGTCCTTCGTCGGGAAGAATATACGCTTTGCCGAGACATATGGCAAATCGTTGAGGAATTCCTCGACCGCCAGCGAGGAGCAGAACAACCGGAAACCTAAATTAGAGAGCGTGGTCGCGATGGTGCGCATTTCTGGCGTCCTAGTATCTCCACCAATTAAGACACCTGACCTTTCGCGAGGCACCTTGAAGCCTGTTGTACTGAGCAGGGACGCCCAGTAAGCCTCATGTATATCGCGGCCAAATGATGCCACCTCGCCGGTGCTTGCCATCTCTGAAAATGTAAAGAATATGGGCTCACGTACTTAGAGATTACCACGTCACGCACCGACGCCGAGGAAAGGGTCCGCGCCACCCAAACGAGTCCATGAGAACTGTGCAACTTTAACGGACGTGTAATCCCGTGCTTGTGCCATAAGGTCGACTGGCTCCGGAACGTTTACACCCGTGATAGCTGCCGCTGCCGTCTCGATGAAATTGTGGCCAAGGACTTTGCTCACGGTCGCATCGCCAGAATGCACACCAGCATTCTCTACATGCTCCGATACCGCATGCACGAGGAGTCGACCACGATGTGCGACTGCGTCCACGTCGATCTCCTGAGCACCATCAATGAATTTGGTTATAACGACAGGATGCAAAGGGGAGACTGAAGCTGCAGCGGAAAGGTTGTATTCAAGGGTTGGTTCTTCGTAGACAACATTCATAGCAGCGCCAGAGAGGACATAAGACGGGCGAATGAGAACAGGGTAGCTTGGATGTACGGTTAAGTAGAGCAAGACAAGTAACCGTATGCAGAACGTACCCAACGCGTTCCGCGAATGCTTTTGCGGCGTCAACGCTCGTGACTTCGGTCCACCCAGGCTGGTCAACGCCAATCTTATCAAGGACCGAAGAGAACTTGTGTCGGTCCTCGGCCATGTCGATCTTCTCAGGGTCCGTTCCGAGGACCTTGACACCGCTCTCTTTGAGGCGTAATGCAATATTCTGTGGCAATTGACCTGTCCCATCGTCGGCAACGCACTTGCTCGAGAAATAAGAAGCATACCTCCGACACTGACAACAACACCTTGTGCGCCTTCCAGTTCAAAGATGTCCATTACTCGCTCCCATCCGAGCTCCTCGAAGTATAACCTATCGGCCTCGTCGAAGTCCGTGGAAACCGTTTCGGGATTATAGTTGACCATGATGGTTCGCACGCCTTGGTCACGTAGACTCCTCGCGCACGTTACAGCACACCAGTCGAACTCGACACTGCTACCTATACGGTACACACCACTACCGAGCACCATCGTACCATGTTCGTCAAACTCGACATCGTGTTCCGAGGCATTATATGTCGTATAGAGGTAATTCGTATAAGCGGGAAACTCGGCTGCAAGAGTGTCGATGCGCTTGACGAAGGGAATGACACCAAGTGACTTGCGATGGGCGCGCACCGCCGCCTCATCAGAGTTGACCAGAGAGGCGATGTGAACGTCGGCGAAACCCATTCGTTTGGCACGTCTCATGAGCTCCTCATCAATGGCCTGTACACTGCCGGCCACAGTCAACGCGCGATGTGTTTCGACAATGTTCTCAAGCTTGTACAAAAACCACTATGAATCTTATCAAAATGTGAGTTCATATAGCACTAAAAACCACGCACCTTGTCAATCTTGGTAAGGTCGTGAATGCGATCCACTGTGTAGCCCTCGAGATACATCGCCTGGGCGATAGCGAATATCCTCATGTCAGTCGGCTTTTGCAGTACACTGTCGAGTTTCTCCCTCTCCATCCTCTTGCCGAAGACTTCGAATCCAACCCATCGCGGGTCTACCATTCGTACTGCTTTCATTAGACTCTCCTCGAACGTGCGACCAATAGCCATGACTTCGCCGACAGATTTCATCGCAGAGCCAACCTCACGATTGACCTGAGACGAGAACTTAGCCAAGTCCCATTTAGGGATTTTGGTAACGATATAATCAAGGGAAGGTTCGAAACACGCGGTCGTTGTCTTCGTGACGGCATTAGGAAGTTCGGGCAAAGTATAGCCAAGCGCAAGCTTTGCGGCTGTGTACGCGAGCGGATAACCAGTAGCCTTAGAAGCCAACGCACTAGAGCGGCTTAACCTGTAGTATCTGTCGGTAACCATTCATATAAGAGTTGAAGAGAGATGAGACGTACCGAGCATTTACCTCAATTACACAGTACTCCCGGCTACCAGGGTTCAAGGCATATTGAATGTTACATTCACCCACGACGCCAAGGTGACGAATGACCTGTCATACCTGATCAACATGGGGCATTGGCAAAACTGCTCGACCGTACCTTGAGCGCAGCACTCCGTAACATATGATACTCATCGTCAGTCAATGTCTGTGAAGGTGCAACTACAATCGAATCTCCCGTATGTGTGCCAAGAGGGTCGAAGTTTTCCATGTTACAGCATATAATCGTGTTCTGAATTGGAAGGAATCTGGTTCATGAGCAGGCGGTGAGCGGAAATGAAGAGCAAGAATACACGAACATCGGCGCCGTCACGAACTACTTCATACTCAACCTCCTTCCAGCCTTTCATACTTCGTTCAACTAGCACTTGCGGGGAAAGCGAGAGGCCGCGCGCAGAGAGATCACGAAGTTCTTCCGCATTGTTGGCAAAACCAGAACCAAGACCACCGAGAGTGAAAGCCGAACGCATGATAACCGGATATCCGATTTTTTCTGCCGCAGCAAGGGCCGCGTTCACAGATGACACTGCAGTCGACCGTGCGACTGGGATGTCGATTTCTGAGATTGAGGCTGTCAGTAAGAAAGAAAGAAAAAAATTACGACCATATGAACAATTACTCTTGAGAGCCTGGGCGAATAAGTCCCTATCCTCTGAGACTTCCAGAGTGCGTATTGGCGTACCAAGGACCTGAACACCAAGTCGATCCAACACACCCATACGGTCAAGCTCGATGCCAACATTGAGGGCACTCTGACCCCCAAAAGTAAGGAGGATACCGTCAGGCCGCTCTTTCTCGAGTACATATGCAACGTAGTCCACCGAGATAGGGAGAAAATAAACTTCCGAGGCCAGCTGGTGACTGGTCTGCCACGTCGCGATATTAGGGTTGATAAGGACGGCATCGATACCTTCTTCACGTAGAGCCTTCATGGCCTGAGATCCTGAATAATCGAACTCGCCAGCCTGACCGATGGAGAGGCCACCGGAGCCAACCATGACCACCTTGCGGACGTCAGGACGTGGAAGTTTTGGGAGGACCTTGGCCGACATTCGGCGAGCGATTTCGGAGGGGGAGTTGAGGACGCGTTCTCCATCTTTTGGGGCGAAATCCCCGACAGAGGGTGCGGCAATTGCACGAACTACGGCGGTTGGAACGGGCAGGCGGCGAGTCGCGGTGAGGTGAAATGGCCGCGTAGGGCGTTTTGTGAAGGAATTGACCACTACTCGTATCGTCGAGCGCTGGATGCGACTAAACGGTCCCATCGCGCTGTGTGCGGTTGACGAAAAGCGAGCGACACTTTACGTATCTCAGGCTCCACTTTCCCATATGGCAATTCCCGCGTGCAACTCGACGCGTTCGTGGTCCTTGGAAATACAGATCTCCTCTCTTTATTTTTTGAGTCTGCATTTATTACACGCTACATGTATGTAAGTACAAAGATGCGTGCTGGTGACGATGCACCCTGGGTAGTTCAAAGTGTGTGATATAATGTATGGATGTATGTTGATTTAGCTGATAACTGGAAACAGAAAAGTGACATGCATTACTGCAGCCTGGAGGCGACAGCGTGCTAGTCTCGTGACCAGACCTTCGAACTCAGACTTGCGGAGTTAAAAAATCTCATACAGCCAGCATGCAGAGTAGAAATCCACAATTCAATTTTCCACACTCTGACATGACTCCAACCCAATTTCTATGAATGTCTGGGAACGAGACTAACAGTGTGCAACTCATTGCACCTCGTGTCAAAGTGAGCATCAACTGGTTTGACAGAATGGAGCCCCTTTAGCATCTGCCCATACCTGCCTGCAGATGCTGTGACAGGACCATGTGTGCAGACTAGTCCAATAGTCAATACACATACTATACCATAGTCTCAGGTTATCAAACCTTCATTAGCTTCAAGGGGCTGTCATGTGATCAATTTGCCATATAGGGATGGTTAGTTAGTTCAGCTGGAAGGCTAATAAAAAATTTTGTTAGGTCATATATTCTCAACTTCTTATGCACATTTTAGGAAATCTTACCCCTATATGTGACTGAACATAACCAAAAAAATTGTATTATTGCACATTGGTTAGTGTAGTGTTGCCTCAACTGGGTTGTGCAGTTTTCATTATTTTAAGAATAACACCATGTGCTCTGATTGCTTAGTGCCTGTAAATGACCCATTGACTTTTGAGGTTGTGGGTATGTACAAATATTTTCAGATTTTTACAAAGTTTATTTGATTTTATATGGCTAGTGGCTCACTTTCAACTTGTTAGCTTGGTCAAAAGTGAGCCATCTGCCATATAAAATCAAATACATTTTTTTAAAATCTGAAAATATTTGTATATACCCACAACCTCAAAAGTCAATGGGTCATTTATGGGCACTGAGCAATCAGAGCACATGGTGTTATGTTATTCTCAAAATAATGAAAGTGCATAACCTAGTTGAGGCAACACTAGGTTAGTGTGATAACCTCTGGTTCTTTAGCATAACTGTTTACTTATATTCAAAAATAGCAAAACAATGCAATAGAAGCCTTAAATATTGTCTTCCCAAATGGGTATGTTCAACATATGGCAAAAAAGATATGAAAATTGATGACAAATATTTCCTTATAAGTACATTGTTTCTCATGATGGGTTAGTTAGTTCCCAGCCAAGGGTCCTTAGGAAATTAATCGACCCTATAGTCTTAAAAAATTTTTAGACCCCCCCTTGGTTAGCTTAGTATATAAGAACAGTACATAGTAGACTGCTCCCTCAGTTATTGTGCCACATGTGCAATACTGAGGTGAGCCAGTTATAAGTATCATACATATCACATACTAACCCAGATTAGATTATATTGTCACTTAGGTAAATACACACTGAGTTATTGTGCCGCACGCGCAATACTGAGATTAGATTGTCACTTAGATAATCTCGCGCATGTCCGCTTTATCTCACTTAACATATTGGTTTGCAACACCTTGTCCCATCTAATGTGCTTCCAGGTGCACAGTTACCTATCCATGATGAGACCTTGCCGACCTGTTGTCAACCAGGCTGCTGCGCAACCTCTCCTGAGTGAGGTCTTCACACCCCGGTCCCAGCTTTCGCGGACCTGGATTTCCTCTTGGTGGGAATAGGCCTATCTCCTCTCGTTCAAGTTAATATTCGCTTTAGCACTACATATAAGTGCTGTGATGGCTGAGCCCCTTTTTGTAGACACTGCATTTTGTAATTCAGGGTATCATACAGAGCTCGGCGCACATGGTTATGTGCGCATCGAGTGCTGCGCGGTATGTTCGAGATTGCCGTCACATTGTCTCCGAGACGAACGAGCGCAGCGAAGTTTTCGCAAGCTCAGGTTGCTCAAACCGATAAAGCCTTTCCTATCACTGGCATTTTCTTCTTTTTTTGTTTTACTTTGGCAGGACGTTTTCAGGTCAGACTCACTCGAATACTTTTTTTTTTAGTTCAGACCACAGTGGGTGACTATTTGTGACGTATGAGGTACAATATCAGTCGCCGAGTGCTGAGCGCTGAGCGCTCAACGCTGAGCACCGAAAACTACTGTAGCCTGGTAATGATTCATTCGTACATATTCAGAGGGTTTTAAAAACATTTTCGGAAAATAAAAGAGTCGGGTATACATGACCCGCATTGTATAAACAAGCGAGCCATTGAGGTAATGGGTTACCTCCCTTACTCATTGAATAAGCCTACAACGATTCTCTGTATTTGACCATCTCGAATTGCCTGCGATACGAACATCCTGTCAACGCGTACACTTTGCAGGATGAGCTATGTTTTCTCACCTCATATATCAGAGACACCTTTTCCCCAATCGTCGCATCCTCAAGATCCATCCCATTGGGGAACAATTGATGGTTTTCCAAGCCATGCATACCGATTCCTAAAGTTATCCGTACAAACTCGTAGACAGGTCGCGTCCTGGTCAAGTAGAGCCTTGCAGGCGCGGGGCCGCGAACTCCAGTGAGATATGCATCGCGGAGAGCTGTGAGCGACGCTGTTGCGCGTTTCGCGACGTTGTTGTTGAAACAGGGAAGCCCTGAAAGTGCGATAACACCTGGTCCCTTCGCTTGGATGAAATGTTTCACAATCATGCTATCGCTTGAACCCGCCACCTTGACCATGCGGTCTGTCGCGTCCATAGTGGTCGTCGATTCCAACGTTGCAAACATAACACCGAGGATCTGTTTAAGCAACGGCCCCTCCTCCGCCGATGATATATAGGAACCAAAATTCGCTAGAAGCTCGGCTCGCACGATCGTGTGGAATTCCTTTTCGAACTCTGCTTGCATCGCACGAAGATCAAGCGCTACGGATATGCATTTAGCGAGGGTTTCCACAGGTCCGTCGGAGTTTTACCTTGGCAGAGAAGGTAGAGGTATGTTGCAACTAGCATAGATAGAACCTCTGTCGAGGTGATCGTGGCACGCGCTGAGATCAAGGCTAGCGAGCTAAGTCCACAGCATTTAGCCGATATCAAATGCAGAACCAGTTGTACCACATACTTGACCGCTTGGTTGTGCATTTCCGCTGACTGAATGTGCGTCGAAACAGGATTCGCCAGGAACCCCAATTCGCTCGTGTAGGCAGCAACCGCAATATCGAGCCCCTTACCATGGTAATTCAGCGACGGATCACTTGCTGCGAGCGACGGGGGTAACCCTCGATTCATGGTCGGGTTCATCAGCTCGGTGGCTTGTGCGAACAGCAGTTTGCCGATGTGATGCAAGGCAAGTCGCGTTTTCTCCATCGCGTTCGTCACCGCCATGGCCTGGAAGTTTCCTCCATGGTGTACTTCACCAGTTTCGCCGTTGAAAAGAGGGTTATCCGTTGCTGCACACCGTTCGACGGTTAAGGAAATAACATAGAAAACAAGCGATGCGTACTGGAGTTACACTCGACTGTGACAGCATTGAGTGCTGAGATGATATCTTCAATCTGAGGGCCGAGAAACTGAGGTGCAGTGCGTAGGGTATATCGGTCCTGGCGAAGTTCGCCTTGATCCTCATAAATAAATACATCCTTCTCCTGATCACCGGCGAGTTTGCTGCCCTTCAAGAGGTCCCAAATAGTCCGTGCGGCCTCCACCTGAGCGACGTTCCCGGTTATACAGACGCAAAAATGTTCAGACTTGACTAACGCACCTGTCCTGGGTGAGGTCTCGCAACCTCATGAATGAATGGATCGTAATTCGCACGGACGCCTAGAAGTGCCTCTGTGCCCATAGCCGTACAGATCTGTGCAAGTAGCGCGAGGTGTGCAGCGTCATGAAGCGCAAGCGACGCTACGGATGCTGAGAACGCAGTCCCGTTCATGATACCGAGGGTCTCTTTCTCCAACAAGGGTAGCGGCTCTACGTGATGATCCTCAAGCGCTTTCCTGCAGGAGACGATCTCACGAGGGCCAGAGACACGTGGGCCATCAAACACCCTGATATTGCGGATGCCAGCAACGGTCCCAGCAACATAGGCTAATGGGGTAAGATCTGGCATGCAAATAAGGTACAAACAAACCGAATAAGATAGGGTATGAGCCAGGTGACGTCGTAGGATAAAGGCTATACAGACGTACCCCCTGACGCCGAGATACTTCCGCGAAGCGGAACGCAAGGAGTGATGTCTTCATGAAGCAGCGTGACCATCTTCTCGAGAAGTTCCCAGCGCACAGCTGAGTGGCCACGAATGAGCGAGTTGATGCGCACAAGGATCGCGCCACGGACCCACGCCTCGGGCATGCTCATCGAGGCGCACAAACACATGAAATAAGGACATGACACGCACCGCTCCCGCCAAGACCTGTGCTTACGCCGTACACACTTTTGTTCGCTTGCACCTTGTCAACGAGCACGTCGCGCGATTTGGCCATACGCTCCCGATTTTCTGGCGACTGGTCTAACGCTACAGAAGCACCGTAACGGGCGGCTCCGACGACGCCTGCCACGGTCAGTGATTGACCGTCCAAGACTATGAGCGTCCCATTCCTGCAAAAAAGAAACGCGTCGGTTCACAGCCGTTTGACGCGCAGTTATTGCAACCAATGCCGGAGCACATACTTGTAACGTTGTAGTTCCTGGAATTGCTTGATGAACCGTGAGAGTAGGTCAGACGATGTTGGTTTCGTTTGGTAGACTTTTGGGTTTGAGAGAGTGTCCTGTGCGGCGACGGTCATGGTGAGGGGAAAGAGAAAATGCAAAGTCAGTGAGGATAGTCCAATGGTGTCACACCACTCTTGTACTACCCCAATATCGGCCTAGGTTGGTCAAAAGGTCAGGTTCCTTCCGAGTCGTGAGGTGTTCCGGCCGAGGGGCATTTTTGGGACTTGGTAATGATCACGCTTCATTGCAGTATCCCCACACAGTATCCCCACACAGTATAATCAATGTTGAGAAGTGATAGTGGGGTGACGTCGAGAGTCGTAACACGTGGCAGCGGAGGGGACGACCATCGGAGTTTCCTCGGTCCTCGCACAACCCTCAGATCCTCGTGTGCTGTAGGATTCCTCTCACCTCACTTGCGGTTCTGTCTTACATCAGAAAAAAATCCAGTACAGTACTACCAGTACCCCAACAACGAACAAATTCCTAATTCAATCATCTGGACGTTGCAAAATTGGAAAGGGCTGCATAATCAGCTCAAGTGAAGCAACAGTCATCGAGAGACACCGGAGAAGAGACGCCGGAGTCTGGAGACACCCTTGCGCGTTAAAATGCTATCAGAGCTCCTTAGGGTAAAGTTGCATCGACCCTGCGGATGCAGGTATCCTGTCTTCTTGTGTCGGCAGCCGTCCAACGGAGGAATCCCACTGCGGTAATGATAATAACGCATTCAATTAACATCCAAGCTGAGAATGCCGAATTCAGCCTCGGACATCGCGAACGCACGTTCAACAACACAAGGGGAGGGAGAAATTAGATCCCATCCCGGACGTAAAAAGGGCAAATGACCTCCAACAAACTGGGTTCGGCCACGTAGTGTACAGCATTCCGAGTCCAGTGTCACAATGAAGCAGGTGGTAGGCCCCATGATATACTATCGTCTTGGTGACGGAAATCTTCCGCATTGACTCCCTTATCCTCATCAGTCTTCATATGTATCTAGATTGTCCTCGAAAAATTGTAACTGAAGCGCCAAATATATTTTATAACAGATTTACTGTAGTTTTCAAAGTTGTGTTCACGGTACCGCACTAACTTGAAATTGGGGCATCCGATCCGTGTCCGCTGAGTTGTGTCGCGGCCTCGATCCATCTAGATCAATCAACCCCTGGTTTGGCGGAAGCATCCCAAGGAGTTAAAATGTAGTATCTACGACTATCTCCGCAACCTTAACGGAAGTTATCCGGAAATTGTAAGCCCTGACGAAAAAAAAGCAACCACAAATCCGTTGAACGGTTCCTTAACACTAGCAGAACGCCGCACAATGAAAGCGGTTGACAGTGACCGTGCAGAAGTAGATTCACTCCGAGGTCGTCAGATTGATAGAGAAAATTTCATCCATTTGTGGGAACTTTCAACGAACATAGACAAGAAACGATACAGTGTGGGTTGTAACTATCGTAGATTGCAGGGCACTAGAAAAAATTGATGTGGCATGAAACAGGCGAAGATGCGACTGACACGAGAGTCTGGGGCTGTGATTGATATGATGGAAAAATAAAAAATCTATCGTTGAATAGGAAAAAATGTCACGCAAAAAGGTCCGCGACGACAGCTTGCATTTTGCCGTCACGGATTGCCTGTGGAAAAAAAAAACAGTGAGTTTTCTCCGGTTGTTTTGGGTGATGCGTTCATCGTACCTCATGTATGAGTGAAACATTCTGGCCTACAGTAACGTCCTCGACGCCAAGTCCGTTGGCGAACAGACACTCATTTTCCGAACCGTGCATACGAATATCAAGGGTCAGGCGAACGAACTCATATATAGGCCGCGTCCCGTTCAGATACTTGCTTGCTGGTGCTCGACCACGAGCCCCTGACAGATACTCCTTCCGGAGCGACACAAGCACGTCAGTTGCACGTGATGCAACCGAAGAACGGAAAGCGGGGATCGCGGCGAGCGTAGAAGGATCGGCAAAGGGATCAGTAGTGAGATGGTCCACCAAGATGGGCACGGCGGCACCAGCTACTTTCGTCATGCGCAGAACCGCGTCCATTGTTGTAGTGGAGTCCAGCATCCGGAACATGCTCTTGAGGATCTCCTGGGAGACGGAGAACTTGCGCCCACGTAATCTCTCGCCAAAGTGCGTGAATAATTCTTCTTCGACAATTGGGACCAATATGCGGTTGAAATCTGCCTGTAGGGCACGAATGTCGAATGCTTGGCACAAGAGGTATAGGTAGCTTGCAGTAAGCATAGAAAGCACGTCGAGTGCGTTGATGGTGGCACGAGCAGAGATGAGGGCTAGAGAACTTGATACAATAAATAAATAAATGTGTAATAAGACGAGGAGCCCAATAAACACTTACTTGACAGCTTGGTTATGCATCTCCGCTGATTGGATGTGTGTTGATACAGGGCTAGCAAGGTAACCCAACTCGCCGACATACGCCGCGACCGCAATATCGACGCCTTTACCATGATAGTTCAGAGATGGATCCGTTGCTGCTAGGGACGGCGGGAGGCCACGGTTCATAGCGGGGTTGACCAGCTCAGCTGACTGAGCAAACAATAACTTGCCGATATGATGCAAGGCGAGGCGTGTCTTCTCCATCGCGTTTGTAACGGCCATAGCCTGGAAATTCCCTCCATGATGGACTTCATTCGTTTCTGAATCCACAAGAGGATTATCAGTTGCTACAATGAACAAGTAAAGCTCCGTCAGAAAGCGGCGTTGAACAGTTGTCGCATATAGACGCACTTGAATTACATTCGATCTGAATGCTGTTCAAAGCGGCGACGATATCCTCAATTTGAGGACCAAGGAATTGTGGTGCAGTCCGGAGGGCGTAACGATCCTGCCGAAGCTCACCCTGATCTTGGTCAATGGTAACTTCCTTCTCATCACTAACAGCGAAAGTGCTATCATGGAGCAACCACCATATAGTGCGCGCGGCTTCGATCTTAACACCATCATACGTGAGAAAATCGCTATAATAAATCGACAAACTGGTTGAAAACACACCTGTCCCGGATGAGGACGAGCAACTTCGTGGATAAAGGGGGCATAATTTCCACGGACGCCGAGTAATGCTTCAGTCCCCATCGCTGTGCAAATTTGGGCCAGCAGCGCAAGATGGACGGCTTCACTAAGTACCAGACTGGCAACAGACGCTGAAAACGCAGTGCCATTGAGAATGCCCAAATGCTCCTTGGCACCGAGTACGATCGGTTCTAAACCATGGTTAGACAGGGCTTGACGACTTGAAATTATGCGACGAGCGCCAAATGCTGCAGGGCCGTCGAAAACCCGAATCGATGGGTTCCCAATAAGAGTACCTGCAACGTAAGACAGAGGCGATAGGTCTGTACGTCATAGGAGCTGTCAGCACTCTTAAAAAGGAGCGGATTTATATACGTACCTCCTGAGGCGGAGATGCTGCCGCGGAGCGGTACCAGAGGGGTGATGTTAGCACGAAGGAGGGCAACCATCTTTTCAATGAGTTCCCATCGAATGCCAGAATGGCCACGAATTAAGGAATTGATGCGAACGAGAATTGCTCCACGAACCCAAGACTCTGGCATGCTCGTAGATGTGAGTGGGTCAAGAAGAGGAAGAGAAGAGAGGGCATCTGTGGATGAGGGCAAAACGCCTGAATGTTGGTGCTGCAATAGTGCATTTCCGAGAGCCAGAGTGTTGGGCGTACGGGTATCGGCTTCAAACAGACGCGCTGATGAGTCACAAGTCGGAGTAGGGACACCGGCGAAGAGGACTCACCACTGCCGCCGAAACCAGTGCTGACGCCATATACGCTTTGCGACGTTTCCACTTTCCCCACGATGACATCACGCGATTTTTGAATGCCAGCTCTTATACCAGGAGAATCATCCAAAACAATTTGCGCGTTGTGCCTCGCAACGGCGACAAGTGCAGCAATGGAGAGGCTATGACCATCGATCACGATAGGCTCGCCGTGCCTGTCAATTGGGTGATCAGACGCGACATCGCACAAGAGGCAAGACAATATACTTGTAGGACTCGAGTTCATGGAACTGTTCAAGAAATCTCGATAGCAAGTCTGTGGAGCCAGGTCGAGACCTGGCGTGCGTAGGAGTAGACGAAGATAAACCATTGGTAAAGGTAGATAGACTCTTCACAGAAGAGGGCGGCTGAGAGACAACCTCGGGGGCTCTGCGAAAGCCATTGACGCGAGGCCCAGTCGAAAGAATAGTCATTGTGAGGGGCTATACTGTAGACTGTGACGAAAGCTGGGGAGTTGGATGTGGGCGGTTGGATGGCATGTGGAAAAAGAATGGAATTTTATAGAGCCTACGCGTGGACGGCGTACCAAACGCGAGTATAGGCGGAAAATAACGAGATCTGATGAATTCCGCTCGGTCATTCCAGATCCGTCCGGCAGTCAGTCCGTAACGAGACCATCGCAACGCCATATCTCCCCAAAAGATCCGGCCGACGACTTTGAACGCCTGACAATCTAGACTCGCCAAGTTGTTGAACTGTGAGGGGCATTTCGATCTCACTGGTGCGCTCCGAGCCTTACATAAACTGACCAGTAGAAGCACCAAACATCGGGGCTGCTGACATCAATCGCCGACTCCCGGCCGGAGAGATATTTGTACTGCCTATTATGGTAAGCAATTGATGACCCCCGAGAGCCCGAGATTATCATTTCTTGCTGACTCGTTCTCCTTACCCAGCACGAGGTAACAACGATGTCCCTAGGCTGTGACTTCTAGCACCTCAAGGTGATCTATTGCAGCACACAAGTATTCGCGTGCCAAGGCAATACAGTTCCTGGTGTGCATGTGCTGTATTCCCCATTCCTGCGGCTTGGCAGCCCGACGTCCCTCTGATCATGTAGCAGAATAGCGCCACAAACATTGCTTTCCCTCGCCACGTGCTTTCCATGTCTCGCTCACCGAAACACTTTCGCCTATTTGAAAAGGCTCCGCTTGATCGCTAGCTGCCTCGCCGGAGAACCTCCTATGTTAAGCCTTAATGTCTCGACCCAAGGTGTCCCACACGTAGCGATACGAGTATCATCGGATCTCTTACGAGACCACAGGAGCTTTTGATCTACACCACCTACAGTAGTTTCTCTTTAAAGTTGAGCCGTCACTGATCTGTCGGCTTTCCCTCCGGCCAAAAACCTTAGAAGGGCCTACAAGACCCGTTGACTCTCTGGAGAGATTGCTAGGGTGACTTGTCATAGCGGTTCGAACCAAGCGTAAGGTTTGGCTGCTGGGTTAGAATCTAGAGATCGGAAGCGACTGAAATTCAGATTTCGAGTTCAAGCTTCAAGGGCCGTTCGGCAGGTGTAAATGCGAATCTCTGGTAAATAGATTCCTTAAAGGCAAGTCCCCCCTTCACAACCTCTTGGCTTGGAGCAATTGTCCATCTGATTTCCTTCACCAGCCCTCCGTATTGCGCCGGATCATGAGAAGCGCATGTCACATGGAGTGGTGTTTACTTCCCTAACTTCCTTTTGCTCCAGGCGGTCCACGTGGCCCATTTTGACCGTATTAGCACCGTGCAGTTCTCCAGGTTACGCAGTAGCGGCGAACAAAGGTACACTTTCGAAAGGAAAACCCCTAATGCGCTCGTTCGAGGTGAAACGCACACGTCATAACTTATTCCCGATTCGTGGACGTACTTGCCGGATGACCCGTGTTGCTCCACCTCATTCGTTTGAGAGATGCAATCGATGGCCAACAGGTCTTAGAAACTTTGCGCCCTCTTGGTTCTCAGGATGAATGTCCACTGGGTAACTGGCCATGCAGGATAATTATGGATCTCGGAGACGGTTATTACGTCCAATCCACAGCGGACGCCGTCGATACATAGCCACCTGACTGTTCCAAGTCTTAGACATGCTTCTTAGGTGATTCAGAGGATTGACGAAAAGGTTCCGTCTCGTATGCTGTATTAGGCGCTTCGATTTGTCACTGTGTAATCGTCCCCCTGATAACAGGCGTGCGCTTGTTTGGACAGCGGCCTGATGAGTTTGTGAAAAAGTTGTCTACTGGACGGACCTGCAAACAACTTGTGGAATCCTCTGAGCTGATGTACCAGAACTCCAAAGAGACGACTCTATCCTCTTCATGAACATGTGGGCCAACCGTGCCATTCCTATTATTAAGTTACTCTGTCTGTTTCCCCTCTGCGCGCGATCGTCATGAGAGGTTCTCCCTCTCTGACTCTGATAACCCTTTCCCTTTCCCTTTCTCGTTATCACTTTGATCATCTTTCACCTGGTAATCATGGATCATGGTCCGAAAAAAGTAGAATGAGTCACTTAAAAAAGCAGGTGATACGCTCTGTCAGTGCGTCATTTTGGCATACTTTTCCCTATTTGTCATACATATGATGGGTCGACTGCACTCAACGCAATAGACTCAGCTAAAGTTGAACACTGGTAGGCGACTCTGTTGTGATTGCAACCTTTACGGGTGCTTGGGGCAGCGAGGAGTTGGATATACTTAATCAAACTGTATGTGTCCAAGTCTCGCCTGTGCATCACCGATTTGGTCGAATGGCTCGAGAGTGATGCTAAACTGGCTTGCCGTGTCGATGTGTGTCAGGCGATCTTGTCCACTTCAACGCGGCCCCTGTTCGGATCTAGGCTTCGAGAATACATTAGTACAGCGCCCGTTTAATCAGAAAAGACATATTTATGCTTATGCAAGGAACGGAGAGGGCGGGATCAGCCCCGAGCCATTTTGACTGAGACGCCAGCGGGACCCTATCGTCGGGTGTCATAGTGTCATAGATTGCTCGGACGGATCTTGTTCTACCTCATGAGTTGCATTATGTGCTTCTTCATTCCTTATCCCTGGTTCAGTTCGTCAGCATACAACCGGGTTCTTACTCATCAGGGTTCTTAACGTTCTGCGTCCGAAAGGGACTATGGCCATGTGAAACTAAGATAGCAGCAGAGGTGGAAGCGGCGCGGACATAGCCAGAGTAACAATACCTTCAAATTACTGAATAACAAGGCCAAAGCATCAAGCCAAGGTTTCGGAACATCGAGATGTATCATATAAGCGACAAGAATGGTTTCTGCGGGCGCTGGAGGCCATGGGGCTGGACAAAGCAGAGAACTGGAGCCTCCATCTATCACATCGGTGGGATGGTTTGATGCAATGAATCGTCTTGGCCGGATCATGAGACGCCGGGCCCCCACACGACACCAATAGATAACGGGCGAACGTTGGAAACGTGACGAACGTGGATCAGAAAATGCTTGTATCTTATTGGTGTTGAAACAGCACGACGCACAAAACCAGGAGTGCCCCATGGGCAACTAGATCACAAGCTGAGACGACTCCGCGGTGATCACGTGGAGAGAAGCGCCACAGACTCAAAACAGACAGTAGTGCAGCTATCGATTGAATCGATGAGTGAGAACAGGATCATCGCCCGATGGAACGACGTACAGCAATCAGGTAAGATATAGGCATTATATTAGAGCACCCTGGTCTGGCAGTCGCTCGATGGCGTAACGTCTCCGTACAATATACATCAATGGCACTCCAGGAATCTTGCGTATCCGTCGGCGGAGCTCGCGATCACAAGTGGCGACGATGAAACAGCGATTGGCAGTGACCCGTTGCACAAGACAATCGTCAGCATAGGTCCCGTTGTGGGAGCAAGGAAGACGCTCAAAGCGGGGATCACGGGCCACGCTTGGGGAGAGTAAGCACGGAGAGGAAAGAGTGTATGCGCAAACATACCGCAGAGCCAGGCGGTAACGTTGTCCAAGCTTCTCAAGCTCGGCTATCACGCAATCTGTCACGCACGGTATACCTGCACGGCATAGTGAGAAAAGCAAATGAAATGCCAAATCACCTACACTTCGCATACAAGCAGTCCATCATACCACCGACGAGCTCAAGCTTATTTTGAAGGCTAAAGTTGATGAAATTGGTGTCAATAAGGACACGGTAGGGTGGAATAAGGGCTGTGTTGTGGTTGAGGAAAAGCGAAGAAGCAACTGGTGCTCTGAATGGACTATTGGTTAATAAGTGAAAGACGGGCTGGGCGAGCGTACACGCGACGAGTGGCCTTCTCCTTCTCCTCCTGCTCCTTCTTTTTCTGCTTCAGTTGGTTTTCTTTACTATCAGGGGGCTAAGTAAGCTAATTAAATGACAGGCATTCGAAACCTACAGTCGAATGTCATTGGGATTCAGTAAGCGCTTCACAGCAGCGAATTTTCTTGTTTTCTTTGCTTTACCCTTGGCAGGAGTTCAGAAACGACGACTTTTTCAGAGGAATTACCCACCATACTCGTGGGACGTGGAGAAGACGAAATTTGTCATATATCCGAGGACGCGTGTGCACGTGACATAGACACGGTGTGGCAGCGTTTTCATCTCATCTTTTAACGGTCAACTGAAAGAGCAAAACCACCGCTGCCCTCAAACTAACCTCGACCAGCCATTTCTCATCATGGGAGAAGCTTGGAGTATTCACTCTCACTCGCGGTCACTTCATTTTTCCCCTACAACGCAATTAGCCCGCGCCCGAGCTTCTCTCCGACCACCTGTCTTCAATCCCTACGACAGATTCACCCAACCCGACTTTGACGCCTGGATCGGAGATATAACTGGCGCATTGAAGAACGCACTTAGCCATGACGTAGAGGCTGAGGTCGATTTGCCCTCTCGCCCTAGCAGCAGTTGGAATACAATTCCCGGTGAGGGCCATAGTTCTGAGCGGCGGGCTCAATCACCAGCGTTGTCTGAGGCCTGCGATGACGAGAGTGCCTTGGAAGACTCCTTTGCTCAGATAGCATCACGAAGAGCTAAGGGAAAGGCACGCGATCCTCGCGAAGGTCCCGGACTTGGTTTCAAAGGTCAGCCGATTGAACTGTCATCCGACTCAGATTCCGAGGAAGAAGAGGTTGTCGACAGCCTTGAAACCGGCACTGTGCTTTCGGAAGATTCAGACGTTGGCGTTCGGGAGGACAGCGGTGGTGAGACTGACTACGCAGAATCCGGGTTAGATGAAAATGGAGAAGCAGGTTCTGGGTGGCCAGGGACAACTACACAGAACATCGTAGCACTTTCGTCAAACGAAAACTCTAGCCAGAATCAAGAGGTTGCTGGTCCCTCTGATATTGAAGCTCCCCATATCGGATATGAGGAGCTGCAATCTCCCAGAAATACGGATGCATTTTGTGAGGATGACAGTGACGGAAACTTGGCAGTGCCGAAGGAGAGAGGAACTAATGACGGTGCGTCTTAGAGCTCCATTTTCTGTCAGTCTCTACAGCCAAACGTTGTCCGCAAATATGTAGAATTTCCCATTCAAAGCGAAATTGTCGTCACCGTCGATGTGGAGCTCGTCGATCTTAGGGAAGGACCGCGTACTTTTGCTGAAGACTACAATTCTGGGGGTGACCGGCTAGCACCCGGCCTCACACCCAATCGTCTCACACCCCTTGCTGGTAGCACAAGTCCTTCTGTCGTACCGGATTTTCCAACTTTGTCCAACGCAGGTGCCCACCAAGGCCGACTTTCCCCTTCCCCAAGCGTTCTATCCACATCCACATCCCCTTCACCTAAACTACACAACATAGAGGATGATGATGATGTTGATGAGTTGCTCCAGTATGGCAATGCCGTTACCTCCGTCAACAACCAGGAAGATATTGGTGACCAAGCTGTGGGATCGTATTACGACCCTGTCGCAGCCGTTGGTTTGTTGCTCCCTCATTTGTAATTATTATGTCTAAGACATCTGTAGGCGTTACTGTCCACGCTGCCAAAGACACCGAGGCAAATGTGGTCGACAGCATCGAGGGTGTGGATGTTATCAGGGAAAGAATTACCGGCGAAGAAATCTCCACTGCGTGCCCAACGAAATACAATTTAGCAACCAAAGGTCGAGACGCTGGCCAAATGCAGGAGACAATTTCGGTTCTACCCCCTGACGACGAACACGCTGACGATGATGGTGATGAGGAGGGGAAATTCTCAGACCTCTTGCCTCTCGGAACAAGCGACCTTGATATTAGGGATGACTGGCGCGACTCTGGCAGGCGCAAGGATATCGATGACATGTCTGAAGAGGACGAACTTCAAGAGATGGTGTCTAGTCAGATAGCGGATGATGTGGCAAAGGCTGTTGCCTTGACATTATTCAAAGTAGCGAACCCTAGGACGCTCAACGGTGCGTAGTCCATTCGATACGTGATACTGCCGAACCCACACCCGCTCACTCTTTTGGCCTATAGCGTCTACTTTTCAATTAGCAGACACAGATAGCTTTGGAGATCTTCCTGTATCTTCACCCCCCTCTGAAACCCCTTCACCAGCGCCAGGTCAGCCCATTGGAGAATTTGAATTGCGACATCATTCCATAGAAGACCTACTTGCAGACTTTGAGCGAGAACCCTCTGAAAGGCGCAGTCAAGTGCCCGTGTCACCCGGTTCGCTGGCAAGACAATCCGAGGTCGAAACAACAAATGTTTGGCATTCTCAGGACATAGAAAACATCTTCTCCAGCGAGATATCTGTTCCGGATAATGTGGTAGAGGCTTCAGTCTCTACCGCAACGCCACACGGTATTTCCCGGGACGCGGATTTCTCCACTCACTACCCGAGATATATTGTAGAAGAAGTCAAGTTCGAGTCACCGTTTCTTCTCCCTGATGAGGATTTTGGCGATACACACTCCATTTCCTCTCCGGATTTAGCTGAGGTGGCCGAGAAAATCCAGTGGTATGACGTGGAGGAGCCAAAGACCGATGGCCGTTTGACTGACGTGGGTACGATTCATCATGTACGTATCGCGGGCTAATGGTACATAGGAACCCGAGATCACGATCGAATCCTCTCGTAATGGGGATACCACAATTCCTCTACCGGTAGTTTCATCAGTTGAAAGTACTGCCAGTCCTATCACCTCGGAGAAACACATGTACCTTGTACCGTCAACACAGTGGCCGTCTCAACAAGCACCTATCAATGATGCATCCCAAGCAGAGTTCTCCTCGACAGTTCCGAATATTCCAGCACCAATTGTCGCCGACCCTTCAGTTCCTGATCCCGTTCCGGGAGACTCGCCCGTTATCGCTGACACTCCTGATGCGCCTGGGCTTTCCGTCATTCCGCCAGCCATCCTGCGAGTCCTTGACCTTGATTCCTCTCAGATAAGCTCAGGAACCAGCGGATTATTCACCCCAGCACAAAGAAGCGAGGGTGATACACCGGTACAACTAGAGGAAGATGCAGCCGAAACACCGACAACCCCAGAGGATAACGGTCCAATGACTGCCTCAATTCTTTTGGAACCTGAGGGCGATCCATTGTCTATCGAGTGTTTAATCACAGGATACAAAGACAGTGGTGACGCTGAGGATAACGTTACCTACGTAAATGACCTTATCGAGCCATCGCAATTGATGTCGCCCAATAAGCGCCACGAAGGGATTGGTACTGCGGGTGTAGATGCACAGACCCCGGCAATCGACGCTGTCGAAAGTGCCGACAAAATCTTTTTACTTTCCTGCCGTGGATCAGCGGAGCTTTCTGTATCCCAATTGCCAAAAAAGGATAGCACGCTCGCCAGCGATGAATCGTCAAGAATTCCGCTCAAGGGGTCCCCCGAACATCCTAGAGTCCTGGATCCCAGTAGTGAACGCCGCCTAGGGCCCCCAAGTCCAGCCGGAGGCGACGAAGACGCTGATGGAGAAGCCGATCCGGACTACTCTTCTGTCAATGGGGCCAAAAATCACCATCAGACCATCGTTCATCAACAAGATGACGAGATCACTGCGAATGAAATAACCGAGGAGACTCTCAGCCCCAAGGAGACCATGTCGGGTCATCTAACGAGGTGAGCTTAGTTGGGGCATCACTGGGGGATTCTAGTATTGAATTTCCCTCACCTGTTAGTGCTTCAGCTCACAGACAGGAGCCAGAAGTTGTGGGAGAGACTTTTCCAGGCTCACCTGTCGACACCCTTGTCTTGCAGGACAGCCCGACAGCAGAGGATGGAGTCGCCCAAGGAAAGGGGGATTTCGCCACCTCTGTGCAATCTGAAGTAAAGGCGAGCGTTGAAAGGGAAGCTCAAGCTCTCAAACGCAAACGGAGAGATCCCAACCCTGGATCAATTCGCAAAACCCGATCCGAGTCTGGCGTTGTCATGAAGGGTGGGAAGAAGAAAGGTCCTGTCTCGTCATCCCGTAGAACGACTGCAACATCCGAGAGAGCCGCGGCAGAATGTGTTGATTCCAACGTTGACGCGGACCCGGTAGACGATGGTGTCAGCGAAACTGCTTCTGCGAGCTCCGGTACAAGAACCGTGTACCGTATACTTCACACTACGTCTCGCGCGGGATCCGTAGTTTCATCGGCATCAGGAGATGCATCGTGGGCTTCTCCACCGACGTCAGGTCTTGGCAGAGTGATACCACTCATACATTCCCATGGTCTGCACCGTCATGACCGGCCTGCACCTCTATCGCCAGCCTCATCTACCGATCCTCACAAAGGTACGCGGTCGGAACAAGTGAAAACGAAATCTCCGCCACCCACCTATGAACCATCAAGCCCATCCTTGAGGCGAGCGCCTAGCGTAAACTCTCCTGTGACACGCTCGAACTGCCGTTTTCACAAAATAAGCTTGCCTCGAGGGGGGGACAGATTGCGCGCATACTTCGTCGTTCCCGGCTGTGCTCTCGGCGACGGAGAGCTTATGGATGGCGAAGACATCAAAGACGAGGGCTTCTCAACCCATGAAGATCACAAGCATATGCTCCCTAATGTCGAGACCCTCGACTTGAACCCGTACCTTGTTGGTGTTTTGCGACAACTGGTAGGTGTCGACTTGCTGCGCGAACAGCAAGAAATCTTCTACCTACCGAGCGAAGAGGAGAAGCCCAAGAAGCGCCGCAAGACAGGTGCTTTGGGAAGTCTTCGCCAGTTTCGACGTCAATCCATTTCGAGCAGTGGTCCCTTGGCCAGAGAGTATTCACCTCGGTTATCTGAAATTTCTCAGGATCGTGGCACAGACCAATCAGCTTCTGAGTCAGTCGGGAGCGGTTCTGTTCGGGACGGGAGCATCATTCGCACCAATGATGGGGACAGCGTTTTGAGCGACCCTGACGATGGCGATTACCAGGGAGAAGCACCACCAACGAAGCGGCCCAAACTCTCTGCTGTGGAGATAAATCCACCTCCCTCCAGCACTTTCACTGATGGAGAGTTGGACCACTCTGCTGTGCCGGAGCGCCCTACATTGCCAGGGGAGGAGCCGACAATTAGCAGCAAACCCGCCGGGGCCCGGAGAAGTAGACGGAAGGCACTCAATCGCGATGCTGCGGCATACAAACCCAGCGACGATGATCCTAAAGGCGATGAGGAGGAGCAAGAGACAAAAAAAAGACGAAGTAGCACGCGCAAAGGGATGAAACGTAGCCGTACGATGGAGGAAAACTCAAGTACTGTGCCTAGATCTAAAAAGAAACGCTTAGGAAGGAGCATTTCAATCGCGGGGGCGGGGGCGATGGATTCCTAAGCGACACCGCTCATGCTTTCGTTGGTGTTTGGTCTGCTTGCGATTTGCGTATCTGTAATTTTTTATTATTTTACTGTTGAATACAATACTATACTCCCGCATACATCATCAGCGCTCGTCTGTGTGTTTATTGATCACCCCTGATTTACGTGACTGGATGAAAGTCGCGTCGTAGTCATCGGAGCGCCTGAGAAAATTTTGTCGTGTCATCATGATTAGGCCGAACTTCCCCGGGACGTCACAACCCCCCCAGATTGACCCTGTATCGGCGTAGGGTGGCCGTAGTGGTGGCCATGCGTGTTTTACACGCGCTGACTGATAAAAGAGGGTGCATAAACCCCGATGATGGCCCCGATGATCTCGCTATTGCCGGACAATTTCGATGAAACTCCCGGAGGCTGCGCTGTATGAGGTGCAACGTCATCGACTTTACAGTGGGGATCCACATCGGAATTTCGGGAGAGGAGAGTGGCGTTTTAGAACAAATAGTTTTGAACTTTTATCCATCGGCCGAAACTTGGAGTTAGAACACACAGTGACAGTTGATGGTTACTGTACTGTATGCCGATGGAGAAGGATTCTGAAGGAACAACCGCCATGACGCATCGCGGAAATGAGAGTGTAATCAACGCAGACATTGAAGAAAGCACGATGGTGCTGAGAGGGGACACCTAGAAGGAGCAACCGGTACCGCGATCTGGTAGCATATCCTAGCTCGAGCTTCTGCACCGCATGGTGTATTAACACGTGGACGACTCGGAATCAGCACCAGACTTCAGTTAGAGGCCCAGGGTACAGCACCACTTCAAAGCTCACCATTGACTCTTTACTACACAACTCAAATCTCTCCCTACTGTACCGCATCCCCTCTGTCATTTGCTACATTTATGAATATTTACTTACTTATCTTACTCACGGGTCAATGGACCAACGAGGTGACGTAATTATATGCCTACCTGAGCTATATCTTGTAAGTTAGTACTGTAGTTGGCCAAAATATTCCTCGGTTTATCTGCGGCGGAGAGGGATCACGATACTGGTATTGTACTGTACTGTATAAAATGTCTAGAGTACGGGACTAGAGTAAGGAAAGACTGGTGGAGTTTCCAATACTTAGCTACGTCGGGCTAGCGTTTTACATATGAACGCTATTAAATCTGCCCTATTGTATCTAAAAATCAGTTCTCTTGGGCTGGTTTGCGCGTGCCCAAGTGTCCCTCTGGCGTACTGATTTTCAACATATATGCATACCATGACATTGTAGAGGGGACTGTCGTCGGATGTCAGTCCGTGTCATTGGGCACAGGGACGGTATTGGGCCTAGTCATGACGTGGAGGTGAAAATTACACCTTTTGGGCATGGTGTTGAGCGCACCTCGGTGAAGTCTCAGACAGACGTGATGGACGTAAGGTACAGGGCACAGAATCATTTCTTCACGGCCGGAAGATGGTGTCAACAGACGTCCTGCATGCACAAGCATTGGAGTTTCGATCGAGCGCCGTGTTCAATCAAGAACTTGAACGTCATTGTCTCCATTCGTGGTAGTCCCCGTGGTTAATGGGAATAACACAGCACATTGGGTCGCAACAACGCGTGTGCTGTTAGTTGGAAAAGAAGACAGGCCCCGAGTGGTGGAATTAGATACAATTAACCGCCACTCTAATGCTCTATGATGGTGGAAGTGCTATTGTGGGGAAGTGGCGGCACGTGCTCTGCCGTGCTGTTGATGCGTGCCAGCGGCAAATGCCAGATACGGGTGTTACAATGCAGCCTCAACGCCTTTCCTGCGCGTTCAAATGGCTGTGCGACATGCATCTAGGGTCTGCGTGTGAATGGAAAGAACTATGCGTATCCCCTAATTGCGCATAGTACAAGATGCTGCAAGATTCCCCTGGCTCATTTGCCTCCTGTGCCACTGTACCAGAGAATGAACACCGCTCGCATGAATACCGCTCACAATACTCAAACGCCCCGCATTTTCTCCGGAGCTCCTCACATTGCCATCGCTCTTCCAGGATGGGTGAGTTGCATAGATCACCACATTCTAAGCGGAATTAGCTCAATAAACCTTGCTTTATCGCCATTTTCCTTTCGTTAGTCCTTGCGAGAATCACTGGCACGAGTGCTCTCATTTTACCGTACCTCGTCTGTCGTCGTTTCCCCATCGGATGCTGTTGGTGACCTTGAGAAAGGAGGTGTGGGCTCGGATTTCAGAATCTCTTTTAAGCCAATTACACTATCCCCGGGTCCTCGGGATGGGAAAACGGGAAGAAGAACATCACAGCATGTCGTCATCGCACCGTCTCCCGTGAAGGAACGTAGACGAGTCCAGCGTATTGGGCAAAATGCTTCGTGCTGGGTACGGTTTCGATTATGGTTTAACACATACCGGTATGTTCTCTTCTCAGTTCAGTCAATGATGCCTGATGATATTATCATTAGAAAATTCTTTACTTTCATCGTTCTGCTTAATATCGCCGGGTTGATTGTTGCAATCATGGATGTATGGCCGTATCCCCGGAACTACGCGGATGCATTGGTCCTGGGCAATCTTCTTACAGCAATCCTTGTTCGAAACGAGCTGTTCGGACGACTGTTCTATCTATTGGTCAATAAGCTATTTGCGAAGGTGCGCGGAATATTTACTTCGCTTCACGGGTCTCACGCATTCTGACAACTCAGTGGACCCCCTTGTGGTTTCGTCTTGGTTGTACTTCCACGCTCCAACATATCGGTGGAATCCATTCGGGTTGTGCAGTCTCTGGTTTTGGGTGGCTCATTTACCGTGTGACCGTAATATTCGAGCACCACAAGGACAATCCAGACGCGATACTTATCATCGGGATTGTGACAAGCGTTGCTCTGGCAGTATGCACTGGAAGTGCGCTTCCTTGGATCCGCAATAGACACCATAAGTATGTTTCTGGTCTTCAAATCTCGAATTTCAGACGTAAACCGTGTTAACAGCATGTTCGAGCGACATCACCGGTTTCTTGGGTGGCTTGGACTCATATTTAGTAAGTGACGGATGCTCAAGGTTGAACTCTGAATGATGGATCCATTTTTACAGCATGGATTTTCGTGATATTAAGCTACAGCTACGATACGACTACTCAATCATGGAATTCCGTATCCGACGTTATTGCGAATAAGCAGGGCTTCTGGTTCTGCCTAGGCATGACTGTTTTGTACGGAGTACATCCGTCAACTTGCGAGCGATGCGACTAATTCTGACCTTCATAGCATTTCTACGCCCTGGTTTACTGTCCGGAAGGTGAAGGTAGACGTAGAGGTGGTTAGTATGCATTCCCTCCCTGTTTTTCCTGTTTTTAATTGGCCTGGTAGCCTTCGCCAAAGATAGCGGTAATCCGTTTTGAGCGGGGTATGCAACAGGGCCTCCTCTCCCGAATATCACGATCGGCTATCATGGAGTATCATGCATTCGGCATCGTATCGTATGTTTCCTTTCTCGATGATGTGGGTGGTGCCTCTGGTACTTAGCCACTTTCTCAGAGAGGGAACACAAGCTAAATATCACTATTTAATTTGTGGAGTGAAAGGCGACTTCACTCGAAGTCTCGTCCTCAATCCGCCGACCCATCTCTGGACACGCCAGCTCAAGGTACGTTTTCAAGATAGTGTGAATATATGATGCTACAGATCACTACTTCAGTTTGCCGGATTCTCGAACACATCTTCTCTTTACCGCAGGGGAATTTACGTATGCACGGGGTCAGGAATTGGCTCAGCCCTTTCCACGTGCCTCCAGGTGTGTCAACGCTTGTTTTTTACCTCATGTGATACCTGTCATCAGACTGAATTACATACCTAGAACTCGGACTGGTAGGGATTTTCCGCACATAGGTCATACGACGGTCACGAGTTCTCTAGGTATCTAATATGGATCGGTTCTGAGCAGGCAAAAACATTTGGGCCCACTATTTCGGGGCTCATCCGTCGTCATATGGGTCGTGAGCGCATAACGATTTGGGATAGTAAGTTCCAAGGTATGTATCGCCCCCCAATTCGTCCAATATGTTTTGGACTTATAATGCGCCGTCGTAGGTGGGCGGCCTGATACAATGCGGCTTGTGAGGGAGATATACGCATCGTGGAGGGCTGAGGTCGTTTTTGTCACGTCGAATCGTCAGGGTAACGAAGAGATCATGGAGGGATGCATGGACGCGGGAATACCAGCCTTTGTAGGTTCACCCTGCCTTATCCTCGCAGGTCGCTGACTACTGGGTTCAGGGAACTCTGTGGGACTTCTAATGGGGTTGGTCGAGAAGGATTTACATTGGCATCGCTTGTGAGGTGAGCTTAGCGCCGTACATTTCAACAAAACTGGACTTTGGACTTGGAATACTAGTACACAAGTCTGTCGTGTGAGGAAATATTAGTAGATATCTTATTAGATTTGCAGTCAATTTGGCAAAATTTCTTATCCAATGTATTTGTCGCTATGTAATACATGTAGTTTATTGAATTTGGGAGCTGTTGATGGGTGAGCTATGCTATACAAATCACGATGATGAGGGGACTGCTTTCTGCTTTGCAAGATGTATGAGATGACATTGACTTGGACCAAATCTCATAACGATGAACCATTCTGTTCATCGTCTTTCGCGTAGTTGGGATATGGAGAGGAGTCAATGGTCAAACAGGAGCAGGATGTGTTTTGGGTCAAGGTGAAAAAACAAATTTGTGAAGAGAAGATATAATCACTGGAATAAAAAGGGAGAGGCGGCTAGGAAAACGACCGCTTCGCATACACGTCAGGGGGGACAAAAATGTATTCCCTGTACCATCTTAATTCTATCACGTTCATGAGGGGACCACGAATTAACAATTAAGATTGAACCCTCACCCTCAATCGAACCCCGGATGTCGTCGAGTGCCCTAAGTAGAGGTATGCACTTTAGTTGTAGGCGCGTGTAACTCAGACTCTATGCACAAACCGATGCCTGGTGTTACGCTTGAAAACACAGTCCGGAAGAGGTCGGCGAGGATACCACCTGCGATGCAACTCCTAAAGAACGAGCATTCTAACTGCTTGGTATACAATAAGCACGGATCGAGCATACCTTGATGGATGAGACATCTTGAGACGTAGATTAACGTGAAGTGACAGCAGGAGACGATAAAGTGGCTCACCAACAAGACTGCGAATGATAAAAAAGGGAACGGATGAGGTAATTAGCTAGTGCGCAGCGCAAAGTGGAGAGACGCGTAGCCCAGAGACCGATAATGTAGCCAGTCAACGATTTCCGGCATCTCCCTTGCCAAGAACACACGGTCCGCATGCACAGAATTTCCAGCAAGCATAGCTGTTCGTCGCAAAGGGATCCATTTCTTGATGTACTTCAATATTTCCTCTTGCACTGCCGCGGTCGTGTGCTTTGATTTGAGGCACGCATCGGTTAGACCAGACTATATGAGGGTAAAATTACTTGCGGATATGCACTCTGAGAGAGCACGTACGGCTTTGTGATGTTCTATACACCAGTCATTCATGCTGCCACCTTTTTAGATTCGTTATGCTGTACTGTGAGGGTTTAATCGAACTTATCGAGCACCGCTTTTTCAGCACGAATGACAAATTCCAAGCCATTGTCGACAATATCAAGATTCCCGTTGGTAATGATTACCTATATGTTAAGAGATCAACGTAAAGGATCGGCCTCGTTGCAAGGCCAATGGCACTGGCACTTACGGCAATCTCGAGGATCCTATCCGTCTCGTAGTCGAGACCGGTCATTTCGCAGTCTATCCAGACGAGAGGGCCATCGTAGAATGTCAAATACCCATTCGATGTCGACATATTTTTGAAAGGAGGTGTTGCGACTGCGTTCGCGAGCGACGCAGCAAGACATTCAGATTGAAGGGTCGCGTGACCAAAACTGTGACCCTAACCCTCATTGCGTGTGTTCCGTGTTCCGTCAATCCGTGCAAGAACACGCTTCATCCACATTCTTTGGTCTCTTTCCCGCATTTGGGTACGTGTTGTGTCTGTGTCTTTCCTCTCGGGGACGCATATCTTATTTCTCCTGTTTCTACCCAATGATTGCACACTCCCACTCACACCGACGCAGTGCCCTCTACTTTCCATCACTCAGCGACTCGGAACGGCGGCCGAAGAATAACAACTTCAAGCTTCGGCGATATCTCTGAATCACTTGCTCAACATCTAAACAAACCCTTTCCTCCCCTCAAATTTCTGCCCGTGCTAGCCCTGCGTGTCCTCACACACCTTAACCATCATGACTCTGTTACAGGCCATAACTCACGCTCGCGTTTCTCGGTGGGCTTGCGTCTCCCGCCTTACTTCTATTTATCAGTGTCACTCCATTCTTGCCATCGCCAGGGCGACGAACACTCGAGGCTTACATGTTGCTCTACCCTACAGTGTCTCCCGGCGGCAGTAGAACACGATCATTCGCGCATTGCCACTCGTGTTCTGAACACGCTAGCCTCCGTGAATACGTTGCTCCTCTTACTGTGTCTCCCGGCAGCAGTAGAAGATTATTCAGGCATCGCCGCTCGTGTTCTGAACGCGCATAGCCTAGGTGAATACGTTGCTCCCCATTGGAGACTATAGGACATCATGTGCTGGGCCCCGCCACGCGTCGGAGAACCAGGACTTTATGGTAGGGCGTCCGGTGTACATAAAGTCACTGGTACAATGGTCGAGACAGTAGTTGGAGGGTGTTTCATCAATTCGTCAGTCTCGTATCTTGCTTTCCACCCCACTGGCGCTAGAGCTTATCGCCCTGTAGGGAGGGAGCATCGCTCACAGGGTTTTCCATACTCGGCTACTTCCCCACCTATTACAACCGGGGCACACCATTCGGGCTACCAGACGACCTTCGCACGGATGCACTGAAGGCAGCTGAACATTATGGTGGATTGAAGGATACGTTCGTCCGGAGTTACTAGACGAGCGAGTATGCTATACCAAAAGTATCATTGATGACTTGATGATAATATATAGTGGGTCCAGCAGCGGTGTTTCCTAATTATATCGGTTTAATAACCATTCGGTGTTGCTTCTATCTAGCTTCTTTACTCAGACCTCACCAGTCTACTCGGTGCTGAATGCTAAAGGTCACATGGCTTAAGTCTGTTAATAATCGATCGGCCTACTGCTGCAGGAAATCCATTACACATCAACGCTGTCCTTGGTGTGTGAGAAGAATCAACTGTCCCACATACCCATCACTCGATACGAACGAACACGTATGTTATCTTTGGCCGCGGAACAGCGCGCAACAGTAGCATCTTACGTGCACATACATTAGCTGCGAATGACATAACATGCAAGGTAAGATATATATACTGTATGTTCCCAGTGCTTCAGTTAGCCATTGCACCGATCTCTCTCCTCCTTCTCTCCCATCAATTTCACCCAGGATGGTTAACTACCATGATCCCGCTGTAGTCGTGCAGGACAGTTGTGCGTACGGTTTCGCGGCGAACCACGTGAGCTCGTGGAGCCAACTGACTTCTGTTGCCAGTGGCATTGTCGAAGCTCTGGCATGCCGTGGCTGGACTTTACTTGTGTGTCTGCCCCGTCACGTGGCCTCCTACTCTCGTCACAGTGTCCAATAATAATACTTTGGCTCTTCATATCTAGCTGGGAGTTCGTCACTACTCTCGATTACGAGTGGAGTGTCATCCGAAGGCATCGTCCTTACCGTTGGTCGATATGGGCCCGTATCGATGCGTTCTTTCTATCGGGTTGAATTGCTCGGCGCTGAGCGCCGGACTAATCTATCCCCATTGTCAGATCTACTCCACTACGCGCATAGCTTCTGTAACGAGTTTAACAGTCTGTCTATACCGTCTTAACGTTTCGAGCCCATACTGCGAGGTGCGCGTACTCTATATCTATATCATATGCCTACGATCTGATCGGCCATGATTCGAAGGTCAAGTCCGTTCTCCAACTTGTGAGCTCATCTGATGCGCTTAATCTCTGACAAAGAATGCCTGTTATATCTTCTTTCTTAATTTCCGAGGTTTTTGGGTATCTGGCCACTGTCGCCGCTTCTCTCTTGATCGTGCTCCGCATGTGCGTTCTATAACCGGATCCAATTATCTTCTCTCGAATTAGACACTCATGAGTACCGCTAGCCTCGCCATTTGGAACAAGAAGAAGATCATTGTAGTGATAGTAACCGGTGTATTGGGAACCAACGTTATATTCCTCATTCAGGGTAAGCCCTCTTTATGGAAGTCCAGAAACATCATTTAATTTAAAACATGGCATGGTACTAGGGATCGTACGGGTGAATAATCGACCTGAATTAAGTAGTCGAATCTTCTGAGACTCACTCTTAGATTCGCACCGTATGGGAGCCCAAGGTGTCTACTTGCTCGATAGCCAGCCCGCACGTTTTAGAGCTTAACGTTCTCGTCATCCTTGCCACCGACATTATTTTACTCCTCGTTATGTTCTTTGGCTTGCTCCGCCTAGGCTTCCACGAACGCAGCGCGTTTGGCGTGGGACGCCTCTTGTGGAAACAGGTGGGCTCTTAGTACTTCTCGCTGGCCATGATGTTCTCTGTCTGCTGATATACTGCCCCTCATTACAAGGGTCTGATTTGGCTCTTGGTTGCCACCGTTGCCGAGGTCCTGCCTGCGGTAAGTGGCTAATTGCACGCGCCTGTCCCTTTTACTTATATTATTTTGTAGGTGTTCATCTGTTTGGATCTGAACGGTAGATTTGCTATTTTTGTGCATTATTTTCAGAAAAGGACGCTGATGATTAAACTTGATTTTGCTCGAAATATTAGATCGGTTCAACTACGTGCGTTCTTAACTTCTTATTTGTTACTCGCGTAGGTAGCTACGTGTCTTTAACCCCCTCCCCCTGGGAATGACAGATGTTCCTGCCTCCCTCGATGGTCACCTTATCAATTGCTGCAACTCGAATCCATCGCGGTCTGGCAGACTATGCCTCCATCGGGCATACCAAACAGTACGACATAATTGAACTCCACCGGATTCTTCCCAGCCCTCACTGTAGTCAATTTGGTAGGCCAAGCGACCGCATTAACTTCCGAGGAAATGGTCGCATAGAATGGAAAACCACCAATAGAGCCCCCATCACGACCTCTCCATTGAGCCGCATGGAGAGAGCTATAAATAGGAATAGGACGTACGGTCAAGATCAAATGCCCCAAACAAGCCAATGTGGCTCGTTCATCAGCGTCTAAGGTCAGTCGTGTGGGAAACCTTCCAGGGAACCCAGGTTTGATGAAAACGCGGAGAATGGTGTGGGGGTCTCCAACACCATTAGCATGACATAAAAGTTGCCGCGGCATTTGTTGTCATACTGGAACGTAGATCACAGGATCGATGAATTCGGCTCTCGGAAGTCCGGAAAACCGGAGCACATGGACCTTAGTAATATATGTGGCGATCGAATATTGAACGTAGAGTAGATTAGAACAGGAGTACCCGTCTGCTTCTGTGCCGCACTGAATATAACTAGCGTGCGATGAGAGGGAAATAATCTAATCGCCCCGACGACCTCTCTCTCTCCCACCACCATGTGCTCCCTCAATTAGTCTTATCTCTTATTATTTATATCTATTGTGTGCACAGGTGGCCAATGCATGTTCCTTAGTGTATAAAGCCCACTGCAAAAAAAAAGTTAAAAAGCTTTACAGTGGATTTAAGAAACCTTGTCATGCACTGTTTTCAAAAAAAATCTTGGCTAATTGCTGGCAAATGCCAAGCATGGTAAACTGTGGGATAGTTGGCTTAGTCATTCACACACAAGTGGTTTACATGTGGGAATTCTGGTTTCCCACCTGTGGGAGTTTGCCAGCAAATTGGCCAAGATTTCTTTTTTAAAAATGACACATGACAAGGTTAAGTGAATACACTGTAAAAAGGTTGAAAAGTTTATGTATGGTCATTGGTAAGTATATTAGATGGCCTGCCTGTTACGACACTACAGGGTCGTCTGGTCCTCAAGAGTCTGGAGGCGCTTGTGCGATCCTCGGGATGACACTAAGTCGTGTAGACTTAGTGTTTGGTCGTTTTGTCTGGGTGAGAAGTGTCCGGCAACGCAAGGTGATTCCCTTGGTTGCTTTATGACTCGCTTAAGGGTCTGATCCTTAGGCAAGAGGTAGAGGATAGAGAAGAGAGGGGAATGCGGATCGGATTGCAGTACTATGAACCAAGAACACTCTGAGGACATTCCCCTCGAGAGCGTCGCCTTATATCCTACAACTAGTCCTGACGTCATTGTACAGTATCGAGTCTCGAGTCTCAGCTATGACGAGTCGTCCCGCGTCATAGTGGAGTAAGTGCGTCAAGGTGGAGCGCAACGCGTCATAAGTATCGTAAGTGGCCGGTTCTCGACTTACCCCAGTCCAGGTCGTACAAGCTAGACCTACTAGGTGCCGGGTGTCGGTATCAGTCCAAGAAAAGTAAAGAGGCATAAAGAGTTCGTAACACTGCCCACCTCAGTGGTTGTTAGGTGATGACAGAAGGGTAATCATAATTGTCACTGCCACAACTTTAGACTTGAAAAGCTAGTTGAGAGTAGTGCTGGCCCTAGAGTAGTCACGTGATTCCTACGGAGATATGAAGTTGAGTTGACACCAGCCCTAAAGTTGTCACATGGTCACATGATTTGGTATGCCCAAAGTGGATAAGCTGGGCGCTAGACTGCAAGGGTACAAGTACAAGCATTTAGAGATGAGCTAAGAGAGCACCTCTCCTAGGATGCTTATAGAGCAGCGGTTACTGCCTTGCAGTGTGTCACAAGACCCACTATGAAGAGAAGGGAAGCAGGCAAAGAGAGAGAAGTAGAGAGACGAATAGATTGTGGGTTTTCTGGTAGTTAAGACAGGAGACTCAACTTGCTGTCCTAGAGACAGCAAGGAAGGCTATTTGTATCATACAGAACTAGGGTTTACTAAGCAGTTTTCTGGGATAAGTAAGCGATTAGAAACACACTTTGTAAAGACAATGAATGGGTGAGTAAGCAAGATACAACAATCAGTAATCACCTCCTTTAGATGCATTATTAAGACCCTACTAATGCTCTTCATCATCGCTTGAGCTACCCTCGTTAGTAAGGTCTATAACAATAATTATCTAATAACTTGCATCCACTTGCACCCACCCATGCTCCAAATAAAGGGCATCCAAGTGAGGGAAAGAATAATGCTCCACTCCTCTCTCACCAACCCTCACTCAGACCATTTGCCCCTTTAATGACAGTGAGTGAACAATAGAGGGAACAGAAATGAAGTATGGCAATGTAGATAAGGATGCATATGATAACACATGTAGTGACAATGAAAGGAAGTATATTGGATGAGTAATACAATTGCTGTAGTGTACCTGAAGAGTCAAGAAGCTGTCAAAGAGGAGTGGAATGTGAGGCAAGTAAATCAAAGATAAGATGGACACACACCCCTGAAGCTGAAAGAGAAGGGGATGCACTGGGGAACTGAGATGTCAGACATAAAACAGGAACTTATATCACAAAGAGAGAGGGTATCGTAAGCTGTGAGCATGAGGCTCACAGGGTTCCAAAAAAGTCCTGGAGGTGCACAAGTGCATCCTCGAGGAGGGGCTGTGCACCAACATGTGCTACTGCACATATTGTCAGCACGTGCAAAATCCAGCATCAGGTACACATGTGGTATCAAAAAAGGCAGATTCTGTCTGGGTGCGCGTGACCAAACTTTGACCCTAACCCTAACGTTATGCTTTACCATTCCGTTCATTCCATGCAAGACACACTTCATCCACATTCTTTGGTCTCTTTCCCACATTTGGGTACGTGTCCGTGTCTTTCCTCCCGGGGACGCATATCTTATTTCTCCTGTTTCTACCCGATGATTTCCCACTCCCACTCACACTGACACAGTGCCCTCTACTTTCCATCAATCAGCGAACGGCGGCCGAAAAATAACAAACTTCAAGCTCCGGCAATGTCTCTGAATCACTTGCTCAACATCTAAACAAAACCATTGCTCCCCTCAAATTTCCGCACGTGCTAGCCCTGCGTGTCCTCACGCACATTAGCCATCATGACTCTTTTACAGGCCATAAATCACGCTCTGCGTTTCTCGGTGGGCTTGCGAACACCGTCTCACTTCTATCTATCAGTGTCACTCAATTCTTGCCATCGCAGGGCGACAAACACTCGAGACTTACATGTTGCTCTTCCTACAGTGTCTCCCGGCGGCAGCAGAACACGGTCATTCGTGCATCGCTGCTCGTGTTTTGAACACGCATAGCCTCGGTGAACACGTTGCTCCTCATTGGAGACTACAGGGCATTATGCGCTGGGCCCCGCCACGTGCCGGGGAACCAGGACTCGATGGTAGGGCGTCCGGTGTACATAAAGTCGCTGGTACAATGGTCGAGGCAGTAGTTTGGGGGTGTTTCATCAATTTGTCTATCTCGCTTTCCACCCCACTGCCGCTAGAGCTTACCGCATTGTAGGGAGGGAGCATCGTTCACAAGCTTTTCCATACTCGGCTGCTTCCTCACTTATTATAACGGGCACACCATTCGGGCTACCAGACGTCCTTCACACTGATGCACTGAAGGCAGCTGAACATTATGGTGGATTGAAGGATATATTGTCCGGAGTCATTAGAAGAGCGAGTATGCTGTACCAAAAGTATCATTGATGACTTGATGATCATATATAGTAGGTCCAGGCTGTCCAGTAGCGGTGTTTCTTAGTTATATCGGGTTTAATAACCATTCGGCATTGCTTCTATCTAGCTTCTTTACTTAGACCTCACTAGTCTATTCGGTGTTGTGCAAGTGCTAGAGATCACATGGCTCAAGTCGTTGATAGTCGATCAGCCCACTGCTGCGGGAATTCCATGATACATCAACGGTGTCCTTGGTGTGAGAGAGCAATCAAGTGCTCCACCTGCCCATCACTTGATACGAATGAACACTTGTGTTATCAATGACCGCAGAACAGCGCGCAACAGTAGCATCTTACGTTCTTATTAGCTGCGAAGATATCATGACATAACATGCAAGGTGTAGTAAGATATATATATGTTCCCAGTGCTTCAATTAGCCATCGCACCGACCTCTCTCCTACCTTCTCTCCCATCGATTTCTCCCAGGATGGCTAACCACCATGATCCCGCTGTAGTCGTGCAGGACAGTTGTGCGTACAGTTTCGCGGCGAACCACGTGAGCTCGTGAAGCCAACTGACTTCTGTTGCCAGTGGTATTGTCGAGTCTCTGGCATGCTGTGGCTGGACTTTACTTGTGTGTCTGCCCTGTCGCGCGGCCTCCTACTTTCATCATAGTGTCCAATAACAATACCCTGGCTCTTCATATCCAGCTGGGAGTTCGTCACTACTCTCGATTACGAGTGGAGTGTCATCCGAAGGCATCGTCCTTACCGTTGGTCGATTTGGGTCCGTACCGATGCGTTCTTTTTATTGCATTGCATTGCTCGGCGCTGAGCGCTGGACTTATCTATCCCCATTTGGAGATCTACTCCACTACGCGCATTGCCTCTGTGATTTGTTTAGCAGTCTGCCTATACGGTCTTAACGTTTCTACTCCATATAACTGCGAGGTGCGCGTACTCCATATCGATATCACATGCCTACGATCTGATTGGCCATGGTTCGAAGGTCAAGGCCGTTCTCCAACTTGTGAGCTTATACGATGCGCTTAATCTCCGACGAAGAATGCCTGCTATATCTGCTTTTTGACTTATTAGTTTTTTGGGTATCTGGCCACTGTCGCCGCTTCTCTCTTGATCGTGCTCCGCATGTACGTTCTATAACCGGATCCAATTATCTTCTCTCGAATTAGACGCTCATGGGCACCGCTAGCCTCGCCATTTGGAACAAGAAGAAGATCATCGTAGTGATAGTGACTGGTGTATTGGGAGCCAACGTTATATTCCTCATTCAGGGTAAGCCCTCTTTATTGAAGTCCAGAAACATCATTTAATTTAAAACATGCCACTGGTACTAGGGGTCGTACGGGTGAATAATCAACCTGAACTAAGTAGTCGAATCTTCTGAGACTCACTTCTAGATTCACGTTGTATGGGAGTTTTCTCATTGCTTGATAGTCAATCTGGACGTTTTAGAGCTTAACATTCTCGTCATCCTTGCCACCGACGTTATTTTGCTCCTCGTTATGTTCTTTGGTTTGCTCCGCCTAGGCTTTCACGAACGCGGCGCGTTCGGCGTGGGGCGCCTCTTGTGGAAACAGGTGGGCTCTTGGTGCTTCTCGCTGGCCATGATGTTCTCTGTCTGATAATACACTACTCCTCATCTACGAGGGTCTGATTTGGCTCTTGGTTGCCACCGTTGCCGAGGTCCTGCCCGCGGTACGTGGCTGGTTTCATGGGCCTGTCCCTTCCACTTCTCATTATGTTAATTCACAGGTGTTCATCTGTTTGAATCTGAACGGTAGTTTTGCTATTTTTGTGCATTATTTTCAGAAAAGAACGCTGATGATTGAACTTGATTTTGCTCGAAATGTTAGATCCGTTTAATTACGTGCGTTCTCGTTTGTTACCCGTGTGGGTAACAACGTGTCATTAACCCCCCCCCCCTCGCGGGGAATGACAGATGTTCCTTCCTCCCTCGATGGTCGTCTTATCAATTGCTGCGACTCGAATCTATCGCGGTCTGGTAGACTATGCCTCCATCGGGTGTACCAAACAGTACGACATAATTCCACCCGATTCTTCCCAGCCCTCACATTTGGTAGGCTAAGCGATGCCATTAGCCTCCGAGGAAATAGTCGCGTAGAGTGGAAAGCCACCAATACAGCCCCCACCACGATCTCTCCATTGAGCCACATGGAGATTGCTATAAATAGGACGTACGATCAAGATCAAATCCCCCAAACGAGCCAATTCGGCTCGTTCATCAGCGTCGAAGGACAGTCGTGTGGAAAGCCTTCCAGTGAACCCGAGTTTGACGAAAACGCGAAGAATGGTGTGGGGGTCTCCAACACAATTGCCGTGGCATAAATGTTGCCGCGGCATTTGTTGTCATACTGGAACGTACTAGCCTTTATGTGGACATAAATAATGATCAGGCTTGCTTCTTTTCCAGCCCGCTATCTCTTGGGGACCATCAATACAAACCTAAGAGAGTTGCTTTGCAGCTTGAAACTAGACATCCAGATAGCAGAGAGACTCAGGGCGCGTACGAGAAATACGGAAGGTTAAACTGTGGCCCTATCTCTGAGGTTGCGCTTTGGTTTCTTTCAATCATGTACTTTTTCCCGATGCTGGCACAATGGTCAAGGCGGTAGTAGTTGGAGGCGGAACATCAATCGTCAGTTGCATATCTTGCTACCCACCCCACTGACTCTAGAGATTACCAACTGCTAGGGAGGGTGCATCTCTCGCGGGTTTTAACATATTTTTGAAAGGAATTGTTGTGACTGCGCAGCTCGAGCGATCACTCGATCGCAAGACATACACGCAAGAAATAGATTCTGTCCGGTCCGGGAAGGTGCCGGCCCTAACCCTAAAGTTATGCTGTACCGAAAGTCCCCTCGGGCCATTTCACTCTTGAGTCTTCTTTCATGTCGCGTGCATTCCGTTCAATCCGTGCAAGACACACAGTTCATCCACGTTCTTTGGTCTCTTTCCCAAATTTGGGTACGTGTCCGTGTCTTTCCTCCCGGGGACGCATATCTTATTTCTCCAGCTTCTACCCGACGACTGCACACTCCCGCTCACACCGACGCAGTGCCCTCTACTTTCCATCAGTCAGCGAACGGCAGCCGACAAATAACAACTTCAAGCTCCGGTGATGTCTCTGAATCACTTGCTCAACATCTAAACAAATCCTTTCCTCCCCTCAAATTTCCGCCCGTGCTAGCCCAGCGTGTCCTCACGCACCTTAGTCATCATGACTCTGTTACAGGCCATAACTCACGCTTCGCGTTTCTCGGTGGGCTTGCGTCTCCCGTCTCACTTCTTCAGTGTCACTCAATTCTTGCCATCGCAGGGCGACGAACACTTGAGGCTTACATGTTGCTCTTCCTACAGGGTCTCCCGGTGGCAGCAGAACACGATCATTCGCGCATTGCCGCTCGTGTTTTGAACACGCATAGCCTCGGAGAATACGTTGCTCCTCATTGGAGACTACAAGACATCATGCGCTGGGCCCCGCCACGTGCCGGGGAACCAGGACTTGATGGTAGGGCGTCCGGTGTACATAAAGTCGCCGGTACAATGGTCGAGGCAGTAGTTGGAGGGGTATTTCATCAATTTGTAAGTCTCATATCCTGCTTTCCACCCCACTGGCACTAGAACTCACCGCCTCGTAGGGAGGGAGCATCGCTCACAGAGTTTTCCATACTCAGCTGCTGCCCCACTTATTACAACCGGGCACACCATTCGGGCTACCAGACGTCCTTCACACTGATGCACTGAAGGCAGCTGAACATTATGGTGGATTGAAGGACCTGTTTAGTGTGCTACAGTAGTTTACCTATCTAACAAAACACAAAACACTGCATGAACACCCTTCATGACCCCCCGGGCTCAGGCCTCAGCGCCGGCCTCAGCAACTACAACGAAATCCTACGTCTAAGCCAGTCAGAGGTATGTATTGGCCGCATTGTCTGGGTAAGTAGTGGACGTGGCACCCGATCAGTCCCATTAACCGAAACCAGTCCATTCAAAACAGGGACAGCTGTCTCTCCAGATCCCCAACACAAGCGGACTCCACGGAGTTCCGCTCCACGCTATCCTCGTGCAGAATCCTCGCCCACCCCTCGATTGCCAGGCTACATCCCAGGGACGCCGAGACCCATGACACCTCGCACCACATCACCCGTATCCCTAGTACGGATAGAGCCACTTCCTCGACCTTCGCCTCGAATAATCCCCTTCTTCGCGACTCAATATTCATACGGCAGTCGCACCGTGCTGCGTCTCTTTATTGACGAATACAGGTGCTCCGATCACTTCACTGTTATCTGGGGTCAGCTGAGTAATCTAAATGTGCAGCCTAACGCGACAATCAATCCCTGGATCGCCGCCATACACCCGTTCGACTTCAAACTCGTCCACATCCCCTGACAAACACCGTGGGCATGACGGCCTCTCATCACGAACCAGCTGAAGCGGTGACGCTGAAGAGTGGATCGACCACACACTTCCGCTCGGACTCGGGAATTCCCCACCTCGAACGAGGCTTAAAAGCAGAGGAAGACCTGGCACGCATCGAGCGATACCTGCAGTCTCTACGGCTCCCTCTGGACTCGGATGACAACGCTTCAGCATGGCTCCGAAGGATGGCAGCACGGTTCTTTTTACTCAATGGCAGGCTCTGGTGGCGACAAGACCACGGACGGCACCAACTCTGTATTCCCTCATCTGTGACGCCCACGACAACCTGGGCCATAAGGGCTTTTACTCCATGGGTCACACCCTTCTCGGCCGCTTCTGGTGGCCTTCACTCTACCAAGACGCCAAGTGGTACACCAATTTGTGTCATTAATGCCGGCTCCGACAAACTGCTAAAGTCCGTATTCCGCCCACGGTCGCCATTCCCGGACCCCTCTTCCGCAAAGCCTATATCGACACCATGCCAACCGGAGGCGAGAGGCACAGACATCGGGTCTATGCCTCTCGCCTCCGGTTTTTGATACATCGTTCAGGCTCGATGCTCTCTTTCTCTTGGCCTGAGTAGCGCGCGCTCCGTTCTGAGACTGGCCGCACTCTCGGCGCCTTCATTTTTGAGGAGATCTTGTGCAGGTGGGGAGCAGTCGAGGAGATCGTTACTGACAACGGGACCGCCGACATCGCCACTCAGGACTGGTTAGCCAACAAATATAGGATCTGGCACACTTGCATCTCAGCCTACAGTTCACAGGCCAACGGACTCGTCGAGTGCCAGCACTGTAGGGGTGGAGCGCGATGGGAGGAGGGCAGGTGTCTGGGAATCTGAGGCCTGGAATGAGGATATCGATCCCACTCGTGGTCGTTTCGAAGAGTCAGCACTGACATCTCGGGCATCTGAAGGTGCTTGTGACGATGTGACGACATCACAAAAATTTCGTGTAGATGACCGACTGTTCATGGGAGTAGTGGGTGATGTTTCAAAGTAAGAATCCTTTGTTAGACGGCCCCGCAGGGAGTGAGTGGGTGCAGGCTTGTCGGATTTTGACAGTAGTGGCGCAGGGACAAGTCGGCCGGAAGAGTCCGTGTAGGTGCAATCTTTGATGGCAAAGTAACTGGCAAACCGTCTTTGAGTCGTATTGTTTAATTTGTTTTAAACTCGGTTGTTTTAAACTCGGCTTTCTCATTTATTACTGTACTAGTAAGTTACTTAAATATTATCTATGGCCAATAATATAACTGGTTAGGACTGGTTATGACAAGTTAAGGATGGTTAATAAAGTTGTTGAAAATTCTGTTTCTGTAGCTGATAAATGAAAACAATATAACTATGACTGATGGTCCGGTCATTTGTGGTTAGGTCAAGTCCTATCACTGGTTAGGGATGTATACAGTAGGAGGAAATACGGACAAGGTGAGCTCCGGAGGTGCGTGTGACATTCGTAACGGTGACGCAGTACCTCATACTGTACTTACTGTACAATTTTCATTTCCCTCCAGTGGTAAGTTAATGAGCATGTGCATCAGATTTTGTTGTACAATAAATGTCAATAATGAGAGCAGCATACAGCAACAACACTACATCAGGAACATGACAACAAAACAAGAAGGATATCCAAATCGTGGGCTCTTTGCAGTGTTTCAATATACTTACAAGGACAGGCAGCAAACCAGTCATGATATTAGATCAGTATTTTCATTATCCCAATCACTCACCTCGATCGAACTTCCAAACCTGATGAAGCTTCTCCCCCCACTTAACAGGAAAGAAATGATTAATAAGAGTGGTGACCTTCATGGTATCAGCTACTCAACCTGGATCTGCCGAGTCGTCACGGGTGTACCATGGGCTGGATCCCCATAATTAGACAGCTCAACCACTTGCGCAGTGTAGAACGCAAATATCCTAAGCCGTTTGCGACCAAATCAATCGGAGAATTGTGACGGACAGCCTTGATACCACGAACATGCAAAGGGAGGGATCACCATAATTATGGGCCTGATCTGCAACACCCCACTCATAGGGGAAAGGCACGGTTATGAGGCGTGTACCATCGGTAGCATTTCCACTAAAACCCAGGTATTCGCCTGAGCGGGCAGACTTGAAAGTCCAGCCGGATTCCGATATCTTGTTTATAGTCCACTGTGTCGCAATCAATGTTGGTAATAATGGAAAAGCACGAAAGTTGTGCCAACCTGTTGATTTAACCCACCGTGGCTGGGCCATCCAATGACTTGGAGTCAGATGCCAATTCAGTTGCAATGATTGGGAAAGCAAGATGTAGGGCTTACTGGAGCGGTTGTCATAGCCAGCAAGGTCAAGGACAGTACCACCCTTGACGTTGGTAATTCTATAGGTACCGCCAGATTGGATACATCGGGGGTCCTGCTGTGCTCCTGCGGCAGCATCTGTCTGCTGCTGTGATGCGTCACTTGGAACATCGCTCGCTGTCCCGCTCGCCTCAGGGTTGTTGGCCTCAGCTCCACGGTTGTCTGCCATTGGTTGTGCCTCACTCGGCAAGTTATCGGGGCCATCATCTGAGCCCATTTCAGGGCCATAAACCAGATTGACCACGACAACCCTTTTACGACATTAGTACAATTCCGTAGGCGGCAAGTACACACGAACATGTCATTGAACGGGGTGCGGACCTGGTGATTTGCTTGCGCGTCCTCAACGAAAATCTGGAATGTGGGGTATTTCTAGTTAGTATGCGTTCGTCAATGGATTCAAATTTGCCAGAGTGCTCACAACCAGGGTCAGATAATCTGGTACGAGCTCTGGAGCATTCGATTTCTTTTTAAACTGGAAGGCGAGAAGGTCGATGGTAAGAGGTAGTTGCAATAGTCCACGAGGGAACGGCGCGGACGTCAATTATCTGGAGCGCATGGCTCCGGTGCTCGTCATCCTCAAGCAACGGAATATTGTCCCCGGGAATTCTGGTAGTAGAGTAGTAGAAATTGAAGTCGATAATGGCTTCTTGTGCCTTAGCCCGCATCGCCACAGACGTTTCCCCACTGTGGAAGTTCTCCATAATCTCACCGGTTTCATTCCACCTGTTTTTGAGGAGCGCTTTTTGCGTGGTATAGAGACTATTGTCAAGGGTGACGACCTGCTGATATTTTTGACGGGAGATCTAGGGGTGATCCGGATTCCGATGATCGTGAGTCGACTTGAAGAGATCGTGGTTAGAAATGGAGAGGAGAGAGCCTTACAGCGATGGTGGTGTGGCTCCATCCTGCGGGGATTTTGAGCTTGACGTTAGCATTCTGAACCACGTACGATGGTCGAGGCGCCATTGTGCAAGGGGTTCCAGTGATAGTCCGCTAACCCAATACCGACAAAGGTCCTCATTCTCAATGAGTCATTAGGAAAGCATCAAATTTACTTATAGTAGTACTTAACATGGTTTAACATGGTTTCCAAGCCATTTTGTCAATTCTTTGTTTCAAGACCCTTGAAGTTGTCAGCATCAAGCTTATATTTACAAAAGTTTATATTTACAAGCACTTGGCAGTGCGTGTTGAATTGAATGAGCTACAGCTGTTCGAAACTCGGGGCTCAAATATATGCAAGGTCGTGGGAAAATAACAATAAAATTACAAGTGATACAAAATTGTGTATTTCGGGTGATAGTCACGTGTCTATATTCGTTCCAGGCTTACAGCTTGCCTTTCGAAGGGTCCCGGGACCTCATCGCAAGGAGACGGATCTCCGATCTGTACTCGTTTGCGGCGAACCATTCTCATCGATAAAACAAAAAAGTGGTTGTAGGTGATCGGGGATTTGTGGTTTGTCCGTGCGCTGATCGTCGATAATCTCGAGCGTCTATGCTCGTGACACGTTGTCAACCCCCAGTAAAATGGTGTTTCGGTGCAAAAACTCTGTCATAGCCTGATTGAAATTTTGCACATGCTTGGGACAAGACGGAAGGACGGCTCGGAGTCTTCTGCAACCTGACGGTTGGGACGTTCGTGCAAATTAACCTTTTATCGGATAGCACTTTTTCGATGTGCGTTGGAATTCGTTGAGGGTTGTTGGGCCTGCTTTTCGACCCTCTCGCATCTAGACGTCCCCGAACGTATGCATGGGCTCTGATAACGGTATACGGACATTCTGCATAATCTGTGCCCCCCACGATCACCTTTGTATGCCAAGCCTACATCATACAGAAACGCGAGATACATAAACACCCGTTTCAAGAACAGGTACGGATCAGTGGGACGATTGAGCTTGCCGTCGCTCAGTCAAGACGCGACCAAGATAGACGTGTTTTTCGAGAACCTTGTCATCCCACTCTTCATTCGATCCCCATTCGGTGGTGAACTTCTTTATGATGTTTTCCCCAGGATGTGGGTTGAGTTCTGGGTGTGCGGCCAACATAGCGAAGACGCATCGCCAAGCGCTATTCAGCGCCCCTGCAACCCACCTGAAATTTTATGAGATCGGAATTACTCGGAGCACACCCAGTGAGAAGTATTTACCCATGAGAAGCACTGGTTGCTTCTCCGGCGAAGAATAGTCGTTGCTTACGCGAGGCAGGCATCGTAAGGTGTGGGTAGATATCTCTGAATTGTCCTAGGCACCCTCGCATGAAAAATCAAGAGCTTTCCACATTTAATCGCGGCGCACCTGGTCCAAACCAAGCAAAGGCACCTAGAACAGAAGGGAAAGGGTCAGCGAAAGGTATGAGTGGTAGAGGCAGCTGTGTTGACCTAGTGAAAAACTTGAGCTATACCAATCCCAAGCATAGTAATCGACATATTGTTCCCATATCTTTTCAATCGGAACGTTGTGGATGGCAGCGAGATCGTTCATGATTAGGTTGAGGAGTATTTTCTCTTCGGAACTATCGCGCCCCTTCATGAGGGCCCCGAGGCGTTGAGAATCTTGCATTCCGTTATAACTCGCAATGAGAACATTGCTTTTTGCACCTCCCCCGACCCCAGGACCGTACGAAGGATAAACGACAGACCGCGCGGGCCGATCGGTGTGCGATTGACCGCCGAAAATACCAAGTTCCTCCCACCAAGGTGTCTTGAATTGGATTCCAACTTTGACAGACGGCGAGTAAAGCAGTTCTCGAAGGGCATTCCTCTGGCCAATGGAAAGGTAAGTGTCTTCGAGGTCCACAGTTCGAATGACTGAGAGTGGCAAAGTGCAAATCACGTTGGAATACTTCCTTTCGAAGGTGTCGTTGACTATCCGGGGGTCATCTCTGCGGTCTGCTGTGAGCAACATGCTCTGGTAATCGTCCCCTTGAACTTCTTTGATGGCGGTTACACGATGGTAATAAACCGGTTTGACTTTTACGTTGTTGAGTAATGCATCGGCAAGAACCTGTGACCCTCCGCTATGTTCGAAGAGAACCAAGTCAGCACCGTTAGAGGTAAATGGAATCAAATACAAACGAACTCTAAACAGAACCACTTCGTTTCCTTGCCTTGATTTTTATTCCGGGGATCGTCGAAAGCCAGATCTGCGAGCACCGTCTCAGTCAAAGCCGCATCGAACATCCCAGTACGCCATTCCATAGTTTCTATCCACCTGACGACGGAATTGGGATATTTCATCTTTAAAGTCATGTAATCCCTAACGGAATACATGTCGAACTCTATCAGCTCCTCAAAGGCTTTCGTAAATGTCTCCGTAACAAATAACTGGCGAAGTGGTTCCATGGCTTGGTTGTACAACGCTTTGTGGCCTTTACGAAGGAAGTCTTCAGGGATATAACCTTCCTTGTTTGTGGCAGTGATACCGACTCTGAATGTATCGGCGCAGGTCAGACCAGGTTTGTCAGACTCTTGATACTCGCCCTTCGTCGTGCGAATACCGTTGAAGTGAAGGAAGGTTTTGGGATGGTTCATTATGACCTTTGTAAGTTTGTTGTCAATATGAAGTTTGTTGCGAATCAGGTGGAAGGTGCGTTTCATGAGGTCGATATCGGGATAGCGCATCGCTCCAGCATCCTGCAAAAGACTTCTGATGCGTAGGTTCATGGCAGGTGGAACTGCTTACGAAATACTGATAAGGCCCGGGCAACTTGCTGAAATTATGGGTGTACAGTCGTCCACCATGCCGACCAGATGCCTCCAGAATTTCGTATTTGATGTCGAGCGAATCAAGGATCATAGCGGTATATAAACCAGCAGCGCCAGCGCCAATGATGCCAACAGGAAGTTTAGCGAGAGGCGGAGGAGGCGTATAACGAGGAGGGGGAACCAGCTCTTCGTCGGAGACGCCCATGCTGAATTGGAAATCGCCAATGGCCTTGGACGCGCTCACGAAAACAGCCCTTCCAGGTTGAGGATCGCATTCAACCATATGGACGGTAGCAACTCTGGCGGCTTGTCAGCTTGACATCCGTTGAAGACGAATAGAGAAAATACGAACACATCGTCGTAATGGTTTGATGAAGGAGAGTCTTCGACAAAGATCTAGGGTTTTCCTAAATGCCATGCAAAAAGCATGGCCAACAAAGAACACTAACGAAGTACGTGGAGTAGTCTGGCATTCCTTCGGGGGCGACGCGTGACTTTGAAACCTAGATGGACGTCAAAAGTACCCGATGGACAAAATAGATGAGATTGCGAACGGGGACAATGTAAAGCCGACTGCTCAGAGAGTAGGACTCGTTATCTGTCGTAGTCCGGCTTTTCAAGTGAAAGAAGGTAAGATCAATAGTCGTCCCTTCCTCCTGAGGGGGAATTGCATAGGTCTCGCTTCCGGTGTCCGTGTCTTTCATGGTGCTGTTCGATGTGCCCGATGTCCCAGTGAATTGGCGGGTTTTAGTAACGCCGCGCTCACTATAGCTAAGACGTGCAAGCTGAGGATAACTTTGGCGAGAGACCTGAAAGCCAACGTCGGTGCCACAAGTCGTGAACAGAAGGGTGGGAAGACTTACCAGAATGATGTTGGTATACCACCAGGGAGGCACCATAATTTTGGCAACGGGACCACCAGGAACGGAACTTGTAGGGCGAGGCATGGCTGCGAAGGGAGGGTGGCGACAATGGCAAATAGTACAAGTGACTTGGGGTGGAGTCTTGAACTATGGGCGATCGCGCAAGGAGATGATTTTTTGCTGGGCATTCGTAAACTGGGATATCGATGAACACAGGCGCCGCCGATCGTTTCTCCCTAACACTGTCAGCTATATCGGAGCATCATCACCACATGACCAGGAACTTGCTGCTGCTTGTGGGCGTAACGTATCATTCTAGATGTTCGGTCAATTTTTGCCGAAATGCCTGAGAGGCAAAGCTCAAGTTACGCCGTTACACGGCGTAAACCTTGGTTTTGCTGATGAATCGCAACATCATGCATCATGCATGGCGTAATCCTTCGTTTTGCGACTCATCATGAATCGTCCAACACAATCTGCCAGGGGAGCTGTTCTCGATGTTAAGATACCAGCTGGATGGCACACTACCATCCACGCTGTAGGTTTTATCGACTTGGGGCCGTGGAGTTTACGCCAACGTCTTTTTTTTAGATTACTCGCAAGCCTTACCAACAACTCATCAGCATCTCTAACAATCTCTTTCCGGAATCCAATGATATACTCAGAAGCAAACGGGATCAGGCTGGCAAGATGATGACGGACTATCGCAACGGCTCAACTTCCTTACTGACGAGGGCGCAACGAGAAGACTCGAGAGTCGTGCTCACTTTCTATCACTCCAAGGTCAAAGTTTCTGCTGTCACAACTCTCGAAAATCCCGCATTTCTGAGTAGTGGTCTTCAAGTCTTCATGGTTCGTCTAATTAGTGTCTCTGCATCTTCAACCTTCCTATATGACTTTGTAGTTTTCCAAGCCGACTAGACTAGCTGCCAACAAATCAATTCCTGATTATGAAGTATTCATGGTGCGTGCCTCGGCGATATAACTAGTACTCACGACCAAAATACATACCTGGATCATAGATTTTTGTTCACGATGCCGCGGATACACTCCAGACGACGAGTGTATATGATGACGCGTTAGTAACTATCTCGTCAAGCTTGTAGCCAACTAAGCTTGCCACTTTTCCGTTTATTTGTTGTTATTAAAAAGGGTCGTCACCATCTATTGCATACCAGCCACCAACGAAGACGAAATAAAACCGGTGAAACCGAGCTCGGTATATCCTTTGCACAACATCCAAGCTGAGATTGTGTACGTTTGAACCCCTTTTTTTTTCAACCAAAGAACGCCAATCAATTTATTCTCAGTCCTGGGCTTACCAAGTCTATTGAATATTTTTATTTCTTTCAAATCGCCGATATCGCCCACTTTAAGAGAGCGCTCAGGACCTTTGTGCTGCCAAAAATTACGACTGCTAAACAGATCGCGCTCACAAAGGTCCAGCGCTCTGGGCTTCCCGTTTCTGGCGAGCCATTTGTAGGACTCTCTGTAGGATTTTCTTCCACTGGTCTCAAAATCCTGGGCCTCCACGACAGTCTATTGGATGAGTCATTTGAAATGGGGCAGCTGCGAGACGCCCAAAGTTTAGGTGATAGCGGGACTGAACGATCAGGCACTTTCTATCCCGACTGGGACGTGGAATTCAAAGCTGACATACACGGCATCTTCCAAATCACCGCTCACGATCAAACTATCGTCACGGCATTTATCAACGACCTGGATTTTGCTTTCGTAGCAGGACCGCGTCGTTCTGCCATCAGGAAAATTCTTCTCTTCCGCGCGGCTTTCAGACCCCAACCTCACCATCCGAATGAGCATTTCGGATATCGAGATGGTATTTCCAAACCCGAGATTGAGTGGGTAACTTTTAACGGGGTAGATAACCCGATGAGATTTCCTGGATCGCCTATCGTCGATATGGGGCTTATTGTCATGGGGTACGACGGTGATGAGGATCGACACAATAGACCACCGTGGGCAGTAGACGGATCGTTCCTAGTCTTCCGCAAGCTGAAGAGTCTCGTTCCCGAGTTTAATGATTTCGTGCGCAGAGAAGGCCAAAAGATATTCCCCAACCTTACGGCGGACAAGGCAGCGGACCGTTTTGGAGCTCGGTTGTTTGGAAGATGGAAGAGCGGTATGACCATCATTACGTTCATGCCATTCTCAACTTTCCGACTATTTTATAGGCACGCCGGTTGTCCTTGCACCGAACGAGGATGATCCGAGTATTGCAGCAGACGACAATCAAATTAATAACTTTGATTATCCGGCGAAGGACCAGACAACGTGCCCATTCAGTGCTCACACAAGGAAATCCTTCCCTCGAGGCGACCCTCGCGGCGACCTTGCTAGTAACAAGAGGCACCTGTCAGTTCTTTCACCTTACTCGATTCGGCGCACGTTCGCTCGTTAATTCCCCAGTCGTCGGATTTTACAGGTTCAGGCGGGCGGGCATCACCTATGGGCCCGAACTCCAACCAGACGAGCAACAGGAGACCATCGATGACAGAGGCTTGGTCTTCATCTGCTACCAGAGCAGCATCGTCCGTGGTTTCAAGTTCGTCCAGCAAAGTAATAATTTCAATGATACCATTTTTTTCGCGATCCGGTGTCTAACAGTATACTTTTATTATCTCCAGGTTTCAGCGATACTAACTTCCCGCCTTCCAACCCTATCGAACCTGGGTACGACCCGATCCTTGGACGAACTCGCCTCGAAAACCAATCCGTACACCGCTATATGAGCGGGACGAACCCCAATTCTACGACTCAAAAGCTGACCTTCCCCGTCCAGTTCATCCATTCCAGCGGTGGAGAGTATTTCTTCCTACCTTCAATTTCCACTCTCACCATGATTGCGAATTAAACCGTGTACTTGTGCCATATGTAACGTACGTAGGTTGTGAAAGTCCCCGAATATCACGCGTTTCAGGATACATCTACGATGACCAAGGTGGAGAGAAATCGTTTTGGACTGCTAGTACGAACTCATTTACCTACTTTACGAAAGATCCCAGTAAATTTCAAAGTCAAAGGCACCGCTTTTCGACAAGTCCGGAGACTGCGAGCGCTTGATTTATGATCTTTGCATTTTTGGCCACATGTGCATCGTGAAAGGCCTCATACATCGTGCATTCCAAGAGATCTCCGTAACGTTTAAAGTGGAATGAATGCGCCCTGGAACGAGGCTACCCCGCATACCCAAAGATCAAGTTCAATCAGTAATGTGGCCGTAGCAATCATGAAGCCGCGACCAGCTATACTTACATCTCCACCAGTGTCGAGTAAACTTTGTCCTTACCAAATCTGAATTTCAGATTCCGTTCACGCCCGATTGACGCCTCAGATGGAGAATAAAATAGGGGGTCCAGTGCGCCGGGCCATACTTGAAGCACCCCAGAAACTGGGTATGCGTCAATATGGCTTGGTTGATTGCTGCGAACCATTTTAAATAATACATAGTACTGTATTCTTATCCAATAAACAGCCTCAGACCGTTTTCACTCAGGACAACTGCACCACATACAAAGAAACGATATTTTATTAAACTTGCCTAAATGCGAGGCGGAACTAAATACATGTCTACTAAAAAACCGTGGCCACATGTCGTGTTGTGAGCGAGCCAGGGATGACAAGGTAATGAAAAACAAAAACAAAAAAATCTTCATATCTGTGCGCGGCCGTTGGTGTGAACATCGGTGCGGGTATTGGGACAATGTTCTGTCCCGCCACTGTCGTCTCAACGGCCCCATGCCCAATGCATCCTCGTATCCTGGTCCCTACCGTTGTTGTCCTATGGATGCCACATGACCATTGCCACCCATGCGATTCCCCACTTACCAGTAATGTCTCCCCCCAACTCCTGTATCGTTGTCCATAGCACCCGCGGTCTACCCTACAAGCAGCTGCTCGCAGCAGTAGGGGTGGGCGCTGGGCCATCCGTCATTAACGTTGGGGTGTCGTCCTCGTCATCCCTGCCATTGTCCTCATCGTCCCTGTCATTGTCCTCTTCCCCGTCGTTTGTTCCTGACCATCGTCACCATCATCCTCTTCCTCATCCTAGTCATTGTCTCCCCCTTGTTGTCCTCCGTCGTTGTCCCCGTCGTTGCCGTCTGCTTCCTCATCGGGCCCCTCCTTCCACCCTGCGAGAAGTTGCTCGCGGCGGTGGTTGGGGGGTGCCTCTGTGGTGTGGTGGCGTTATTGTCGTTCCCTCGCCATTTCACCCCACGAGCAGTGGCTCACGGCAGCTGCTGTGGTGGCGGCGTCGTTGAGCGTGGGCTTGTTATTTTGGCATCGTCGTGTCGTTGTAACACAGTTATATCCCTTAGATTAATGAAAGCATATGTTAGTTAAACAAAAAACAAACTTAGCTGGGGCCCAAACGACATAGACGTCGTTTGGTCCCATTTCGTGTGCAGCTGCGGTTCCATGGTTCAAG
>WNFO01000086.1_pt1 | contig 59316 bp, 51 predicted proteins | sample 5400251 | NCBI WGS metagenome assembly WNFO01 (sample SAMN13153354, study PRJNA577476) | soil metagenome | isolation source: 100 cm saprolite under Madrone tree | place: USA:California | collected 2016-06-14 | reverse complement strand
TCGACGCCTATCGGGCGCGCGAACACGCACGCGATGCGGCCGGGCGACCGAAGCCCAAGTACTACGTGTGCTCGATGCTGCCGTACCCGAGCGGCAAGCTGCACATGGGCCACGTGCGCAACTACACGCTGAACGACGTGATGTACCGGGTGCACCGGATGCGCGGCGACAACGTGATGACCCCGATGGGCTGGGACGCGTTCGGCCTGCCGGCCGAGAACGCGGCGATCGAAAATAGCGTCGCCCCGGCCCTCTGGACGTACCACAACATCGCCGAGATGAAGGCCCAGATGGAGCCGCTGGGCCTGGCGTTCGACTGGTCGCGCGAGCTGGCGACCTGCCAGCCGCAGTACTACCGCTGGAACCAATGGCTGTTCCTGAGGATGCTGGAGCGCGGCATCGCGTACCGCAAGACGCAGGTGGTCAACTGGGATCCGGTCGACCAGACCGTGCTGGCCAACGAACAGGTGGTCGACGGCCGCGGCTGGCGCTCCGGGGCGCCGGTCGAGAAGCGCGAGATCCCCGGCTACTACCTGGCGATCACGCGCTACGCGGACGAGCTGCTGGAGGCGCTGGACCGGATGGACGAGTGGCCGCCGCAGGTGCGGCGGATGCAGGAAAACTGGATCGGCCGCAGCGTCGGGGTGAATTTCGGATTCCCGTACGAGATTGACGGCGAAGCGCGGCTGCTGCGTGTGTTCACGACCCGGGCCGACACGATTATGGGAGTGACCTTCGTCGCGCTGGCCGCCGAGCATCCGCTCGCTCTGCGGCTGGCGTGCGATGACCGCCGTCTTTCCGAATTCATCGAGGAGTGCCGGCACGGCGGCGTGGCCGAGGCGGAGCTGGCGACGATGGACAAGCGCGGCGTGCCGACCGCCTTTGAGGTCGCGCATCCGTTGACCGGCGAGCCGGTTCCTGTGTGGATCGGCAACTATGTGCTGATGGGTTACGGCGAAGGCGCAGTGATGGGCGTGCCGGGCCACGACGAGCGCGATTTCGAGTTCGCGCTGCGCTACGGTCTCCCGATCCGGCAGGTGATCGCGGTGCCGGGCGAAACCTTCTCCACACAGCGCTGGCAGGACTGGTACGCGGACAAGCAGCGCGGCGTGTGCGTCAATTCGGGCCGCTACGACGGACTCGCCTACGAGGGCGCCGTGAAGGCGATCGCTTCCGATCTGCAGGCCCGCGGCCTCGGCGCCGAGCAGGTGCAGTACCGGCTGCACGACTGGGGCATATCGCGCCAGCGCTACTGGGGCACGCCGATCCCGATCATCCATTGCGACGCCTGTGGCCCGGTGCCGGTCCCGGAGGCCGACCTGCCGGTCGTGCTGCCCGAAGACCTGGTGTCCGACGGCAGCGGCAATCCGCTGGCCCGCTGCGAGGCGTTCCTGAAATGCAATTGCCCGCGCTGCGGCGGCCCGGCGCGCCGCGAGACGGACACGATGGACACGTTCGTCGACTCGGCCTGGTACTTCATGCGGTACTGCTCGCCCGACGCGAGCGACGCAATGGTCGATGCGCGCAACGACTACTGGATGCCGATGGACCAGTACATCGGCGGCATCGAGCACGCGGTGCTGCACCTGCTGTACACGCGCTTCTGGACGCGCGTGATGCGTGACATGGGCCTGGTGTCGTTCGACGAACCCTTCGTGCGGCTGTTCACGCAGGGCATGCTGCTGAACGAGAGCTACTACCGCGACGAGCCCGGCGGCCGGCGCCGCTGGTTCTACCCAGCCGAAGTCGAGGTCCGGGTCGACGAGCGCGGCCGGCCCATCGGCGCCATCGCGCGCGAGGACGGCCAGCCGGTGATGCTGGGCGGCATCGAGAAGATGTCCAAGAGCAAGAACAACGTGGTGGAGCCGCGCGAGATCATCGCCCGCTACGGGGCCGACACGGCGCGCGCGTTCGTGATGTTCGCCGGCCCCCCGGACCAGAGCGCCGCCTGGTCCGACTCGGGCGCCGAGGGAACCTCGCGCTTCCTGCGCCGGCTCTGGCAGTTCTGCTTCGAACGGCGGCAGCAGGTGCTCGGGGCCGGCGCGCTGGATCCGTCGCAGCTGGACGCTGCGCAGCGGTCGCTGCGGCACCAGGTGCACGTGCTGCTGAAGCAGGCCGACTTCGATTACGAGCGCATCCAGTACAACACCGTGGTATCGGCTGTGATGAAGATGCTCAACGCACTGGCCGATGCGGGCAGCGCGAACTCGCCGCGGTCCGGCGCGTTGCTGCGCGAGAGCCTGGGTATCCTGCTGCGGGTGCTGTATCCGATCGCCCCGCACATCACCCACGCGCTGTGGGGCGAGCTCGGCTTTGGCCACGAGTTGGGCGAGTTGCTCGATGCGCCCTGGCCGAAGCCTGATCCGGGCGCGCTTCAAGTCGACGTGATCGAGTGGGTGGTCCAGGTCAACGGCAAGCTCCGGGGATCGATCCGGATCCCGGCGGGAGCCGATCGCCCGGCCATCGAGTCCGCCGTGCTGGAGGACTCCACGATCCAGCGCCACCTCACCGGTCCGATCAAGAAGCTCGTCATCGTCCCGGGAAAGCTGGTCAATGTGGTGCTCTGAAGGGCGCCCCCGCCTTCGCGCTGCGCGCTACGGCGGGCAGGCCCGCCACCTCGCTGCGCGCTACGGCGGGCAAGCCCGCTGGCTCGCTGTGGGGCTGCTGGCCGCTCTGGCCGTGGCGGGCTGCGGTTTTCAGCTGCGCGGCGAGCAGAAGCTACCGTTCGAAACGATCTTCGTGAATACGCCGCCCAACTCCGCGCTCGGCGCCACGTTGAACCGCCAGATCCGCACCGGAACCGACACGCGCACCGTGGAGGAGCCAGGCGAGGCCAGCGCCGTGCTCGAAATTCTCGGGGAGGCGCGCGACCGGGAGATCCTGACCTTGAACGCGCAGGGCCGCGCGGTTGAATACAAACTGATCTACCGGCTGCGCTTCCGGCTGCACGACGGCAAGGGCCGGGAATACATTGCACCGACCGAGATGCGCGCGCAGCGCGACATCTCGATCAACGACTCCCAGGTTCTGGCCAAGCAGTCCGAGGAGTCGCTGCTGTACCGGGACATGCAGACGGACCTGGTGCAGCAGCTGCTGCGCCGCATCGCGGCGGTCAGGCCCCGTGCAGATCAAGGCTGAACAGCTGCGGATGCACCTGGCCAAGGGGCGCCTCGCGCGCCTGTATGTGGTCGCCGGCGACGAGGCGCTGCTGGCGATCGAGGCGCAGGACGCGATCCGCGCGGCCGCACGCAGTGCGGGCTTTGCCGAGCGCACCGTGCTGCACGCGGACGCCCGCTTCGACTGGTCGCTGCTGGAGCAGGCGGCGCGCTCCGGATCCCTTTTCTGCGACCGGCGGATGATCGATGTGCGACTGCCGTCCGGAAAGCCCGGCAAAGATGGCGCCGAGGCGCTGGCGCGCCACGCCGGCAGCGCTGCGGAAGATACGCTGACGCTGCTGGGCCTGCCCAGACTCGAACGAGCCGCGCGCGAGTCCGGCTGGGCCCGGGCGCTGGAGGCCGCCGGCGTCTGGGTCGACGTGCCGGCGATCGACCGGACCATGCTGCCCGACTGGATCGGCGCCCGGCTGGAGCGGCAGCGCCAGAGCGCCCCCGGCGAGGCGCTGAAGTTCCTGGCCGACCGGGTCGAAGGAAACCTGCTGGCGGCACACCAGGAGATTTCCAAGCTCGCGCTGCTTTTTCCGCCTGGCGCTCTGACGTTCGAGCAGGTCCGGGACTGCGTGCTGAACGTCGCGCGCTACGACGTTTTCGCGCTGCCGCTGGCGGTGCTGGAGGGCGACCGCACCCGGATCGGCCGCACGATCGAGGGACTGCGTGCAGAGGGCGAAGCGCTGCCGCTCGCGCTGTGGGTGGTGAGCGATGAGCTTCGCACGCTGCTTCGACTGAAGCACGAAACGGGCGCGGGTCGGCCATTCGCGTCGAGCGCGCGCGAGCTGCGCGTGTGGGGAGCCCGTTTGGCTGCCACCGAGCGGGCGCTGGCTCGCCTGTCGGAGTCCGAGCTGGCGACGCTGCTGGCCCGCTGCGCACAACTGGACCGGATCGCCAAGGGGCTGCCCGGCCCCCGATGCGACAGCGATCCATGGCTAGAATTGACCGATATCGCACTATCGGCCGCGATCCGATGACGCTCATCATGGCCACACCCTCCGAGCAGGACGTACGGGAGTACGTGCTGTCGGTCGTGCGCGCCGCGCGTGACGCCTCCAGCGTCGTCGCACGCGCCGACACGGCCGTCAAGGATCGTGTGCTGCGCAGCCTGGCACAGGCGATCCGGAGCCGCAGCGCCGAAGTGGCCGCAGCCAACGGACGCGATCTGGCCAAGGCCCGCGCAGCGGGCATGGAGCCGGCGCTGCTGGACCGGCTGGCGCTCGACGCCGAGACGATCGATCAGATGGCGCGCGGCGTGGAGGACGTCGCGCGGCTGCCCGATCCGGTCGGAACGGTCAGCGAGATGCGCCCGATGCCTTCCGGAATCCGGGTGGGCCGGATGCGGGTTCCGCTGGGCGTGATCGCGATCATTTACGAAAGCCGGCCCAACGTAACGATCGACGCCGCAGCACTGTGCATCAAGAGCGGCAACGCGACCGTGCTGCGCGGAGGCTCGGAGGCGATCGAATCGAACCGGCTGCTGGCCTCGCTGTGCGCAGACGCGCTGCAGCGGCAGGGACTGCCCCGCTCCGCCGTGCAGCTGATCGAGAGCACCGACCGCGCTGCGGTCGGACATCTGATCACACTGCCCGAGTACGTCGACATCGTGGTGCCGCGCGGCGGCCGCGGGCTGATCGAGCGGCTGATGCGCGAGAGCCGCGTGCCGATGATCAAGCATTTGGACGGCGTCTGCCACGTGTATATCGATGAGGGCGCCGACCCGGCCAAAGCGATCCGGATCGCCGACAACGCGAAGACCCAACGCTACGGCACCTGCAACACGATGGAGACGCTGCTGGTCGCGCGCGCGATCGCTCCCGAGGTGCTGCCGCCTCTGGCCGCGCTGTACGCTGCCAAGCAGGTCGAGCTGCGCGTGTGTTCCGAGACGCGCCGGATCCTGACGGCGCGCGGCGTGTCCGGCCTCAAGGACGCGACCGAGGAAGACTGGCGCACCGAGTACCTGGCGCCGATCCTTTCGATCGCGACCGTGGCGGGCCTGGACGAGGCGATCGCGCACATCAATCGCCACGGCAGCCGCCACACCGATGCGATCGTCACCGAGAACTATGAGCGCGCGATGCGTTTTTTGCGCGAGGTCGATTCGGCCTCGGTGATGGTGAACGCCTCGACCCGCTTTGCCGACGGATTCGAGTACGGTTTGGGAGCGGAGATCGGCATTTCGAACGACAAGCTGCATGCGCGGGGGCCGGTCGGCCTGGAAGGACTGACGTCGCAGAAGTTCATCGTGCTGGGCAACGGCGAAGTTCGTACCTGATGAACCGCCGATGCATGGCCGACGCGTCCTGGTTCGCTTCGCGAAACCCCGCCTCCGCCCCTCGTTCCCGATCCTGACCCATGCTATGGATCAAGGCGCTGCACATCGTGCTGGTGGTCAGCTGGTTCGGGGGCCTGTTCTACCTGCCGCGCATCTTCGTCAACCTGGCGATGGTGCCGCAGGCCGGCGCCGAACGTGACCGGCTGCTGCTGATGGCCGGCAAGCTGTATCGGTTCGTCACGCCGCTCGGGGTTCTGGCCATCCTGTTCGGACTCTGGCTGTGGCTGGGCGAAGGGATCGGCCGCGGCCAGGGATGGATGCACGCCAAGCTCGCGGTGGTGGCGGCGCTCATCGCCTATCACATCGCGTGCGGGCGCATCCTGGCCGCGTTCGAGCGCAACGCGATGCAGCGCTCGCATCGCTGGTTCAGATGGTTCAACGAGATTCCCGTGCTGCTGCTGGTGGCCGCGGTGGTACTGGTCGTCGTGAAACCGTTTTGAGCGCGCTTCACAGCCGCGGGGAAGTGAGTCCCGAACAGCCGAGGGGCTTTTTCGCGGTGTGCTCGCGCGGGCTGCAGGATCTGCTGGCGCTCGAGCTGCAGGCCTGCGGAGCCCGTTCGGTGACAGCGACGCCGGGGGGCGCCGGCTTCGACGGTACGCTGGCCATCGCTTACGCGGTGAATTTGCATTCACGCCTGGCCAGCCGGGTACTGTGGCGCGTCGCGGGCGGGTCGTACCGGGACGAGTCGGAGCTGTACGAGACGGCGCGCGCCGTGGCCTGGGAGGCGCACTTCAAGCCATCGCAGACGCTGCGCGTGGACGTGACCGCGACCCGCTCACCGCTGCGCAGCCTGCAGTTCGCCACGCTCAGGATCAAGGACGCGATTGCCGATCGGATGCGCGAGCGCTGCGGCGAGCGCCCGTCGGTGGACCGCGCCGCACCCGATGTGCAGGTGGTTGCGCATGTGGGGCCGCAGCGAGCCGATCTTTACCTGGACCTGTCGGGTGAGCCGCTGTTCAAGCGCGGATGGCGGCTCGAAAAGGGTGAGGCGCCGCTGAAGGAGAACCTTGCGGCCGGCCTGCTGGCGTGCTCCGGCTGGACGCGGGAGGTCGCCCTGCACGACCCGTTCTGCGGCAGCGGCACCATTGCGATCGAGGCCGCGTGCATAGCCACCCGGCGCGCCCCGGGACTGGCGCGCCACTTCGCCTTCGAAAGGCTGCTCGGGTTCGACGCGCGCGCGTGGCGCGACATCCTGGGGCGGGCGCGCGAGGCGGTGGACGAGCGCACCGGCTTCCACATCAGCGGCAGCGACATCTCCAGCCGCGTGATCCAGACCGCCCTGGCCAACGCCCAGCGCGCGGGTCTGGCCCGGTCGGTCAGCGACGGCCATCTGAGCTTCAGCGCGGCCGACGCCCGCACGGCACCGGCGCCCGCCTCGGCGGGACTCATCGTCACCAACCCGCCCTACGGCCAGCAAAGCGAACCGAAGTCGGCCACCGTCGCGCGCCTGATGTCGGGCTTCGGAGACCGGCTGAAGCAGGCTTATCCCGGCTGGGATGCCTGGCTGCTGTCGGGCGACCGCGACCTGCCGGCCCAGCTGAAATTGAAGGAGGCCCGAAGGACCGTGCTGTTCAACGGCCCGATCGAATGCCGCTTCTACCGCTTCGAGCTGGTCGCCGGCTCGTACCGCCGGGTACGCGCCGACGCCGAGTCCTGACGGCCCTTCTCCCTAGGAGCCGGTCAGGCCGAGGTGCTCGATGCCGCGGTGTATCCCGGCCACTCCGCCGAACAGTTTCGAGTTCAGCTTGATCTGCAGCCGCAGGTCGTTGACCGAATCGGCGTTGCGCAGCGCGTCCTCGTAGGAAATCAGCTCGCGCTCGTGCAGGTCGAACAGCGCCTGGTCGAACGTGATCATGCCCTGCTCGCGCGAGCGCTTCATCACTTCGCGGATTTCCTGGATCTCGGACTTGAAGATCAGCTCCGAGATCAGCGGCGAGTTCAGCATCACCTCGACGGCGGGCACCCGCCCCTTGCGATCGCGGAACGCGATCAGGCGCTGCGAGATCATCGCGCGCAGGTTCAGCGACAGGTCCATCAGCAACTGCTGGCGCCGATCCTCGGGGAAGAAGTTGATGATCCGGTCCAGGGCCTGGTTCGTGCTGTTGGCGTGCAGCGTGCACATCACCAGATGCCCGGTCTCGGCGAACGCGATCGCGTGATCCATCGTCTCGCGCTCGCGCACCTCGCCGATCAGGATTACGTCCGGCGCCTGCCGCAGCGTATTTTTCAGGGCCACGCTCCAGCTCTCGCAGTCGACCCCGACCTCGCGCTGCGTGATCACGCAGTTCTTGTGCGGATGCACGTACTCGATCGGGTCCTCGATCGTGATGATGTGGCCCTGGCTGTTCTCGTTGCGATAGCCCACCATCGCCGCCAGCGTGGTGGACTTGCCCGATCCGGTCGCGCCCACCACCATCACGATCCCGCGTTTGGCCATCGCCAGATCGTTGATCAGCGTGGGCAGGTTCAGTTCCTCGGCGGTCGGAATGTGGTCCGCGATCACCCGCAGCACGATACCCACCTTGCCCTGCTGCACGAAGGCCGACACCCGGAACCGTCCGATCCCGGTCGGGCTGATCGCGAAATTGCACTCCTTGGTCGCTTCGAATTCCGACGCCTGCCGGTCGTTCATGATCGAGCGCACCAGCTCGGCCGTGTGCTGTTGCGTCAGCGGCTGGTTCGAAACCGGCAGCACCCGGCCGTCCACCTTGAAAGCGGGCGGAAAATCCGCGGTCAGGAACAGGTCGGAACCCTTCTTCGACAGCAGCAGCTTCAAAAGGTCGTGCACGAAGCGGGTTGCCTGGTCCCGTTCCATAGTGTCCTCCGTCGTTCCCGCGCGGGTGTATCAGCCCGCGAAATTCAGCCCGCGAAATTGTCCGGCGTCTTGGCGTAGGTGCGCGCCTCGGACACCGCGATCACATTGCGCCGGACCAGTTCCAGCAGCGACTGGTCGAGCGTCTGCATCCCGTACTGGCTGCCGGTCTGGATCATCGAATACATCTGGGCCACCTTGTTCTCGCGGATCAGGTTGCGGATCGCGGGGGTGCCCACCATGATCTCGTGCACCGCGACCCGGCCGCTGCCGTCCTTCAGTTTCAGCAGCGCCTGCGAGATGACCGCCACCAGCGACTCCGACAGCATGGCCCGGACCATCTCCTTTTCGGCCCCCGGAAACACGTCCACTACGCGATCCATGGTCTTGGCGGCGGACGACGTGTGCAGGGTTCCGAACACCAGGTGGCCGGTCTCGGCGGCCGTCAGCGCCAGGCGGATCGTTTCCAGGTCGCGCAACTCGCCCACCAGCACCACGTCCGGGTCCTCGCGCAGCGCCGAGCGCAGCGCATTGCTGAACGACAGTGTGTGCGGACCGACCTCGCGCTGGTTGATCACGCACTTGCGCGGTTCGTGCACGAACTCGATCGGATCCTCGATCGTCAGGATATGGCCGTACAAGGTGTTGTTCACGTGATCGACCATGGCGGCGAGCGTGGTCGACTTGCCCGATCCGGTCGGCCCGGTCACCAGCACCAGACCGCGCGGTCGCGTGGAGAAATCCGCGAACACCCGGGGCGCCTGCAGCTCTTCCAGCGACAGCACCCGTGACGGAATGGTCCGCAGCACCGCCGCGGCGCCCCGGTCCTGGTTGAACGCGTTGACCCGGAAGCGCGCCAGGCCCGGCAGGTCGAACGAGAAGTCGCACTCCAGGTGCTCGTCGAACTGCTTGCGCTGGGAATCGTTCATGATGTCGTACACCATCGCGTGGACCTCGGTGTGGTCCAGCGGCGGCAGGTTGATCCGCCGCACGTCGCCGTGCACGCGGATCATCGGCGGCAGTCCGGACGAAAGATGCAGGTCCGATGCCTTGTTCTTGACTGAGAATGCGAGAAGTTCGGATATATCCATCGACGAGCCGTTCCGCTGAGGCGAAGGCAGGCAGGCGCGCACACCCCGGACCGCGCCCACGTTCGAATGCAACTTAGCCCAGCGCCGGGCCGGCTGATCGGAAGGATTATGGCCAGTTTGGACGCTACCACGCAAGCTCGGCTGCAGCGAGTGCGTGACCGGATCGAGCGCGCGGCCCGTGCTGCCGGCCGCGACCCGCAGACGATCGCGCTGGTGGCGGTCAGCAAGACCTTTGGGGCCGACCGCATCCGGCAGGCCGTGGCAGCCGGCCAGCGGCGGTTCGGCGAAAACTACGTGCAGGAGGCGCTCGCCAAGATCGCCGAGGTCGCGCGCACCGAACCCGTGCAGACTGCGGAATGGCATTTCATCGGTCCGATCCAGAGCAACAAGACGCGCGAGCTGGCCGAGCGCTTCGATTGGATCCAGTCGCTCGATCGGCTGAAAATCGCGCAGCGGCTGTGCCAGCAAGTGCCGGCCGGACGGCCGCCCCTGAACGTGCTGCTGCAGGTCAACATCAGCGGCGAGGCCAGCAAGCACGGCGTGGCGCCGCATCAGCTGTCCGAGCTGGCGAGCCAGGTCGTGGGGCTGGTGCGACTGCGGCTGCGCGGGCTGATGGCGATTCCCGAGCCGGGCGCCGATCCGGCACGCCAGCATGCCTCGTTTGCCAAAATGCGCGAGCTGCTCGGGCAATTGCGGCGCGAGCTGGGCGGCAGCGGTGTTGACCTGGACACGCTGTCGATGGGCATGTCGGACGACCTGGAGGCGGCGATCGCCGAAGGCTCGACGATGGTGCGGGTGGGCACCGCGATTTTTGGAGCGCGCAAACAATGAAGATCGCATTCGTGGGCGGCGGCAACATGGCCACGGCGCTGATCGCCGGGCTGCTGCGGGACGGGGTGGATCCGGCGTCGGTCCGGGTGGTCGAGGTCGATCCCCAACGGTTGGCCGCCATGAAGCAGCAGTTCGGCGTGATCGGCTCGGCTGCGCCGGATGAGGGCCTGCGCGGGATGGACGCCACCGTGTTCGCGGTCAAGCCGCAGCAGATGCGAGCGGCGTGCGTGCAGTGCCGGCCGTGGTTATCCGGCGGCTTCGTACTGACGATCGCGGCCGGCATTCCGGCCGCTTCGGTCGCGGCCTGGACCGGCCAGCCCCAGGTGGTGCGGGCCATGCCCAACACGCCGGCACTGATCGGAGCCGGTATCACCGGAATGAGCGCCGGCGCCGACCTGGCGCCTTCGGCCAAGACCCTGGCCGAGCGGATCATGAGCGCGGCCGGCGAGGTGGTCTGGTTCGAGGACGAGGCCATGCTGGATGCGGTCACCGCCGTCTCGGGCAGCGGTCCGGCCTATGTGTTCTACTTCATCGAGGCCCTGCAGGCGGCCGGGCAGGCGATGGGCATGACGGCCGACCAGGCGCGCCGGCTCTCGATTGCGACCTTCCGGGGCGCCGCGCAATTGGCCCATCAGTCCGCCGACCCGGTCGACGTGTTGCGCGAACGCGTCACATCCAAGGGCGGCACGACCGCCGCAGCGCTGGAGAAAATGCGGGTGCTCGGAGTGCACGAGCGGTTCGTCCAGGCGGTTTTCGCTGCGCAGGAGCGCAGCCGGGAGCTGGCCGGCGCGTACGGCGAGGCCGATCGCTGAAAGATCGGCGGATTTGTCCGCCAATTCCGGGGCGGCGGCTCTGGCGCGGCCTGCATACTCCGAACGCGGGGATCGCCTTGATCTGCCTGGGCGGTAGGTCATACGTTCGATCCGGTTAACCGCCACCAAGACCGTAAGCTGCTGGCATTTGGGGGGGCGATCCCGATCCATGAATCCATTCCCATTCAATATGGACGACAGAGTGACCGCTGCCGCGGTCGCGGCCACGGGCACGATCATCGGCGCGCTGATTCAGCTGCGCGCGGCCTGGCGCAGGCAAGTCGCGGAGCGTGCACGCGGCGCACCGGTGACGAAAAAATCGCGCCGCGGCCCGGTCACGGCCGTGTTCCTGCTGCTGATCGCCGCCGCGGTAGCCGGGTTCGCGCTGTCCCAGTACCTCGTGGGCCGCTCGGACCGCGACTCGGCGACCGTGCGAAGCGAGATGCAGACACAACTCGCACAGATCAGCGCGGCGGCCCAGCGTCTGGAGCGGGCGACACAGATCAATCCGGGTTCGACCACGCATGCGGATGACGATCGCCATGGCGCCGACCCCGTCACGGCCACTGCGACGCTTGGGCCATGCCACGCACGTGCCGCCGCCGCCGATGGCGCTCCGGCGTGCTCCGAGCAGGAGGCGCTGCGGGTGACGCTGTGCGTGAGCGTGCCCTCATCGGCAGTCGTGACCGACCTGGGCCTGTACGCCCGCCCCGAGGACTCCGCGCGTTCCTGGACCGACAGTCGAGCCGCTGCCGGCCAGGATGTGGGACGGGCTCGCTTCGCGGACAAACCTTTCGAGCGGGCCGAATCGGACCAGACCAAGCAGGTCTGTACCGGCTTCTCCGCCTGGGACGGCGAACACGCCACCAGTGCACGCCTGGTCGTCAAATACGCTACCTCCCCCTCCTCCCCTGCCGCGCACGAGGCCTCGCAAGTGGTCGTCGCGCCGGTTTCCGACCGCGGGCCGTAGGCCAGCGCCGACACCCTCCCTCTCGATCAAGACGCGCGAATGCGCGCCCAAGGGCCGTCTTATCCGCGGATGCGGCTGCCTGAGGTGACCTTAACGTCCGACGATCGCCCGTCGTTTTGTCGCCGTCGGCCGTGTCGAGGGCGCGCGACGCGACGGCGCCATGGTGATCGACGTTCAACAGGGGAAACGAAAGCGTGCGCTCGGCAGCGAGGACACAGCGATGAATATCCGACTCGGATGGGGCCACAAGATCACGGCCCAGTTCGCGTTCGTGATATTGCCGCTGGCGACCCTGCTGACAGTCCAGGCGTGGATGGATAGCCGCCGGTCCGGCCTGCTCGCGGTCACCTTTCCGCTGCACCTGCAGGTCAACGTGGCGAGCAAGACGTACAAGCAGTTCGTCGACGGCGTGACCGATGCGGTCGACAGCGGCAAGCTGTCGGCCAAGGCCCTGGAGGCCTTGCACAAGTCGGCCGATAGCGTGCACGAAATCGCGCAGCGCTCCGAAGCAGCGGATGCCGCCAAGCTGGACTCCGACCTGGCGCTGCTGTCGGGCAAGCTCGGAGCCGGCGCGACGCTGCAGGATCTGGTCCCGCTGCGTGCCGCGATCAACGGTGTGAGCGAAGGCGTGCAGCGGCTGGACGAACAATATGAGGAAAAGACGCGCTCCACGATCGCGCAGGCCCAGAGCGAGGCGAGCAACCAGATCATCGCCGTCTTTGCGGCGGCCGCCCTGGCGCTGACGCTGGCCGTGTACTTCGTGCGGACGATGATCGCCCGCCTGACCCAGCCCCTGAACGACAGCATTCGCGTGGCCCAGGCGATCTCCGTCGGCGATCTATCGGCCGCGCGCCGGGTCGACGGCAAAGACGAGACCGCGCAGTTGCTCAATGCCCTGGCCGGGATGACCGAAGCGCTGCGCGACATCGTCGGCCAGGTGCGCGACAGCAGCGACGGCATCCACACCGCATCCTCCGATATCGCAACCGGCAATCTGGATCTGTCGGCGCGCACCGAAAATGCGGCAACCAGTCTGCAGCGCACCGCCTCCAGCGTCGAGCAGATCACCCGAACGGTCAAGCAAAGCGCCGGCAACGCGAGCCGGGCGAATCAGCTGGCCACGTCGGCGTCCGACGTCGCGACCAAGGGTGGCCAGGTGATCGGCCAGGTCGTGGAGACGATGGGGCAGATCGAATCCAGCTCGACCAAGATAAGCCACATCATTGGCGTCATCGACTCGATCGCATTCCAGACCAACATCCTCGCGCTCAACGCCGCCGTCGAAGCCGCGCGTGCCGGCGAGCAGGGACGCGGGTTCGCCGTGGTGGCCGGCGAGGTGCGGGCCCTGGCGCATCGCAGCGCCGACGCCGCGCGCGAGATCAAGAATCTGATCCAGGAGAGCGTGAACAAGGTCCGCTCCGGCTCCAGCCTGGTCGTCGATGCCGGTCAGACGATGCGAGAGATCGTGCAGCAGGTACGGCGGGTCTCCGAGCTCATTGCGGAGATCAACGCGGCATCGTCCTCGCAGGCGACTGAGATCGAGCAGCTCCAGGTCGCGATCGGCGAGCTGCAGCGGATGACGCAGCAAAACGCCGCGCTGGTCGAGCAGTCGGCTGCATCTTCCGAATCGATGAAACGGCTCGCGGTCTCACTGGCGCGCGCGGTCAGCCTGTTTCGTTTCGACGCCGGCCAGGCCCGCGACGCCGCGCCCGCGGCCTAGTCCTAGTCCCAGTCCCAGCCCGCTCGCGGACCGGCATCGGCCGGGGGTATCGCGGGTCAAAATCCCCTTCGGATCAATCGTAATCGTCGAACCCGGCCATACGGGCCGGGCCCGACCGGATTTGCATCGCCAAGGCGGACATGCGTTTTCTGCCGTACTCGTTCATCAGACCCTCCTCCGTCGACAGGACGTTCGTTCCCGCTGTGGTGAAAGCTTCGTCGACTCCGGCTGCTGCCGCGACAGGCCTTCGCGCAGCCGATCGCGCCGCCAGCATTTCGCTGCAGCGGGTTGGCGTCAATGGGGAAAGCTCGAAATCGAGCGAAACCTCCGCTGAAACGCGGTAGTCGGGTGGTGGTCCTCAGTTTATCGATGACCTTGGCGGCTTCGTGACTTCACCGGCGATATCGTCGCGATCGCGATCAGGCAAAACCGGCGACCGTCCCCGCGAAAATCGCCAGCCCCAGCCACTGGTTGTGCAGGAACGCGCGAAAGCAGGCATCGCGCTGCCGCTGCCGGATCAGCCGGACGTGATACACGGCACAGCCGGCCGCCGCCAGCCAGCCCACTGCAAAGCCCGGTCCCAGCCGCTCGCTCCACGCGAGCGCCGCCATCGCCGACAGGTAGATCGCGTAGCACAGCGCGACCATCGCCACATCGGCGCGGCCGAACAGGATCGCCGACGAACGAAGACCGAGCTTGACGTCATCGTCGCGGTCGACCATCGCATATTCGGTGTCGTAGGCGATCACCCAGAAGAAATTGGCCGCCAGCATCCACCAGGCCGCGGCCGGCAGCCGCCCCTGGACCGCGCAAAACGCCATCGGAATTCCGAACGAGAACGCAATCCCCAGCATCGCCTGCGGCAGCGCGAAAAACCGCTTGAAGTACGGATAGGCAGCGGTCACCGCAATCGCCACCACCGCCGCCAGGCGCGCGGCCGCGTTCAGCCACAGCAGCGTCACTGCGGCTGCCGCGGCCAGCACAGCGGCTACCGCCAGCGCCTCGCGCGAAGAGACGGCGCCGGTGGCGACAACCCGCTGCGCGGTGCGCTTGACGTGCGCATCGAACCGGCGGTCGGCCACGTCGTTGATCGCGCAGCCGGCCGACCGCATCAGCCAGGTACCGACGACGAAAATCGCCGCCAGCTGCCAGCCGGGCCAGCCGTGCGCGGCGAACCACAGGGCGGTCAGCGTCGGCCACAGCAGCAGCAGCGTGCCGACCGGCCGGTCGAGCCGGGTCAGCCGTCGGTACAGCCGAAGGCGTTGCAGCCAGCGGTGCGACGTTGTGGCGGCGGTGTCCATCGCGGGCCTTTGCGAATGCTCAAGCGGCCTCGACCGCCGCATCGAGCTTTTCGACACCGTCCAGCGCGCAGTCCAGGATCGCCTGCCGCAGCGACTCCACCGCTTCGGTCCGCGTGAACGAGCGGCGCCACGCCAGCACCACGCGCCGGTGCGGCGGCGGATTTCTGAACGGCAGGTAGGCGACCAGCGACTGCCGCGAAACCCGCGCCGGCATCGCAGTGCGGGGCATCACGGTAATGCCGATGCCGGTAGCCACCATCTGGCGGATCGTCTCCAGCGAGGAGCCTTCGAACGTGCGCTGCATGCCTTCGGGCGACTCCGTGTCGCGCGACCGCTCGGGGCACACATCGAGCACCTGGTCGCGAAAGCAGTGTCCGCTGCCCAATAGCAGCATCGTTTCGTTTTCCAGGTCGGCGCTGGCGATCGCCTTGCGGCGCGTCCACGCATGCCGGCGCGGCACCGCGATCACGAACGGCTCGTCGTAGACCGCCTGCACCGACAGCCCGCAGGGCGGCAGCGGCAGCGCCATGATCGCCACGTCGATCTCGCCATTGCGCACCTGCTCGATCAGCTTCAGCGTGAAGTTCTCGCTCAGCAGCAGCTGCATCTGCGGAGCCTTGCGCTGCAAATGGCGGATCAGCCCGGGCCACAGGTACGGGCCGATCGTGTAGATCGTGGCCACCCGAAGGGGCGCGGCGAGCGGGTCGCGGCCCTGGCGCGCGATCTCGCGCACCGCCGAGGCCTCGTCGAGCACGCGCTTGGCCTGCGTCACGACCCGCTCGCCGACGTCGGTCAGCGCGACCTGCGAGGCGCGCCGCTCGAACAGCCGCACGCCCAGCTCCTCTTCGAGCTTGCGGATCGCGACCGACAGCGTCGGCTGGCTCACATGACAGGCACCGGCGGCGCGGCCGAAATGACGCTCGCGTGCCAGCGCGACCACGTATCGGAGCTCCGTCAGAGTCACGGGGTCAGGGCCGTATGTTGCACGCGCCGCGCCCTACGCATCCAGGAATTCGGTGGCCTGCGGCAGCCAGCGTTGCACATGCCGGCGAGCCGCCTGCGGATGCTGCAGCAGCAGGGCGGCGGCGGCCTGCCGTGCCCGCTCGAGCAGCTGCTGGTCCCGCTCCAGATCGGCAAAGCGCAGCAGCGGCAGTCCCCATTGGCGTGCGCCCAGGAACTCGCCGGGGCCGCGCAGCCTGAGGTCCTGCCGCGCGATCTCGAACCCGTCGTTCGAGTCGAACACGATTTTCAGCCGCTCGCGCGCGGCCTCGCCCAAGGGTTCGTCGTACAGCAGCACGCAGGCGCCCCGCTGCGTGCCTCGGCCGATCCGCCCGCGCAGCTGGTGCAGCGTGGCCAGTCCGAAGCGTTCCGCATCCTCGATCACCATCACATTCGCGTTCGGAACGTCGACCCCGACCTCCACCACCGTGGTGGCCACCAGCACGTCGATTTGCCCCTGCACGAACGATTGCATCACGGCCGATCGCTCCCGCGGCGCCAGGGCCCCGTGCAGCAGTCCGATCCGCAGCTCCGGCAAGCTGGCGCGGGTGTCCTCGAAGACGCGAATCGCGGCGCTCGCCTCGGTATTTTTCCCCTCCTCGATGCTCGGGCAGACCCAGTAGGCCTGCCGCCCGGCCCCCACCTCGGCCCGGATCTTCTGCAGCACCTCGTCGCGGCGACGGCGAGCGACCAGCTTGGTCGCGACCGGCTGGCGCCCGGGCGGCAGCCGGTCGATCACCGAAACGTCCAGGTCCGCCAGGTACGTCATCGCCAGCGTGCGCGGGATCGGCGTGGCGCTGAGCATCAGCAGGTGAGGAGCAAAGGCCGCGTCGCGCAGTGCCAGCCGCTGCGCCACGCCGAACCGGTGCTGCTCGTCGACGATCGCAAGGCCCAGATTCGCGAAGCGAACTTCACGCTGCACCAGCGCATGCGTGCCGATCGCCAGGCGGGCACGACCCTGCTGCAATGCCTGCAAGGCCGAGCGCCGCTCGGCCGCCCGCAGCCGGCCGGTCAACCACACCGCCTCGATTCCCAGCGGCGCCAGCCACTGCTCGATCCGCAGGAAGTGCTGCTCGGCCAGCAGCTCGGTTGGAGCCATCAGCGCGGCCTGCCAGCCCGATTCGATCGCGCGCGCCGCCGCCAGTGCCGCGATCACGGTTTTGCCGCTGCCGACATCGCCCTGGATCAGCCGGTTCATCGGCACCGAGGCGGCCAGATCGCGCTCGACCTCGGCCCACACGCGCCGCTGAGCCGCCGTCAGCGCGAACGGCAGCGACCGCAACAACTTGCCCGTCAGCCCCGCCCGATCGGCGTCGGGCTGCACGGCCGGCGCCGCGCGCCTCTGGCGCTCCTGCCGCGCTCTGCGCAGCGCCAGCTGCTGTGCCAGCAGCTCGTCGAACTTCAGGCGTTCCCACATCGGATGTCGCCGTTCCGCCAGCGCCTGCAGGTCGGTTCGCAGCGGCGGATGGTGCAGGAAGCGCAGCACGGTTGCCAGGTCCGGCAGGCCGTGTTCGATCCGCACGGCCTCCGGCAACGTATCGTCCAGCACCGCCGTAGCGAGCAGCCGGTCGATCCGGCGCCTGATCCATGCCTGGGGCAAGCCCTCCGTCGTGGGGTAGACCGGAGTGAGCCGATCCGGAAGCGCCGCGTCATCGGCCGCGCGCAACTGCGGGTGAACCATCTCGACGCCCGCCCAACCGCCTCGCACCACGCCCATCGCGCGGATGCGTCGGCCCGCCTCGAGCAGGGTCTGGTGCGACGGAAAAAAGTGCAACAGCCGCACGATCAGCTCGCCGCTGCCGTCGCGCAGCGTTGCAACCAGCTGGCGGCGGCCCCGGAACACGACCTGGCAGGCCTCGACCACGGCCTCGACCTGGGCCTCCTCGCCAGGCACCAGGTCCCGGATCGCGGTCAACGTCGATTCGTCGCGATAACGCTGCGGGGTATGCAGCAGCAGGTCCCAGTCACGCGTCAGGCCCAGCTTCTGCAGCAGCTGCGCCGCGCGCGCGCCGGCACGGGCTTGCCCGCCGAAGCGCGCAGCGCGAAGGCGGGTCGGCTCTCGTGTGACCAGGGCTCGTTGGCTCGCGCTCAAAGCACCAGGATCGCTTCGACCTCGAACTGCGCGCCGCGCGGCAGGCTGGCCACGCCGATCGTCGAGCGCGCCGGATAAGGCTTCGGCATCAGTTCCGACATGATGTCATTGACCTGCCCGAATTTGGAAAGGTCGGTCAGGAACAGCGTCAGCTTGACCACGTCGGCCAGCGAGCCGCCGGAAGCCCGCGCCACCGCCTCGAGATTGCGAAAGGCCTGCCGCGCCTGGGCGCCGAAGTCGTCGCCGGCCAGCGACTGCGTGGCCGGGTCCAGCCCGATCTGGCCGGACAGGAACACGACCAGCCCGGTCTTGACCGCTTGCGAATATGGTCCGATCGCGGCCGGAGCGTTCGGCGTCGTGATCATCTGCTTGTTCATCCTCCGTCTCCCCGGTCGATGGTTGGCCGCGGCCCGGCCGACGGCCTGGTCCGCTTGCTGTGGCGTTGCATTCTAGTGAACCCGTCGCCGAGACAGGCCGTTGACCCGCATTAGAGGCCCATTTTGGGCGACCGGGCCGGAGCGGCCCCGGCATCATCCCCACGGGCGGGCCATGTTCCCGTCAATTGATGAGTCAAGCGTGAAATCAGCCGACCGACACGAACGGGCAGCCATCCTGCAGATCGCCGACATCAAGCCGGCCAATCCGCGCCAGCGGCTGCGCCTGGGCGAGCTGCTGGTGGCGCAAGGCGTGCTGACGCCGGCGCAGCTCGAAGGCGCGCTGAACGAGCGCAAGCGCAGCGGGCGTCGGCTGGGCCGGATCCTGGTCGAGGACGGAATCGCCACCGAAGAGGCGATCGCCCGGGCACTGGCCGTTCAATTGCACATTCCGTACCTGGAGCTGAGCCTGCAAGCGATCTCACCCGCGGTGAGCCGTCTGCTGAACGAGGCGCAGTCCCGGCGCTTTCGGGCGATTCCGATCGACGAAGCCGGCTCCGCGATCCGGGTCGGCATGGCCGACCCGCTCGACTACCAGTCCTACGACGAGATTCAGCGGTTGCTGGGCCGGCATCTGGACCTTGTGGTCGTCACCGAGTCGCGCCTGGACGCCACGCTGGACCGGCTGCACTCCCGCAGTGACGAAATCTCGGGCCTGGCCCGGGAGCTCGAACAGGAAATGCAGATCGACACCGCCGACGCCGAGGAAGCCGCCACCGGTGCGGCGCTGGACGAGGCGCCGGTGGCCAAGCTGTTGCAATCGCTGTTCGACGACGCGGTGCGGTCGCGTGCGTCCGATATCCACGTGGAGCCGCAGGAGCGCAAGTTGCAGATCCGGTTCCGGATCGACGGCATGCTGGTGGTCCACACGGAGGCCGAAAGCCGGATCGCGCCGGCCGTCGTACAGCGGCTGAAGCTGTCGGCCGGACTGGACATCGCCGAGCGGCGGCTGCCCCAGGACGGCCGCTTCGTGGTGCGCGTGCGAGGCCACACGCTGGACCTGCGGATGTCGACGATGCCGACGCAGTACGGCGAGTCGGCCGTTTTGCGACTGCTGCCCCACGACGGCGGGCTGCTGGAACTGGACCGCCTCGGCATGCCGGCTGCGATCCTGGCCAAGGTGTGCGAATTCATCTCGTTGGCGCACGGCATGCTGCTGGTCACCGGTCCGACCGGCTCGGGCAAGACGACCACGCTGTACGGGGCGCTGGCCCGGATGAATTCCCCCGATGCCAAGATCGTCACGGTGGAGGACCCGATCGAGTACCGGCTGCCCGGGATCACCCAGGTCCAGGTCAACGAAAAGATCGGCCTCGGATTTTCGACGGTGCTGCGCTCGACGCTGCGGCAGGATCCGGACATCGTGCTGGTCGGAGAGATGCGCGACAAGGACACGGTCGAAACCGGCCTGCGCGCAGCCATGACCGGGCACATGGTGCTATCGACCTTGCACACCAACGACGCGGCTTCGACGCCGATCCGCCTGCTCGACATGGGCGCTCCGCGCTACCTGATCGCGACCTCGCTGCGCCTCGTGCTGTCGCAGCGCCTGGTGCGAGCCGTCTGCACGCAGTGCACGCGGCCGTATGCACCGACCGCGCAGGAGAGCGCGTTTCTGCAGGCGTTTGGCGGTGCCGGCGACGCGATTGCCAAGGGTGCCGGCTGCCCGCAGTGCAAAGGTACCGGCTTTCTGGGCCGCCTGGGCGCCTACGAACTGCTCGACATGACCCGAAGCGTGGTTGCGGCCCTGAACAGCGCGGACACGCAGGCCTACATGGATGCCGCCCATTGCGAGATCGGCCAGCTTTCACTGGCCAACCACGTGTGCGAACTGGTTCAGAGTGGCCGCACCACGGTCAGCGAAGCGATGCGCCTGATCGGGCACTCGCATGAGGCGGGCTGAGGCGACGCCCCCCGCTTAACCGAGTCACGCCATGCCGCTTTTCGCTTACGTCGCGCGCGACGCCCGCGGAGCCCGGATCGAGGGCCGCCTGGAGGCCGCGACCCCGACACTACTCGCCGACACGCTGGCGGCGCAGGGCACCTTACTGGTGCGCGCCGACCTGTGCTCCGAAGACGGCGAAGGCGTGAGCGCGTTCTTCGACCGCACATTCGGCGCCGGGATCGAGATCGACGATCTGCTGTTGTTCTGCCGGCAGCTTGCCACCTTGCTGAAGGCTGGCGTGCCGCTGCTCAGGTCGCTGCAGGGGCTGACCGAATCGGCCGCCAAAGTGAGCTTCGCCCGGTTGCTCGAGCGCCTCAGGCTGCAACTGGAGGGTGGACGGCAATTGTCGGCGGCGATGCAGCGCGAGGAGCCGATCTTTTCAGGTTACATGATCAGCATGGTCCGGGTCGGCGAGGTGACCGGCCGGATGCACGAAGTGTTCATGGGCCTGCATGCGCAGCTCAGCTTCGAGCGCGAGAACCGCGAGCAAGTGCGTTCCGCGCTGCGCTACCCGATGTTCGTGCTGTGCGCGGCCGCGGCCGCGCTGGTGGCGCTCAACATCTTCGTGATTCCGGCATTTGCCAAGGTCTACAGGGGCCTGCATGCCCAGCTGCCGCTGATCACCCAGGTACTGATCGCCGTGTCCGACTTCTTCGTGCATTCCTGGGCGCTGCTGCTGGGTCTCGTTGTGGCAGCCGCAGGGGGACTGGCCTGGGCGCTGCGCACCGAGGCCGGACGCCGGATCCGCGACGAGTGGCTGCTGCGACTTCCGATCTTCGGGTCGCTGGTCCACAAAGCGGCACTGGCCCGATTCACGAAGAGCTTCGGCCTGGCACTGGACGCCGGCATCCCGGCCGTCGATGCGCTGCAGGTCGCGGTGGAGACGACCGGCAACATCGAACTGGCCGAGCGGATCGGCCAGATGAAGGCTTCGGCCGAACGCGGCGAGACGCTGGCCAAGTCGGCGCGCGCCACGGGCGTTTTCACGCCCACGATCCTGCAGATGGTCGCGGTGGGCGAGGAAACCGGCGCGCTCGGGGAGATGATGAACGAAGTGGCCGACTACTACCGCAAGGAAGTCGAGTACGCGGTGAGGGGCCTGGCCGCCAAGATCGAGCCGATCATGATCGTCCTGATGGGTGTCATGGTGCTGGTGGTCGCCCTCGGCGTGTTCCTGCCGATGTGGGATCTGTCGCGCGCCGTGATGCACCACCAGTAGCGAGAGCTGGCGAGACCTGCCAGGTCGGCGACCGGCCATCGACCGGCGGATTTGGCCCGAAAACCGGCGCTTATTGGAGCCCAAGATTAACTCCGGGCTGCCGATAATCCACTAGACACATGGTCAAATCAAACTTAAAGGACAGAATATGAACGCCGCAGTTGCACCCCGCGACCAGCGGGGCTTCACCCTGGTCGAGCTGATCGTCGTGATCCTGATCATCGGGATCCTGTCGGCGATAGCGCTGCCGCGCTTCATCGACATGGGCAAGGATGCCCGGATGGCCAAGGCGCAAGCGATCATGGGCGCAGTGCGCTCGGCTTCCCAGGTCGTGCGGGCCGCCGCGCTGGTGCGCAGCTCGACCGGCGCCACGGGTAGCGTCAACGTCGACGGCCTCAGCATAGCGACGAACTACGGGTATCCGCAGGCGCTCGGGCCGAACGGCATCGTCGACGCGGCGGGTCTTGACTCCACGGCGGCCAACAACGATCAGGTCGCCATCAGCGCGGGCGGTGCGACGGGCGGCACCGCCATCACGATCCAGATCATGGGTGCCGCGACCGCCACCACCTGTCAGGTCTCGTACACCTCGCCAAGTACGGCAACTGGAACCACGTCGGTTCCGATTATCGCGCTGGCCACAGCCGGGTGCTGATCCCGCCGGGGGCCTTGGCGGCGCTGGGCGCCGTCCCGCCCCGGGCGTTTTCTGGCAAGCGGCGCCCTCCGCCAGTGAGAGCGCCGCTTTTTTACTTCCATGAGTCCGAGCCGCTTCCCCCTGCCCGCATCGTGCGCCGGATTCACGATGCTGGAGCTCATCATCGTGATCCTGATCGCCGGCATCCTGTCTTTCATGGCGATCGGGCGGCTGAATGACACCGGCGAAGTCAATGCGCACGGTTTCGCCGAGCAGATCGCCAGCACGCTGCGCTTTGCGCAGGAAGCAGCCGTGTCCCAGCGCCGGCTGCTGTACGTCAATGTCAACGCAAGCACCGGTCTGGTCAATGCGTGCCTGGATTCCTCCAATGCGTGCGCGCAGCCGCTCGCGGCGCCCGGGGGCTTTTTGCCCGGGGGAGGCAGCCTGAGCGTGCAGGCGCCCGGGGGGGTCGTGCTGAGCACCAATGCCGCGCAATTTTCATTCGACGGGCTGGGGCAGCCCTCGACCAGCACGCAGATCCAGATCCACGCAACCGCCTCCGATGGGCAGCAGTTCACGGTGACGGTCGAGCCGACCTCGGGCTATGTGCGCCGGTCCTGAGCGCATGCGGGCCCAGCGCGGCACCTCGCTGGTGGAGGTGATCATCTTCGTGGTGATCGTGTCGATCGCCGTCGTCTCGGTCGTCAGCGCTCTATCGCTGGCCGTGCGCCAGTCGGGTGATCCCCTGGTCCAGCGGCAGACGCTGGCGATCGCCGAGTCGCTGATCCAGGAGATCGACAGCCAGCCGTATGCACAGAAGGATCCGTACAACCCGACCGGACCGGACGACGCGATCGGCCCCGAGACGGGCGAAACCCGGGCCGGCTCGCCGCTGCCGTTCGACAACCCGAACGATTACTCCGGCTATTCGGAGACCGGCATCGTGGCGCCGGACGGCACCGCCGTCGCCGGGCTGGGCACCTACTCGGCCAGCGTAGTCGCCACCCAGCAATCGATGGGCAATGTGCCGACCAGCGACGGCCTGCTGGTGGTCGTGACGGCGACCGGACCGGACGGACAGCCGGTCACGCTGACCACCTTTCGAGCGCGGTACGCGCCATGAGCGGGCGGCGGCCCAGCGGGCACGAGCAGCCCGGCTTGCCCTCCGGAGCGCGCAGCCCCGCCTTCGCGCTTCGCGCTTCGGCGGGCGGGGCGGAGGAGGGCTTTACGCTGCTCGAGCTGGTGATCGTGATCGCGATCCTGGGCATCCTGTCGGCCTCCGTCAGCGTGTTCATCGCCAACCCGGTGCGCGCCTATTTCGAAACGATCGATCGGGCCACGCTGACCGCCGCCGGCAACTCGGCGATCCGGCGGATCGTGCGAGAGGTACAGGGCGCCGTGCCCAATTCAGCTCGGATCACGGCCAGCGGCGGCACGACCTTCCTCGAGTTCGTTCCGATCGTCGACGCCGGCCGCTACCGCGCCGCAGCCAGCAACAACTATCCGACCCAGAACGATCCGCTCGTCGTCACCGACTCGACCGACAGTTCGTTCCAGGTGCTGGGGCCAACGGTCAACGTCCCGACCGGCTCCCAGTTGGTGGTCCTGAACCTGGGATATGGCAATGCAAACCTGTACTCGGGAACCAATATCCGCGGCGTGACCAGCATCGGCGCAGCGCTGCAGACGATCACGTTCATGTCCACCACCGCGTGGCCCGGCGATTCGCCCGGCTACCGCTTCTACATCGTCAACGGGGCCGTGACCTATGCCTGTACGCCGAACGCGAGCGGAACCGGTACCCTGAAGCGCTACTCCGGCTACGCGATCCAGGCGTCTCAGCCGAGCGCGACGAGCAGCGCCCCGCTTTCGAGCGCAACCAGCAGCCTGGTGCTGGACGACGTCACCGGGTGCACGTTCACGCCGGGTCCGGCCTCGGTCGACCTGAACGCAGTCCAGATGGCGCTGCAGCTCACCCGCAGCGGCGAGACGGTGTCGCTGTATTCGCAGGTTCATGCACCGAACAACCCATGAGCAAGCCCCCTCACCCCCGGCCCCTATCCCGCTGGCGCAGGAGAGAGGAGCAGTACGTCCCCTCGGCCTCCGGACGAGTGGAGCCTTACCTTCCCCCTCCTTCTGAAAAAGGGGAGCCTTACCTGCCCTCTCCCTCTGGAAGAGTGGAGCCTTACCTTCCGTCTCCTTCTGAAAAAGGGGAGCCCTGCCTGCCCTCTCCCTCCGGAAGACGGTTCGTGGGCGAGGACGGCTTCGCGTTCATCGCAGCCCTGTTCCTGCTGGTCGTGCTGGGCGCCTTCGTCGGGTTCGTGATCACGATCTCGATGAACGCTCAGACCAGCGGCGCGCTGGCCGTGCAAGGCACACGCGCGTACGAGGCGGCCCGCGCCGGCGTCGAATGGGCTACGTACCAGATCCTGGATCCGCGCCAGGCGATCAACGGCTCCGTCAATACGCCTCCAGCGTGCTTCGCCTCGCCGTCCACGCCAACGCTTCCGGGCGACCTCGGGCAATTTTCGCTCACGGTCGCCTGCACGCGCTACCCGGACAGCGGCGCCAGTCCCAACTACTACGAGGAAACGAGCCGCCGGGTGGCCGTCTACGACGTCACCGCCACCGCCGCCCAGGGCACAGCCGGGGCGGCCGACTACGTCGAACGGCAGATCCAGGTACGCATCGAGCACTGCAAGGATCCGAACGCAGCCTCACCGGCCTATGTGTGCCAATGACCACTGCGGACGCGAGCTGATGCAATCGCGTATCGCTCCGAGCGGCTCGTCCCGCCCCGGTGCCCACGTCTTGCGGACCATCGCGGGCCTGTGCATAGCGCTCTCGCTGCTCGCCGCCGTGGCGCCAGCGCTGGCGGCGGTCGCCTACGTCGGCTCGTCGGCATCCTCGCTTGACTCGTCCGGAACCTCTTCCGTCACGATGACCGCGCCATCCGGGCTTGTCTCGGGCGACGTCATGGTCGCATGGGTCGCGCAGAACACGGGCGGGCTGCCCGCCGTGAGCGCGGCGCCGTCAGGCTGGACCCAGGTACTGGAGCAGGACGACGGCAGCTCGATCGGCACCGCGGTCTACTACCGGGTGGCGACGTCGTCGGACGTGGCTGGGACGACGAACTACACCTGGTCCTTCCAGCAGTCGGCCCGCTCCGGCGGCCTCATCGTGGCGTTCAGCGGGGTGTCCACCACGTCCCCCGTCGTTGCGAGCGCCTCGCAGGCGAACGGCTCGTCGGGGTCTTACACGGCGCCCTCGATCACGCCGGGGGTCGCGAACACGATGCTGCTCGCGCTGTTCGCGGCCGACTCCGGCAACGCGACTATGGCCACCCCCGCCGGAACGACCTCCGCCTTCGCGGGGTCCACGGGGGCCGGGCCCAACGGCATCGCGATCGGCGCGTTCTACGAGCCGCTGAGCGCGTCGACGGCGACGGGTCAGGTCCAATCAAGCGGCAACAACTCGGCCACGAACGTCGGAGCCACGCTTGCCCTGCAGCCTGCCGCCGGGGGCGGTGGCGGCGGCTCCGCCGCCTCCGGGTTCAATGCGGTCGACGGCTATCTTTCCAGCTACCCGGCAAGCACCGCGGCTCAGAGGATCTACACCAAGCTGGCCGGCACGGGGTTCACGCTGAACGTGGCCGCACTGAACAGTGCGACCCCGACCCCCGGCCTGCTGTCGCCGGCCTACGTATCGGGCACCAACAAGGTGACGGTGGACCTGGTAGACGACAGCGACGGATCCTGCGCCGCCTCGTGCGCCGGATCGACCTGCCAGGCCAAAGCGGCGCTCGCCACGCTGACGACGAGCTTCGTCAGTGGCGATTCCAGCTACAAGAAGGGGCTGTCGTTCACACTGGCCGATGCCTATCCGAACGTGCGCGTCCGGGTCAAGGACGCCAGCAATTCGCCCACCGTATACGCCTGCTCGGTCGACCACTTTTCAGTGCGGCCGACCTCGCTCACCGTCACGTCCAGCGCGAACGCGGACCCGAGCGGCGCGAGCGCGACCGCTACGCCGGTCGTGAAGGCGGGTGCGACCTTCGCGCTGACCGCGACCGCGGTCGCCGGCTACAGCGGAACGCCATCGGTCAATGGCAGCGCCGTTACCGTCAATCCGCTCAGTCCAGGCGTTGCCAGCGGCAGCTTCGGCGCAGCCAACGCATCCAATGGGGTCGCCACCGGCAACTTCGCCTATTCGGAGGCCGGCTACTTCACCCTGAACACCGACGCTGTCTATGACCAGAGCTTCACGTCCGTCGATCAAGCGGGCGATTGCACAGCGGACTATTCCAACACGCTGGTCAACGGAAAATATGGCTGCTACTTCGGCAACTCCGCTACAACCGCCTTCGGCCGATTCGTTCCGGACCACTTCGCGATCACCGCCGGCTCGGTCACGCCCGCCTGCGGCAGCTTTACGTACTTCGACCAGGACGGCTTCGTCACGACCTTCACGTTGACCGCGCAGAACTCGTCCAACGCAACGACCCTCAACTACACCGGCTCGTTTGCCAGGCTCGGGCTGATCGCCTGGGCCGGGTACGTCTTCACGGGCGATACGGCCACGCCCTCGGCCAGCGCGACTGCGCCGACCGGCAGCTGGAGCAACGGCGTGGCCAGCATCAGTGCCGAGCACCAGGTGCTGGTGCGGCCGACGACGACGCCGGCGGCGCCTGTGAGCGTGACGGTGTCGGCGCGGCCGGTCGATCCGGACGGGGTCACGACGGCAGCGCCGACTGCGGTGATGTCGGCTGGCACGCCAATGCGCTTCGGCGTGCTCGCGGTGGGAAGCGCATACGGCTCCGACCTGCTGACGCTGCGGCTGCCCGTCACCGCGATGGTCTGGAACGGAACCGGGCTGGTGACCAACTCGGCCGATACGTGCACCGGAGCGGTGCTTAGCAACGCCAGCATCGCGCTGGGCAACCTGGTGCAGAAGCCGGGCACCAGCGGATCGTTTTCCACTTCGGTTCAGGCTTCCCCGACGCTCGCCTCCACGTGGTCGCAAGGCACCAGCTCGATCGCGCTGGCGGCGCCCGGCACCGCGGGCACCGCGCAGATCGCGCTGAATCTCGGGTCAGGCTCGGCGGACGCCTCCTGCATCGGCTGGAGCGTCGCCTCGACCGGATCGCACCTGCCCTGGCTGCGGGGCAACTGGTGCAGCTCCGGGTATGCGAGCGATCCGTCTTCGCTGGCGAGCTTCGGGACCGGCGCCACGCCGTTCGTGTACTTCCGCGAAAACCACTGACCGCCGAGCCGCAGCCCGGACGGGGCCGCCGGCGGGCGTCCGAGGCCGTTCCTGAGGGCGTTTTCAGGGCCTTTGGGGGGTCTTTTTCCGTCATGGCGCGCCGCAATGCATGCCTAGGATGGGGCACCAAGGACCATCGGCGCGAACCACCGGCATCAAAAACGCGCCAACGCGATGCGGGGCTTGTGAATGCTGCAAACGAACTGGCTGCGTGTGCTGCCCTGGCGTGCGCTCGGACGCGGTCGCCGCACGTCCGAACAGGTCGGCGTTTACCGGACTTCGACCGGCCTGATCGCTGCGCGCGTTCGACTCGACGGGGACGACGGTTGCAGCGTCGAACAGCTTGAGACAGCCGACCTCAAGAACCAGCGCGACGAGGCCGCCGTCGGCCAACTGGCTCGCAGCGGCATCCTGAGCCGCGCACCGGTGATCCTGGTGCTCGGCCCGGAGCACTACAACACCTTTCCGCTGCCCGCGCCATCGGTGCCGTCGGCCGAAATGCGCGATGCGCTGCGCTGGAAACTGCGCGATGTGCTGCCCTACGCGCCGGAGGACGCCGTGATCGAGTTCGTCCGCCTCGCGCACGCCACCGATTCAAACGCAGCCGAGAGCCTGCTCGCAGTGGCGGCGCAGCGCCGCCTGGTCGCCCAGGCGTCCGCACCCTTTCTGGCAGCCGGCGCAGACGTGCAGGCGGTCGACATTGCGGAAATGGCGCAACGCAACCTGCTGATCCGGCTGCCGGGAGCCGAAGAAGGTCGCGCACTGCTGGGACTGGACGAGTCGTCGGCGCTGCTGACGGTAGTTCATCAGGGTGCGCTGTGCCTTGCACGCCGGATCCAGATTCCGCCCTCGCTGGGCACCGAGGACGAGGATCCGGAGCACGTGGCCACACGCATCGCCACCCAGGTGCAGCGCTCGCTCGAGGTCGTCGAGCGCCAATCGGGTCTGGCGCCGGTGCGCACCGTATGGATTGGCCCGCACCCCTATTGCGCCCTGATCGCCCGTTGCACAGCCGAGCAGACCGGCCTCGAATGCCTGCAGCTCGACTTGCAGCAGGAGTTGGGCTTCGCGGCAACCGTCGCTGAGCTGCCGCCGGAGCAAGCCTGTGGCGCACCGATCGCGATCGGCGCTGCGCTGCGCAGCGAACACCCGGCGGCCGTCAATCGAACCGCCCGGGAAAGCTCCGCATTGTCCTGGCTGTCCAAGCTGAAAGCAGCTTGACGCGAACGGCGCACAAATGGCCCAGGACAACATCAATCTGCTCGAGCGCAAGGTGCCGGCCGGCCTGGCCTCGCGTTGGGGTCGCCGGTTGATCCTCGTTGGCGGATCGGTCGCGGCGCTGGGTGCGCTCGGCTGGATGGTGCAGAGCCGTGATCTGCACAGGATCCAGCAGGAGTTGAGCCGCGTGCAGGCCCAGACCGAGCGCCTGCAGCGCACGATGGTCGAAGTTCCCAGCCCGGAGGTCGCACTGGCCGGCCGGCTGGCGGCCGAAGAGCGCGAGGTCCAGGCGCTGGAGGCGGTGGCGCACACGCTGTCGACCGGCGGCCTGGCGCATGCGGCCGGGTTCGTCGGTCCGCTGCAGGCTTTCGGGCGCGCCACGACCGAAGGGGTCTGGCTGACTGGACTCACCCTGGATAACCGGCACGGTTCGATGGTCGTCGAAGGCCGCGCACTGGATGCTTCGCGCGTTCCGACGCTGCTGCAGACGTTCAAGGCCGAGCCGTATTTCGACGGCACGACCTTTTCCGCGATCGAGCTGACGGCTGGAACGGCCACCAGCGCGCTGGCCGCCGAGCGCGCGCTGAAATTCCGGATATCGACGCCCGCCTTCGCGCCCGGCGCGAAGGCGGGGAGCCAGTCGTGATCAAAGCCGATCAGGTGAGCGAATGGTGGGAGCGGCGCAAGCCGCGCGAGCAGCTGTTGGTGATCGCGGTAGCGGCACTGACGCTGCTGTTCGCCGCAGACGCGCTGCTGCTCAGGCCGCTGCGAATCCAGATAGCTGATTCCAGCAAGCGTCTGGCCGGCGCGCGCTCCGAGCTGGCCGCGCTGCAGCAACAAGTCGAGGAGCGCGATCGCGCCGGGAGCGAGCAGCTGCGGGCGCGCGAGGCCGACCTGAAGGCCAGGTTGGCGGCGGCCGAATCCGATGTCCGCAGTGCCCAGATCGACCTGGTCGCTCCGCAGAACATGGCGCGCCAGCTGGCAGCCATCCTGCAAGGGTTTCCGGAGCTGCGCGTGGTCGGGATGCAGTCGGAATCGCCGATGCCGTTCGAAGACCGCGCGGACGGGAGCGGCAAGGTGCCGGTCAACGCCGAGGCACGCGCCTCGATGCTGTACGAGCACGGGCTGGAACTGACCGTCGAGGGCAGGTACCTGGATCTGATCGCCTACCTGCAACAGCTCGAGCGCACCCCGTACAAGATCTATTGGCGCGACCTGGATCTGAAGGTCAATGCACAGGGCGTGCCCGTCACCAAGGTTCGCTTCTTCACGCTCTCCAAGGGACCGAAATGGCTGACGCTGTGAGCCGCGCCTTCACGATGCTGATGGCGACCGGCCTGAGCGCCACAGCGTCGGCGGCAGGCATAGTCGATCCGACGCAGCCGCCACCGGGCTACGGCATGTCGCAGCACGCCAGCGATCCGCAATCCCCGGATTCGATCTCCCCGCCCCAGCCGGTTCGGCTGCAAATGATCGCGCGCGACGGATCGACGCGCCTGGCCGTCGTGAACGGCCATCGTGTCCGGCCCGGCGATGCGATCACGCTGGACGGCAAGAGCGTGAAAGTACTGGCGATCCACGACGATTCGGTTGAGCTGGATCGAGACGGACACCCTCAGATATTGGAACTCGTGCCGCATGTGAGACTGAAATGAAACGCGATTCGCATTCCCCGTTGTACGGACGACTGGTTCAGCTGCGCGGTCAAGACCCGCGCGAGGAGGCGCAGCCACGCTGGCCCTGGCTGATGCCATGGCTGCTCGCCGCAGTGGCCGTGGCGCTGACTCTGCTGCTGTCGGCCTGCGCAACATCGCAGCCGCCTGCCCCGAGTTCCGCCGCCAAACTGCTGCCGGAAATCCGCCAGGGCCTGGCCGAGCCATCGAAGCCGGCGGCGGAAGCGGTTCCGCCAGAGGTGTCGCGCGAGCTGCTGCCACCGGCTGACCTGTCGGTCTCCAAGCTGGCCGGCAAGCCCGCGGAACCGCGCTTCGACCTGAACGTGGTCGGGCTGCCGGTGGCCCAGGTGTTCGAGGCCCTGGCGCGCGACACGCGCTACTCGATCGCGGTCGATCCCGAGCTGAAAGCGTCGGTGACGGTCAGCCTGAAGGACGTGACGCTGATCGAGGCGCTGGAGACGCTGCGCGACCTGTACGGTTTCGAGTACCGGGTGCAGGGCAGCCGGATCTTCGTTCAGCAGCCGGTCCTTCAGACCCGCGTGTTCCAGGTCAACTATCCGGTGACCAGTCGCTCGGGCCGCAGCGACTTGCGAGTGACGTCCGGCTCGATCACGCAAGGTGCTGGCAGCGGCGCCCCCGGAACGCCGGCCGGCTCGCCGCCGACGTCGCCGGGCGGCGGAACCGGAGCCCAGGCGAGCCAGTTGTCGAGTCAAATCACGACCCAGACTCGCAATGAGCTGTGGGTCGAGCTCGAGGCCTCGCTGAAGCTGCTGCTCGCGACCGATGCAGCCCATCCGGATGGCCGGCAACTGATCGTCTCGCCGCAATCGGGCCTGATCGTGGTGCGCGCGATGCCGGCCGAGTTGCGCCAGGTCGAGACCTACCTGCGGGCAATGCAGGTCAACGTCGAGCGCGAAGTGATGCTCGAGTCCAAAATCATCGAGGTCACGCTGACCGATACCAGCCAGAGCGGTGTGAACTGGGCCGCCTTTCACGCCGGAACCGGCGCGCGCGGCTCTCTGGGACTGACCACGCCAGGTTCACAGCTGCAGCCGAGCGGCGTGTTGCTCGACTCGCTGCTGGGCGTGAATCCGGGAGTGCAGGTAGTGCAACCGGCGACCGGAGCCTCGCCGCTGTTCGGTCTGGCCTTCCAGACGGCCAGCTTCGCCGCGTTGATGGAGTTCCTGCAGACCCAGGGCAACGTGCAAGTGCTGTCGAGCCCGCGCATTGCGGCGCTGAACAATCAGATGGCCGTCTTGAAGGTCGGGACCGACGATTTCTTCGTCACAGGGATTACCACCAACATTTCGTCTTCCTCCACGGCCAACGGTGCCGCGATCATCACGCCGACGATCACGGTGCAGCCGTTCTTTTCCGGCGTTGCGCTGGACGTGACACCCCAGATCGACGACGACGGCAACATCATCCTGCACGTGCACCCGTCGGTTTCGTCGGTCGTCGAGCGCAGCAAGGACGTCGACCTTGGCACGCTGGGCAAGTACACGCTGCCGCTGGCGTCGAGCACCGTATCCGAGACCGACACCATAGTGCGGGTGCGCGACGGCAACATCGTCGCAATCGGCGGGATGATGAAGGCGAACCGCTCGGACACGCGGGCCGGCGTGCCGGGCGCGGCCGACCTGCCCTGGCTGGGCCACCTGTTCAGCTCCACCCAGCATTCGCAGACCAAGCAGGAGCTGGTGATCCTGATCAAGTCCACGGTCGTGCATTCGCAGACCCAGCTCGATGCACTGCGCGAGGACGCGCTGCAGCGGCTGGGCGCTGCCGCCGACGCCTCCCGCCTGTGAACCCGCACCCATGTACCTGACCCATTTCGGACTGAACGCCGCGCCCTTCGCGCTGACACCGGATACCGCGTTCGCCTTCTCGTCGCGCGCCCAGCGTGAGGCGCTCGACACGCTGGTGCTGGCCGTTGACGGCGGCGAGGGTTTCATCAAGATCACCGGCGAAGTCGGCACCGGCAAGACGCTGCTGTGCCGCCGCTTTCTCGCTCACGCCGCGGGCTCGCCTGCAGAAGCACGTAATTCGGAGGCGGGCTCGCCCGCCGTAGCGCGCAGCGCGGAGGCGGGGTACCGCACCGCTTACATACCCAACCCATGCCTGAGCCCTCGGACACTGCTGCTGGCGATCGCGCGCGAGCTGAAGATACGGGTGGCCAACGTGAACTCCGACGGCGACATCCTGCAGGCGCTGAACCGTGCGGTGCTGCGGCTTGCCGCGCGTGGCTCGCGCGTCGTGGTGTGCCTGGATGAAGCGCAGGCGATGCCGGCTGAAACGCTCGAGTCGTTGCGGCTGCTTTCGAACCTGGAAACCGAGAAGCGCAAACTGGTGCAGGTGGTTCTGTTCGGGCAGCCGGAGCTGGACCACAAGCTGGCGCGCAACGACCTTCGCCAGTTGCGCACGCGGATCGCCTTTCACTACGAGCTGAGCGCCCTGTCGAGCGCGGAAACCGAGGTCTACCTGGCGCACCGCCTCAGGGTGGCCGGCAATCGGGGAGCAACTCTGTTCCCGGCCGATGTGGCGCGCGCGATTCACCATCACGCTCGCGGCGTGCCGCGGCTGGTCAACATCATCGCCCACAAGTCTCTGCTGCTCGCCTACGGGCAAGGCTCGGCGCGTATCACGCTGCGCCAGGTCCGCGCGGCCGCCAAGGACACACCGCAGGCGCACGGCGCCGGACTGCTGGCCCGCCTGCTGAGGCCGCGCTGGCTTCGCTTTCGAGCTGCCGCATGAGCGTGCTGAATACGATGCTGAGCGACCTGGAGCGCCGCGGCGCGCGCTCCACGCTGACGCTCGCGCCAACGGAAGCGGACCGCTTTGCGCCGCCCGCAGCGGTGCAGGACCCGCCCAAGCCCCGCGTGCGCAGGGTGCCTGCCAGGCCGGCCGTGCTGGTGGCGGCGGCCGTGGCCACGGCCGCAGCGGTGTGGCTCTGGCCCTCCTCCGCGCGGCGCGCTACGGAGGGCATGCCCGAGGAAGTGAGCAGCACGAAGGCGGGTCCGCCCCAGGTTGCACCTGTTGCTCCGCCTCCGGCAATACCGGATACCGCGGCAGCGTCCGCGGCGGTCGCTGTGCCGGTCGCGCCGCCACCGACTATCGAGGCCGCGCCGACACAGCCGATGCACCCGCACACGCCGACGCCCTCCTTCGCGCTGCGCGCTTCGGAGGGCAAGCCCGGGGATGTGAGCAGCACGAAGGAGGGCCTGCCCTCCGAAGCGCGCAGCGCGAAGGAGGGCGTCGCGCAAAGTACGGCGCAAGCCGAGCTCAGGCGTGCCATCGAGCTGGTTGCGCGCGGACAAACGACCGAAGCGACCCGCTTGCTGGCCGATGCGCTGTCGCAGCGGCCAAACTGGAGCGATGCGCGCGCGACACTGGCTGCGTTGCAGGCCGAGGCCGGTGACCGGCGGCAGGCCCTTGCGACGCTGCTCGATGGTGTGCAGTTCGACCCGACCCGCTTTGCGCCCACCGCCGCCCAGCTGCAGGCGGAGCTGAACGACCCGGCTGGAGCACTGCTGGCGTTGGATCGGGTTCCGCCCGCGGCCCGTGATCAGTCCTACCACGCGCTGGCCGCTGCCATCGCCCAGCGCGCCGGCCGGCATCAAATGGCGGTCGCCGAGTACGGAGCTGCCCTCAGGTCCGTGCCGTCCAATGCGGTGGCCTGGGTCGGCCTGGGCGTGTCGCTGCAGGCCCTGGGACACGATGCCGAGGCGCTTGCAGCCTACCGCGGCGCCGCCCGCGAAACGCTCAGCGCCGAGTTGCGTCGCTTCGTGCAGTTGCGGATCAGCGCCCTGCAGGCCAGCGCGGCGCCCTAAGCGGCGGGGTCGGTTTCCAGGTACGCAATCAGCTCCGCTTGCGGCATGGGGCGCCCGAACAGGTAGCCCTGGGCCTGCGAGCAGCCGGCGCGCCGCGCCATTTCGAACTGCTCTTCGGTCTCGATGCCCTCGGCCACGACACGAGCGCCAAAATGGCGCCCGAGCGCAGTGACCGAGCGCAGGATCGCCATCGCGGCCGTGTCATTGGTCAGGCTGCGGATGAAGCCGCCTTCGATGTTCAGCCCGTCGGCGGGAAAGTCGCGCAGCAGTGTCAGGCTGCAGGAGCCGGTGCCGAACTGATCCAGCGCCACGCTGACGCCGGATTCGCGCAGGCGCTCCAGCCGGCGGATCGCCGCCTCGATCTCGCCGGGCTGGCGGCCCAGACTCGATTCGGTCACCTCGATCTGAAGCCGCCGGGCCGGCAGCCCGGTTTTCTGCAGGATCCGGGCGACCACGGTGTTCACATCCGAGCCGCGAAATTCGCGCGCCGACAGATTGACCGAAAGCCCGACCTCGCGCGGCCACGCCGCGGCGGCCGCACAGGACTGCGCCAGCATGGCTTCGCCGATCGGGACGATCAGTCCGCTCTCTTCGGCCAGGTCCACGAACTGCCCGGCCGGCAGAAGCCCGAAGCGGGGGTGCAGCCAGCGCAGCAGGGCTTCGACCCCGATCACGCGCCGGGTGCGCATGCTGACGCGCGGCTGATAATGGACCAGGAACTCGTTCGCCTCCAGCGCCTGGCGCAGATCCGACTGCAGCTGCAGGCGCCGCGTCTCGCGCTGGGCCACGACGGGGTCGAAGAACTGATAGAACCGCGTCGACGTCTCCCGCGCGAACTGCAACGCGCTGACCGCGCGCTGCATCAACGAATCGGCATCGGTGCCGTCGGCGGGGCACACCGCCACGCCCATCGTTGCGCTAAGGCGCACTTGCTGCCCTTCGATCCGCAGCGGCGCATCGACCACCTCGATCAGCTTGCGTGCCACCGGCGCGGCGTCGCTCGACGCGCGCAGATGCGTCAACACCACCGCAAACTCGCCGTCTCCGATCCGTCCGACCAGATCGCAACCCCGCACGGCCAGGCGCAATCGGTCGCCGATCAGCCGGGCTGCAAAGTCGGCCGCGCGAAATCCCATCGACCCGCGCAACGCGGGCAGCTGTTCAACCCCCACCAGCAGCACGGCGGCCGGCTCGCCGGCGGCGCCATGCTCGATCGCCACTCGCGCGAGTTGCTCCTCGAACAGCCGCCGGTTCGGCAATCCGCTCGCCGGGTCGTAGCGCTCGGCGGCCAGCGCACTGGCTTGCGCCGCGGCGCGTTCGTGCACCTCGGAGATCAGTCGCTCGCTGGTCCACGCCAGTTCGTTGTCGCGCTCCGCAATCGCCCGCTCCAGCGCAAGCAGGCGGTCGGGCCCGCCCTCGCCGTCGGTACGCCCGGTGGGCGGTCGGGCCGGATCGCTGTGCTCGGTGTCGGACGAATGCATGTTGGACGGTCCCGTTCAAATGCAGCCGCACGGCCGCGTGGACGAACCAGCTGTCGATTGTCCGAGGCGAACGGCGCGTCGGGTCGCGCAATAACGGCACATTCGGGCCGAGTTTTCGTGGCGCTGATCGCCGGGCCGGCGAAGCCCCGAATTACCCTTCGCCTGCGGCCCAATTTGCGGCGCAGATCGCCTAACGAAGTCTCTTTTGGTGTCGAAGATCGAGGAATGGGTCGCAATCCGGCCCCAATCCGGGACCGACCCCTTGATCGTGTTTCTCGACTTCGACGGCGTGTTGCATCCGGACCCCTGTACCGAGGCGGTGCGGCTGTTCGAGAACGCGCCGCGCCTTGCGCACGCCCTGAGCGACTTTCCGCGCGCGGCACTGGTTCTGTCGACCGCGTGGCGCCAGGGCGCAACCTACGAGCAGCTGGTTGTGCTGTTACCCCCGGAACTGCGTCAAAAGGTGATCGGCGTAACCCCGAACTTCAGCGAATTCGCCTCCACCGCCGCGCTGATTCCTTACCGTCGCCAGGCCGAATGCATGCGCTGGATGCAACAGAACCGGCTCCAGGACGACGACTGGCTGGCGCTGGACGATCGGCCGAGCGGGTTCACCCCGTATTGCGAAAACCTGATCGGATGCCACCCGCAGTCCGGCTTCGACGCGAGCGTCAGCGCGCGGCTGCGCAGCGCGCTGCAACGACACTTCCAGGGACGCGGCCAGGGCGTCGACCTGCTGATCGGGTAATCCCGACCCGCCTTCGCCCTTTGGGCTTCGGCGGGCGCTTGTGGCCAAAACCCAACGCGAAAGCCAACTCAAGGCACCGGGTATGGCGCCGCCGGGGTCGGCCAGCTATCTTCGCCGTCCTACCGTCTCTTGGACAAAGCGCGATGACCGCCAAGACGGGTGCAGCGAGCTTGCCGACGCAGGCCCTTTGCGCCGTGGGCGTCGTCTACGGCGATATCGGGACCAGCCCGCTGTACGCGGTGCAGGAGTCGTTCAATCCGGTCCATGGCATTGCGACCGTGCCCGCCAACGTGATCGGCGTGATCTCGGTGATGGTGTGGACGCTGATCACGATCGTGGCGGTCAAGTACGTCGTGCTGATCCTGCGCGCCGACAATCGCGGCGAAGGCGGAATCATGGCGCTCACCGCGCTGGCCTCGTCGGCGGTCGGGCGCCGCTCGCCGCGCTACAGAATGGTCGTCACCCTCGGACTGCTCGGGGCGGCGCTGTTCTGCGGCGACGGCGTGATCACGCCGTCGATCTCGGTGCTGAGCGCGGTCGAAGGGCTGGGCGTGGCGACGCCGGCCTTCAAGCCCTACGCGGTTCCGCTGGCGGTCGCGATCCTGACCGGCCTGTACGCCGTCCAGAAAACCGGAACGGGACGGATCGGCTTCCTGTTCGGGCCGATCCTGACCGTCTGGTTCGTGGTGATCGGAGCGGCCGGAGTTGGGAGCATCGCCCGGGCACCGCAGATCCTGGCGGCGCTGGACCCTTTCAGGGCCGTCGATTTCATGCAACGAAGCGGATTTGTCGGCTTTGCTGCGCTGGGCGCGATCGTGCTGGCGGTGACCGGGGCCGAAGCGCTGTATGCGGATCTGGGCCACTTCGGCCGGACGGCGATCCGCACCGCCTGGTTCACGCTGGTGTTCCCGTCGCTGCTGCTGAACTATCTGGGACAGGGAGCGCTGTTGCTGATCAATCCGGCGGCCGCCGACAATCCGTTTTACCGGTTGGTGCCGGCGTGGGGCGTGGTGCCGATGGTCGTGCTGGCCACTGCCGCCACCGTGATCGCCTCGCAGGCCACGATTTCGGGGACATTTTCTTTCGTCAAACAGGCGATCCAGCTCGGATACCTGCCCCGGATGCAGGTCGTTCATACATCGGCGCAGTCCCTGCACCAGGTCTACCTGCCCGACGTCAACTGGCTGCAGTTCGCCCTGGTGGCGACCGTCACGATCACGTTCGGCAATTCGAGTGCGCTGGCAGCCGCTTACGGGATCGCGGTGACGGGCACGATGCTGATCACCACGCTGCTCACGTTCGAGGTGCTTCGCTACGGGTGGAAGTACCCGCTCTGGCTGGCCATCGGCGCGACGGGCCTGTTCCTGCTGGTGGACGCCGCGTTCTTCAGCGCCAACACGCTGCGGATCGTGCAGGGCGGCTGGTTTCCGCTCGCCATCGCCGCGGTCGTCTTCTTCGTGATGCTGACCTGGAACCACGGCCGCCGCCTGGTCCGGCTGCGCCTGCAGAAGGACGCGGTTCCGCTGAAACTCGTGATCGATTCGCTGGTCGCCTCGCCGCCGCCGCGCGTTCCCGGCACCGCGGTGTTCCTGCGAGGCGAGCAGGAAGGAGCCCCGCGCGCGTTCATGCACAACCTGCTGCACAACAAGGTGCTGCACGAGCGCGTGATCTTCCTGACGGTGCACGTGCTCGAAGTGCCGTGGGTGCCTGACGAGGAAAGCGTCAAAGTGCAGTCGCTCGGGCACGGGTTCTACCAGGTCGACGTGTCCTGGGGCTTCATGAACGAGCCCAACGTGCCGCACGCGCTCGCGCTGTGCCGGTCGCACGGGCTTAGCGTCGAACCGATGGAGACTTCCTATTTCCTGAGCCGCCAGCGGCTGGTTCCGGGCGCCGGACCCGGGCGCATGGCGAGCTGGCGCGAGCGGCTGTTTGCCGCGATGGTCCGAAATGCGGCCGATCCGGCCGACTATTTCAAGCTGCCGACCAACCGGGTCGCCGAGCTGGGCGCGCAGATCGAAATCTGATCTACGCGAGGTTTTCGCGCTGGGTCGAAACTTCCTCCGCAACGGTCAACGCCGCCAGGTTGCGTCGTCGGAAATCTGCCGGTAGCGTTCGGAGATGACGCTGGCTGCAGATGCAGGCAAAGACCCTTGAGCCTCAGGATCTGGAGCAGATCGCTGCCGTGACGCTCGCACACTACGAGCAGCGCGCCGAGGATTTTCGTGCCGGCACGCGCGATCACGACGTGCGCCAGAACATCGATTCGTTGCTACGCCACATCCGGGGCGAGCCGCCGTTCACCATCCTGGACTTCGGTTGCGGACCGGGGCGCGACCTCAAGACCCTGGCCGGCCTGGGCCACACGGCGATCGGCCTGGAAGGCGCAGGCGAATTCGCCGCGATGGCGCGCGCCGACTCCGGCTGCGAAGTGTGGCAGCAGGACTTTCTGAAGCTCGATCTGCCGGGCAACGCCTTCGATGGCATCTTCGCCAATGCTTCGCTGTTTCATGTGCCGTCGCAGGAGTTGCCGCGCGTGTTGCGGCAATTGCATGCTGCATTCAAGCCCGGCGGTGTGCTGTTCAGCTCGAACCCTCACGGCAACAACGAGGAGGGCTGGAACCGCGGTCGTTATGGCGCCTATCACGACCTGCACGCGTGGCGCCGCTTCCTGTCCGATGCGGGCTTCCTGGAACTCGAACACTTCTACCGGCCAACCGGATTGCCGCGCGAACAGCAGCCATGGCTGGCCAGCGTCTGGCGCCAACGCTAGGAGTCTGCCCCGGCAGGCCTGGTACCGCCGCCTAGAGTCCGGGCCCCCGAGCGCGGGCCTGAGCCGCTTGCACCGCCTTGCGCAGTGCCTGCATCGGCAAGGTCACGCAGCCGTGACGGGCGGGGATCTCGCGCACCGGGCCAAACACCGCAAACTCCTGCCAGGCCTCCGGCGCAAGATCGGCGCCGGCCAGCAGCCCATCGAGCGCCACGATCGCCTGACCGATCTGCATCACATGCGCTCCCGGCGCATGCAGGCCGACCAGGCTGGCGGCCGCCCGGCACAGCAGGCAGCCCTTCGTCTCGTGTGCCAGCGCTCCGATCCTGGCCCCGCTCAGCCTCAGTGCCAGGTCGATCCGGTCGCCGCAATAGGGATTGTCGAGTCGCACGACGGCATCGGCAGCGGCCAGCGTGCCGGCGCCATGGGCGGCGCGCGCCAAGGCTTTGATCGCCTCGTTGTACAGGGCCGCGTTCACGCCAGAATCCGCACCGCTTCGCGCACGCCGGCGAGCAGCGCATCCACATCATCGTCGCCGTTGTACAGCGCCAGGCTGGCGCGGCTCACGGCGTCCGTTCCCAGCGCCTGCATCAGCGGCTGGGCGCAATGATGGCCGCCGCGCAGCGCCACGCCCAGTCCATCAAGCACCTGGCACACGTCGTGCGAATGCAGACCCTCGAGCCAGAACGAAACGACCGGCACGCGGTCGCGCGCATCGAGCGGACCGGCCAGGTGCAACCGGGGCACCGCGAGCAGGCCCTCGATCAGGCGCGCGGTCAGACCCGCCAGCCGGCGCTCGATTCGGGGCCAGTCCTGCCGGCTCATCCAGGCCAGCGCCTCGCCCAGTCCGACGGCCTGGGCCACGGGCGGCGTGCCCGCTTCGAAGCGCCGGGGCGGCGCGGCGTAGTCGGCGCGCTCCAGGGTCACCCGCTCGACCATGCCGCCACCGGTCGCGGACGGAGGCATCGCATCAAGGAGCTCGCCGCGGCCCCACAGCACGCCAACGCCGCCAGGTCCGTAGCATTTGTGCCCGGAAAATACATAGAAGTCCACGCCCAGCGCGCGCACGTCGACCGGTCCGTGCGGAGCGCGCTGCGCCCCGTCCAGCAGCACGTGCGCGCCGACTGCACGCGCCTGCTCGACCACCGGCCCCACGTCCGTGACGGCTCCGGTCACATTGGAGGCGTGCGTCAGCGCGATCAGCCGGCAGCGCCGGCCCACAAGGGCCCGCAGCCCACTCAGATCCAGGCGGGCGCCGGCGCCCAGCGGTACGAACCGCAGGCCGACCCCCGCGCGATCGCGCAGCTGCTGCCACGGGATCAGGTTGCTGTGGTGCTCGGCCACCGAGACCACGATCTCGTCGCCCGGCTTGCACAGGTCTGCGTACGCCTGCGCGACCAGGTTCAACGCGGCCGTCGCCCCCGACGTGAAAACGATCTCATCGGGGTGGGCGGCATTGAGGAACTGCGCAACCTGACCGCGCGCGCGCTGATACGCGAGCGTCGCTGTCTGCGCCAGCCGGTGGCCGGCCCGCAGTACATTGCCGCGCGCGTACCGCTCGTGCTGCACCATCGCATCGAGCGCCGCCTCGTGGATCTGGCCGGTTGCCGCGTTGTCGAGGTAGTGCAGTGTCCCGCCCGCCTGAGCCAGCAACGGAAACTGACGGCGCAGCGCTGCCGTTTCATCGCTCATCGCTGCTGCGCCCGGTCCAGTTGCTCCGGCGTATCGACATCCACGAAGATCGCGTCGGTGTCGAACGGCACGGCGCGAACAGTGGAGGCGAACCGCTCGATCAGCCCGCGCGCGCCGATATCGCCGCTGAGCGCGCCCAGAGCGGAGAAGAAACTCTTCGGCCACAGCACAGGGTGGCCGCGCCGGCCATCGCGGACCGGAACCACGATCATCGGCGCAAGCGGATCGAAGGCCTCGATCAGCCGGTCGATGTGGGCCGCGACTATCCATGGCATGTCGCCCAGCTGCACCAGCGCTGCATCGATCGACTGCGGCAGCATCGCCACCGCGCACCGCAGGGAGCTCGCAAGTCCCGCAGCGTATTGCGGATTGTGAACCACCGTCACCGGCTTGGATGCCGGAACCGCCTCGAGCGCGGCTTCGACACGATCGGCCTGCCAGCCGGTCACCACCACGACCTGCGTGCAGCGTGAATTCAGTGCGGCACGCACCGCGCGCTCGATCATGGTTGCTCCGTCGACCTCGCACAGCAGTTTGTTGCGCCCCTGCATCCGGCTCGACGCGCCGGCCGCCAGCACCAGAGCGGTGATACGACTGCTCACGGGCTGTTGTCGCGATAGCGCTCTTGCACGATCTGGGCCAGGATGGCGACTGCGATCTCGCTGGGCGATCGGCCGCCCAACGCCAGTCCGACGGGCGCGTGAATGCGCCCGACCCGATCGCCCAGGCCGTGCTCGCTCAACCGCTGGACGCGCTTGGCGTGCGTGCGCGTGCTGCCGAGCGCTCCGATGTAGAAGGCCGGGCTGCTCAGCGCTGCAACCAGCGCCGGATCGTCGAGTTTCGGATCGTGCGTCAGCGTGACCACCGCGGTGCGCGCATCCGGTCCGAGCCGCGCCATCGCTTCCTCGGGCCATTCATTGCTCAGCGAAACGCCCGGAAAACGCTCGGCGCTGCCGAATGCACGGCGCGGATCAATCACCGTCACCTCGAATCCGGCCAGCGCCGCCATCGGCGCCAGCGCCGAGGCAATATGCACCGCGCCCACCATCAGCAGCCGCGGCGGGCCGGCATACACCCGCACGAACAGGTCCTCGTCGTGCGGAAGCGCTCCGCTGCGTTCAACCCGGACGCTGTGGCCGATCGCGGCCAGCAGCTCGGCGCTCAGCGCCAGGTCGCCGCGCGACGTGTCGCCCTCGACCAGCGCCTGGCAGCCGTCGCTCAGCCGGGTCACCAGCGCCAGCGCGGCCCGCCCGGATCCGGCGGCCGCCAGTCGCTCCAGGATATCCCGCCTCATTCGACCCGCTCGACAAACACATCGACCTCGCCACCGCAGGCCAGGCCCACCTCCCACGCCTGCTCGTCGCTGACGCCAAACCGCATTCGGCGCGGACGTCCGTCGCCGATCACCGATTGCGCCTCGTGTATCACGGCGGCCTCGATGCACCCTCCGGAGACCGAGCCCACGAACTGCCCGGTGCTGTCGACGGCCAGGTGGCTGCCCGCCGGTCGCGGCGACGAGCCCCACGTACGCACGACGGTCGCCAGCGCCACACCTCGGCCCTGGCCACGCCACTGACGGATCTGCCGGAAGATCTGGTCCGATTCGAGGTCCACACGCAGCCCTTCCAAACGCAGGCCGCCGCGCCGCGCGGCGGGCCTTTAAAGATAGCAGGAAGGCGGCCCCCGATCAGGCCGCGGGCGGCTCAGACGGGCGGGGTACAGCGACGCGAATCCGCCCGCAGGCGGGCTCGCGCCTCTTGATACCGGAGCTCAGTGGCTCTTTGGAGCAAACAGGTCCGACATCAGCGGCACGTTGTCGTCGGCCGCATGATTCAGATAGGCCAGACCGAAGCCCGCTTCCAGGGTCTTCAGCAGTGAGAAATGGTTGTACTTGACCTTCGAAGTGACCCCGGTGACACCGTAGTTCGTGTCGACGATCGTCACCACCTGGTTCGGCAGGCTGCTGTAATCGTTTTCGTCCCACACCACGACGATCGCGTTGTGTCCGTCCTTCCACGCCTCGGACGCCTTGATGGCACCGACCAGATTCTGCACCGTGACGTCACCGGCTTGAACCACCAGATTGTCATTAGTGTCCTGGCAATAGGGCCCGACTTCGCTGGCGCCGCGGGCGTGCTGGTCGTGGCACTGGTTGGGCACGATAAAGGAATAGTTCGGCACTTCGCCCCGGCGCAGATCCGCATATAGCCGCTCGAAGCCCTGGGTATTTCGCAGGCTGTTGTCTTCGTCGCCAGCCTGCACGCTGGCGAAGTAGACAAACGGGTTGTGCTTGACCGCGTAGAGCTTCGGCATTCCGCTGACCGAGGAGGTGAGGTCCGAGATCATTCCGTCGCTGTTGTTGACCCGGTCGGCCCCGTACGGCGGCAGGCTCTCCTGGTAGCTCTTCCAAGTGAGGCCCGCTTCGACCAACTGATCGGCGATGGTCTTGCCCACGGTGTACGCCGGGGCGATCGGGTCGTTGTAAATCGGGGCAGCGGGTGTCCCCTCGTTGGTCGTATCCACGGCTGGGGTGGCCGCGTCCATGCCGCTGCCGGCGATAGGACAGATGTTGGGCGCCCCTTCAAGAGCGGGGGTGTTCAGCTCCAGATTGGACCGGCATGCCTTGTTATGCCAGTCGGGCGAATTGTCGTTGACGACGCCGAAATTCGAGCCCCCCACCATCTCCAGATAGTTCGTCAGGCTCGGGTGCCCTACACCGAAATAGTTGGCCGCCAGATTGGCGCTCTTCGCATAGGCATTGACGAAGGGCGCATTCGAGTTGCCAAAGATCTGGCCGTAATGGTGGTTCTCCATCACGATCACGAACACGTGGTCCAGGCGCGGAATGCTCGGCGCGGGGTTCTGGGCGAGCGCCGGCGCGATACCGAACGCGGCCGCCAGGGTCAGCGCAATCGTGGTTTTTTTGATCTGCATCGGGTCCTCCTCGGTGCGGCGAGCCCGCATCGACCCGCTCGTCGCTGCGGTCGCGTGCGAAGGACTCGCCAGTTTTCGCTCGTGCTGTGTGCCCCGCATCATCCGAGCGAACGATGGGGCCGTTCTCGGGGCGCCTCAGAGTATTGGGAGTTTGTGACCGCGAGATGATCAGCGGCCGGCGACGATCGGCTCGGTGGTCGCCGGCGCGCCCAGGTACAGGTACAGGCTCGAGTTGCCGTCGCGCGACCGGCCGTACGCCAGGTACAGCGGCCCGATCGGGCTGTCGAGCAGGAAAAACGCGGAGGCCGATTTCAGCGTCCCGGTCGGATTGCCGGGGACGATCGGTCGGCCCAGCCGCCCGGCCTCCAGCGACAGCCCGGCATACAGTCCGTTCAGAAACGGCAGCGGCGCGAGCTTGTAGCGGTAAATGGCGCGTGCAAACTGCAGCGACTGACCGTTCAGCGATCCGATCCGGTAGCCGGACTGCTGCAGGAACCCGCCCCACTGGAAAACATCGTAGCGCGGAAGATCGTTCGAGCCGAAGCGGCCTTTGAACGTCGCTCCCAGGTCGAGCGTGCTGTCGCCCAGCGAAGCGGCCACCGATCCGCTCGCGTCCCAGCGGCTGTAGGCGGATTCGCCGCCCAGCGCGACGCGCGAGGCGAACAGGCCGGCCGACGCCTGAAAACCCGAGCGGGGCGCCACGACGCGGTCGTATTCATCGGCCTGCAGCCGCACGTGCCAGGCCCCGACGCCGACCCGATCCGGTCCCGGCGCGAGCGACCGCGGTCCTTGGTCGAGCCGCTGCCGGATCTGACCGATCTGTACGCCGGTGCGCAATTCGGCGGCGCGGCCCACGCGGCTTCCGACATCCACGCCGGTCAGGCCCTCGTACAGTACGTAACGGGCGACGCGCGGCCCGTTGGCAAACACGTCGTCGACGTCTCGATCGAGCTCCGCGTAGGGCGCCACAAAGAAAATCCGCTCGATGCCGAGCGGCTGGTACAGCTCGGTCGACAGCCGGTCCTGCCGGCCGAGCTGCAGGTCCGTGCGCCATTCCGCCCCCAGGGAATCGATCCAAGTGCGCCGGTAGGCGCCAAGCGCTTCGAAACGCGATTCGCCGCGAAGATCGTAGCCGCCCTCCAGCCCTAATTTGATGAAGTTCGGACCCCAGGATTTCTCGACCACGTCGATTGCCGCCACGCGGCGGCCTGCATCGTCGAGCAATCCGTACCCGACGCGCTCGAAGTCACCGCTCGCGTACAGGCGTCGTACATCGGCTTCCTGTCGCACCGGGTCGGGTTGCTGACCGGCCCGGGTCTTCAGTTCGGCGCGGACCACGTCCGGGTTCACGCGCTCCAGAGGCGGCAGGCGCACTTCTGCGATCGGGCGCGCGTCGACGCGCGCCACCGTGTGCCGGCGCGCGGTCAGCGCCACGTACTCGTCGGCCGGCAGCGAGAGCCTGGCCAACCGGTCGCTGACTGCGCGCGCTGCAGCCTCGCCCAACGGGATCGGCGCCGTCCAGTGATCGAAGTCGGCGGACGAGAAGTCGCCGAGCTCGGGTCGGATCAGGATGTCGTCCGGATGCAGCAGCTGCAGCGACCTCTTCTCGGACTGCTCGATCAGGATGTCGAAGATTCTGCGGCTCACGCCCAGCAAGGTGCCAAGCTCCTGCTCGGTCAGGCGCGGTGATCCCAGATCCACGACGATCGCTACGTCCGCGCCCATCGAACGCGCCACATCCAGGGGCAGGTTGTCCGTCAACCCGCCGTCGATCAGGATGCGGCCGTCGAGCCGAACCGGCGCCAGGGCTACCGGCACCGACATGCTGGCACGCAGCGCCTGCCACAGCTCTCCCCGTGAAAGAACGACCGGCTCGCCGGTAACCAGGTCGGTGGCCACGGCGCGAAACGGGATCGGCAGCTCATCGAACTGCACGACATCCGACGAACGGATCAGCAGCCGCATCGTGGTCTCCAGCTGCTCGCCGGCGACCAGTCCCTTGGACACGCGCAGCCCCGCGTCGCGCAGCCCGAACTCGGGCCCGATGAAGTTGCGCTGCTCGTCGATCTTGGTGCGAATCGGAAGCTCGGAGCGGGGCGGCCGGTCCACGAACAGGGCTTCGGACGTCAACCCCGACACGATCTTCTCCATGTCGGCAGCGCTGATCCCGGTGGCGTAGGCCGCGCCAATCAACGCACCGATGCTGGTGCCGGCAATGCAATCGACCGGCACCCTGAGCTCTTCGAGCACCTTGATGACGCCGATGTGCGCGGTGCCGCGGGCGCCTCCACCGGCCAGCACGAGGCACACGCGCGGTCGAGCGGACGGCGCCGGAGCGGCGCCGGCAGCGGGCACGACTGTCGCCACGCACCCGATCGCCAGCGCGAGCCGGCAGACCGCGCTGGCCAGTACCCGCGGCGGCGTCAGCGGACTCAACGAGCTGGCCCGGGTCTGCCGTAGGCGCGCTCGACCCGGGCGACGCGCACTTCGTACTCCTGATACCACTCGCGCTGGCCACGTTGCTGCGCCAGCAGGTGCTCCGCCTGCGCCTTCCAGGCCGCGATGGCCGCGGTCGATTCCCAGTAGCTGACGGTGATTCCGAGCCCGCCCGGATCGCGCACGCTCTCGACCCCGAGAAATCCCGGCTGCCTGGATGCCAGCTCGACCATCCGGTCGGACGTTTCGGCATAACCGCGATCCCCCTCGGTCCTGACCGACGTGAAGATCACCGCGTAGTAGGGCGGCCGTGGGGTTCGTGCCAAGCTGCTCGTGCTCATCGCTTCACTCCGGTTCGTGCCGATTTCCGATCGGCGTTTCAATGGGTGCAATGTCGGGGCACGAGGATCTCCTCGGCGTGGCCGCGATCGAGCCCTTGCAAGTCCGCGTGCCCGAACAGCAGGTAGAAACCCGAGCCGCCATCGCCGACCACGCCAATCGTGTTCGTCTGGCGCTGCTGTGGTGTGTCTTCGGCCACGGCGGCCCGCTGAAACGGGGTCGGCTTCTGCAGCGCGGCCACATGGGCGATCCGATATGTATGGCCGAACAGCTCGAGGCTGGGGCGCATGGCACCTTCGCGCAGCCACTGGCCGATCGCATCGCGCACCTGCGGCCCGACGAAATCGATGTGGATGTGCAGCTGGTCCTGTGACCGGCCCCAACGCGAATTGATCGCCAGGCCGATCTCGTCGGAGCGCACGTCCGACCGGCCGGAGGCCGCGATCACGCGGTCGCGCGCGCCCCACGCGTCTTCGAAGTAATCGGGCTCGTCGTCCCGCAGCAACTCGGCGCTCTCCACTCCGATGCGCCGCGCAGTCGGGATCAACAGGTAGTGGGTAGCGCCGCAGATGTCCTTCAGCACGGCATCGCCGCGAGCCCGATCGCAATACAGCGACGGCACCGGAGCCCACCCCTGGTTGCAGCCGGCGTCGACCAGCACCCACAAGGCATTGGAGTGCCCCGCCGGTGCAGCCGACCCGCACGCTTGCAGTGCGATGAAGGCGACGAACAGGCCGATGCAGGCGCCGAGCCTGCCGCTGGCGCCAGGGCTGGGGAATGCGGAGCTCAAAGCAAAACTGCCGCGAATCGGTTCACAGCAAACTTCGAGACACGGCATGCTATCAGCAGCGCCACCCTCAACGGTCCTGGTCCGTTGCAAAACTGAGGATCAGCCAGATTCCACGCGGCGCCGCCACCGAGCGGAACTGCTCGGCCGGCCAGGTCGCGGGGTTGCTGTTGTAGCTGCGGCCCGGCCCCGAAAACGCGTTACGGCTCAGCTGACCGTAGTTCGAGTAGGTCCTATCGAACAGGTTGTCCACGCGCAATGCCACCTCCCATCGCGGTGCCGGCCGGTAGCGCCCTTCCAGGCTGAAGACAAAAAACCCGGGCACCGGTCCGTTCACGTCACGGTTGTTTTCGTCGCCGCGCGCGAACACGCCCGACTGCCCGCTGGCCTGCGCCCCCAGCGTCCACGCTGGATCCAATTCGGTGCTGAGCGCGAATTTCAGGATGTGGCGCGGAATGCCGGGGATCCGGTCGCCCGCAGTCACGGCGATGTCGGTGCAGGAGGCGCACGTCAACGGCGCCGCCGTCGAGTTGGCCGAGCTGTTCAGAACGAGCCGCGTGCGATAGGTGGCGTCGATCAGGCTGTACTGGGCACCCAGTGTCCATGCACCCGCACGCAGGTCCAATCCGCTTTCGATGCCGCGCCGGCGTGTCTTGCCGACATTGCGGAAAAAGCCCGCGCTGATCGCCCCGCCCTGGCTGCTGATGAACTGGATGTCATCGTTCAGCTCGGTGTCGAAGCCGGACACGCGCCACTTCAGCCCGTTGGTGTGACCACGGACCCCCAGCTCGTAGGTGCGCGAGATCACCGGCTTCAGCTCCGGGTCGCTGGCGAAAGCGTTTGGCAGGCTGCACGGGGCGTTCGGGTCGGCGCAGGTCAGCTCGACCGCCGTCGGCGCACGCATGCCCTCGTTGTAGGCCGCGTAGGCGGTGAGCGTGGACCAGGGATTGAACGTAAGCCCGCTGGCCGGATTGAAACGCGTGTAGGCGTGGTGGCCGTTCAAGGCGGTGCCGAGCTGATCCTTCAGGTCGATCGTGGCGCGATTGAATCGTCCCGACACGGTCCAGTAGGTGCGCGGATCGAGCGCCCAGGTGTCGGTCCCATACAGTCCCTCGTAGGTGCTGGTCGATTTCAGGCTCGTGACCAGCACGGCGGCAAGCGTGGAGACCGTTCCGCGCTCGCTGCTGACCAGCGCATCCTGGTTCGATTGCGTGAAATCGACGTCCCCGCGGTCGACACTGGCGCCAACCGCCAGCGTGTTCTTGTGCCCGGCCACGTCCCCCAGGTAAGTCAGCTGGATCGAGCCGCCCGGCCGGCGCTCGCCGATGCCGTTCAGTGCGTTGCTGGCGGGGTAGTCGCCGGGCGCGGGCGGCGGCACGAAGTTGCCGTTCATGTTGCTGTTGAAAACGGTGGTCGACACGAAGCGGTAATACGCATCGGCCCCCAGCAGCAGATGCTCGGACAGGTAATGGCTGCCCTTCAGGTTGAACAGCGCAAGCCGGTTGGTCTGGATGTCCGGCCAGGAATAGTCCTGAGAGGGCGTATCCAGCCAGGAACGGGGCAGCGTCTGCGAGCCCTGCAGCCGGTTGTCGGCGAACGCGAAGCTCAGGTCCAGGTCGGTGGTCGCGTCCTGGTAGCCGGTCTTCGCGAAGGCCTGCTGCACCCGGCTCGTACTGCGGTCGGACCAGCCGCGCTGCTCGAACAAAGTCCCGGCCAGGAAGTAGTCGACGGTGCGACCGTGGCCTCCGGTCTCGAACTCGGCCGAGCGCCGTCCGAAGGAGCCCGCGGTCACATCGACCGATGTTCCCGGGAACTCGAATCCGCTCTTCGTCGTCACGGCCACCGCGCCACCGAGCGAGTTCAGCCCGAACACCGGGTTGGAGCCCGGGATCACGGTGATGTGGGCGATCGCGTTGCGCGCGATCAGGTCCCAGTCGACCGTGTCGCCCAGCGCCGCGTTGGCGCGCACGCCGTCGACGAACACCGACAGACCCTGCGGGGTGCCGAGCACCGGGGAGGCGGTGAAGCCCCGGAAATTCAGGTCGGTCTGAAACGGGTTGCCCTGGGTGTCGTTGACACTGGCGCTGCCCAGCGCGCGATTCAGCGCGCCGGCCGCGTCGACCGCGCGCGATCCGCTGACCTGGTCGGCTGAAATCGTCTGCACATTGGCCGGAACCTGCTCGGGAGGCAGGCCGATGCCCGGCAACGGCGTGGTCCCGATCACCTCGATGCGTGGCAGGTCGAGCTGCGTTGCCGGGTTTTCCTGGCCCTGCACCGGCGCCCCGACGATGAGCACGACAAAAAACGCCGCCACGGCCCCACGAGGGCGTGGGCCGCGCGCCTCAGACCAACCCATGCCCCCTCCTGTTTCGGCGCGCGGATTCTTAGGTCCGGCCAATGGTGCAGCCAACAAGTCCTGCAAATACAAGGTTGCGAAGGATAGGGCAAGAATGGTGCATGGCTCGCTGCAGCGCAAGATGAAGGCGTTGCCGATTTGCTGTCTTATTCCAGCCCTGCGCGACATACTATCGGGTCGACGGCCGGGCTTGCCGGCGCTCCGACACAACAAGCAAGTCCGCGAGCACGAATGAGGAGGAACTCGCAATGAGCGAAGCAACCGAATCGGCCGCCACCGGCCGTCGCACCGTTCTGCGCGCCGCGCTTGCGGTCGGTGCCGCAAACCTGGCGCCGCCGTTCATCCTGTCCGCGCGTGGCGAGCAGCCCGTGCTGATCGGGCTCGACAACCCACTGACAGGCACCTATGCCGCTGTGGGCAAGAACGAGCTGACCGGCTGCGAGCTGGCCATCAGCCAGATCAATGCCAAGGGCGGAATCCTGGGCCGGCCGGTGGAACTGCGGGTGGAGGATTCCACCAGCGGCGACGCCGGCACCGCAGTACAGAAGGCGCGCAAGCTGATCGAGCGCGACAAGGTCGATTTTCTGCTGGGCAACGTCAACTCGGCGCTCGCGCTCGCGATGGCCCAGGTCAGCAACGAGAAGGGCATATTGCACATCGTGCCGGGCGGGCACACCGATGCGATCACCGGCGCCACCTGCCACTGGAACGTGTTCCGCGTGTGCAACGCGACCCAGATGGAGGCGAACGCGGCCGCGCAGCAGCTGGTCGAAAAGGCCGGCCGCAAGTGGTACTACATCACGCCCGACTACGCGTTCGGTCACACGCTGCAGGCCGCGCTGGAGAAGGCCGCCGACCGGGTGGGCGCCACCAAAGCCGGTGCCGACCTGTCGCCGCTGGGCACCACCGATTTTTCCTCGTACCTGATCAAGGCGCAGGCGGCCAAGCCCGATGTGATCCTGTTCCTCGTGCAGGGCGACGACATGATCAACGCGCTGAAGCAGGCGGTGCAATTCGGGCTGGACAAGCGCCTGCACCTGGCCGGTGCCCAGCAGGAGCTCGAGTCGCTCGAAGGGCTGCCGCCCGAGGCCCGGATCGGCGCCTGGGTGTTCGAGTGGTACTGGAAGCAGCCGGGCGTTCCGCACGTAGCCGAGTTCGTCGAAGCGATCCGGAAAAAGACCGGCAAGGTTCCGACCGCACGCACCTGGTTCGGTTTCGTGTCGACCTGGAGTTGCGCACTCGCCGCCGCAGGCGCCAAATCGCTCGATGCGGTGAAGATGGCCAAAGCGCTGGGCGGAATGAAGCTGCCGCCCGAAGTCGGATTGACGCCGGACCCGGCGTTCTATCGGGCCGAGGATCACCAGCTGATCGCATCGCTGTACATCGGCAACGCGCAGGCGGGCGGCGCCGATCCCGAGGATCTGTTCAACGTGAGCCACGTGATGCGAGGAATCGATGCCGCGGGCCGCGTCGAGGACAGCCCCTGCAAACTGGTCTGGCCGAGTTGAAACCTCACCCCCTCCCCTCTCCCACTCACGTGGGAGAGGGGCGATCGGGCGCGCCTGGGCATAGCACCCCTCGCCTGCGAAGCGGCAGAGGGGCCGGGGGTGAGGGCTGGATGAGCATCAGATGACCCAGCTGATCCTGTTCAACATCTTCAACGGCCTGATCGTCGGCGCGTTCTACGCGTTGATGGCGCTCGGGCTCTCGCTGATCCTGAACCTGAGCGGCGTGATCAACTTCGCGCACGGCGGCTTCCTGGCCCTGGGGGCCTACCTCGCCTACTCGCTGATGCCGCTGGTGGGCTTCTGGGGCGCGCTGGTGGTGGCGCCGTTGCTGACGGCCGCGCTGGGCCTTGCGATCGAGCGGCTGCTGATCCGACGGGTCTACGGCCGCGACCCGCTGTACAGCCTGTTGCTGACGTTCGGGCTGGCTTACATCCTGGAGGATCTCGCGCGCTATATCTGGGGCCCGCAAAGCCTGCCGTATCCGATTCCGGCCGCGCTGGCGCGCCCTCTCAGTACCCAGTTCTTCTTCCTGACCGGCTATCGCCTGTTCATGGTCGCCCTGGTCGCGTTGACGGTGGCGGCCTTGTTCGTCGTGCTGGGCCGAACCCGCCTGGGTATGCGCATTCGCGCCGGAACGCTGGACCTCGAGACCGTCTCGGCGCTGGGCGTGAACGTGCGCGTGCTGCGCAACCTGAACTTCGGCCTCGGCATCTACCTGGCCGGCTTGGCCGGCGTGCTGGCAGCCGGCATGCTGGGCCTGCAGCCGACCATCGGCACGTCGCTGATCATGCCGAGCTTCGTCGCGATCATCGTGGGCGGGCTCGGGAGCCTGCCCGGCACCCTGTTCGGCGGCCTGCTGATCGGGGTGGCGCAGGGGTTGGCCACCGTGTTCATGCCGTCGGCCAGCGAAGCGATCATCTACGTGATGATGGGCCTGGTGCTGCTGATGCGCCCGCGCGGACTGCTCGGTGAGGAAGGACGGCTGAAGTGACGCAGGCGCAGCGGGTGGGCGCAACCGCGCTGCTGTGGCTTGTGCTGCTGACGATGCCGTTCTGGATCGGCGCGGTCGGAGGCTATACGGAGCTCGCCAGCCGGGTCGTCGTGATGGCCTTGGCGGCGACGGCGCTGAATTTCCTGCTCGGCTACACCGGCACGCTTTCGTTTGGCCATGCGGCCTACTTCGGCCTGGCCGCCTACGGGGCCGGTATGACGCTGAAATACGTGGCGCCGAGCACGGGCCTGGGGATGCTGATCGGGGTGGCCGTGGGCACGCTGGCGGCGGCCGCCATCGGAGCGCTGATCGTGCGGCTGCGCGGGGTGTATTTCGCGATGGTGACGATCGCCTTCGGCCAGGTGTTCTACTTCATCGCCTTTCGCTGGAATACGGTCACCGGCGGCGACGACGGGCTCACCGGCTGGCGGCGCCTGCCGCTCGACCTGGCCGGAATCCGCCTCGACATCCAGAACCACGACACCGCGTTCTACTACCTGGCGCTGGCGTGCTTCGCACTGTCGGCGGGCGCAATGGCGCTGCTGCTGAGCTCGCCGTTCGGCCGCACCTTGCAGGCGATCCGGGAGAACGAGCGCCGGGCGCGCTTCCTGGGCATCGCGGTGGAGCGCCACCTGTGGCTGTCGTTCGTGATCTCCTGCGCGTTCGTGAGCCTGGCCGGCACGCTGTACGCGCTGCTGAACAATTTCACCGATCCGCGCGCGCTGCGCTGGGACATGTCGGGCAACTTCGTGATCATGGCCGTGCTGGGCGGCATGCGCTCCTTCTGGGGACCGCTGGTCGGGGCGGCCGTGTTCGTCGTGCTGCAGGACTACGTCTCGAGCCACACCGAGAACTGGATGTCCGTGGTCGGATTGATCTTCGTGCTGGTCGTGCTGTTCTTCCCGCGCGGAGTCTTGGGCCTGGTGCAGCGCAGGGGTGAGCAATGAGCTCGAATGTGGCCCCCGTCATGATCTTTTCTACCTGACTCTATGAGCCTGCTGCGCGTGGAGCAGCTGTCGTGCTGTTTCGGCAGCCTGCGCGCCGTGCACGAGGTGTCGATGTCGATCGCGCCGGGCGAGCTGCGCGCGCTGATCGGCGCCAACGGCGCCGGCAAGACGACGCTGTTCAACCTGCTCAGCGGATTCGTAGCTCCCAGCGGCGGGCGAATCCTGTTCGACGGGCAAGACATCACCGGACGTCCCGCTCACGAGCGGGTCGACATGGGCATTGCGCGAACGTTCCAGATCACGGAGATCTTTCCCGAGCTCAGCGTGCACGAGAACCTGCGCATCCCGGTCGAGTCCGAGGCCGGCCTGCGGCTGCGCCCGTGGCAGTCCCGCTCGGCGGCCGATCGGATCGAGCGGCGGGTGGCCGAGTTGCTCGAACTCGGCAACCTGGCCGGCAAGTCAGGGCGCCTGGCGGGCGAGCTGTCGCACGGCGATCAGCGCACCACCGAAATCCTGATGGCGCTCGCGCTGAGGCCGCGCCTTCTGCTGTTGGACGAACCGACGGCCGGCATGGGTGAACAGGAAACGTACGAGATCACGGAACTGGTCAGGCGCCTGCACCGCGAGCGCTCGCTGACGATCCTGCTGGTCGAGCACGACATGCGGGTGGTGTTCCACCTGGCCGATCGGATCATGGTGATGGCCGAAGGCTCGCTGCTGGCCGAGGGCACGGCCCAGCAGATCGCCGCCGACGAACGGGTGCAGGCGGCCTATCTGGGGGGAAGCCGGCAATGAACGCGCTCGAAGCCAGCGGGCTGACTACGTTCTACGGCAAGAGCCACATCCTGCACGACGTCTCGCTGGCGCTGCCGGACGGGCAGGTGGCCACACTGCTCGGGCGCAACGGTGCCGGCAAGACCACGACCTTGCGCAGCCTGCTTGGCCTGACCCCGCCGCGTTCCGGCACCGTGCGGGTGCTGGGCCAGGACTGCACCGGGCGGCCGCCCTACCGGATCGCGGCGCTCGGGGTCGGATACGTGCCCGAGGGGCGGCGCGTATTTGCGAACCTGAGTGTCGAGGAGAACCTGAAGGTTCCGCTGCAGCGCCCCGGACCGTGGTCGATCGAAAAGGTATACGAGCTCTTCCCGAAGCTGGCGCAGCGCCGCGCGCACCGCGGGCGCCAGCTGTCCGGCGGCGAGCAGCAGATGCTGGCGATCGGCCGCGCGCTGGTCCTGAATCCGAGGATATTGCTGCTGGACGAGCCCTCGCAGGGACTGGCGCCACTGGTGGTGCTGGAGGTCTTCGAGGTGCTGGCCAGGCTGCGCGAGCAGGGGCTGTCGATCCTGCTGGTCGAGCAGAACGTGCGCGCCGCGGTGCAGATCGCGGATGTCGCGTACGTGCTCGACGACGGCCGCGTCGTCTACCAGGGCGCGGCGGCGGATCTGGCGGCCGACGAAAAACGCCTGCGGGCGCTGGCGGGCGCGGCGGCCGAGAGCTGGAGTCCGACCCCGGTCAGCCTCGCGGCCGAGGCGAGCGGCCCGTCCGGCTGAGACCTTTTCCGGCGCATGTCAAGGGGCTTCGCATCAGCCGACGTCCCTACCCAGCACAAGCGGCCGCGAAACACCTGAGTGGGCGTCGCGCTCGGCACTTGCGGCGGCGATAATGGCGGCTCGCAAGCGGGCTGGCTGCTCACTATCGGATGGCGATCGCCCTACCGCCTGTCCCCGTGGCATGCAGTAATGTGCCGGGCCTCGCGTTCCACCAGCCAGCCTCCGCTTGCACCCGCCGCTACGCTTCCAGTCGATCCAGCCGAATCCCGAGAGTCCCCGCAGTACGCGGCCGGTGCCGACTTTCCCGGTGACCGTCCCCTGATCCGCGGCGCATCTGCTTCCCAGGCGAAATTGTTGGATCCGAAATCGAGTGTCGAAATCTCCGGAGCGCTGGAGCCGACGCGTTGCGAAAATTGCAAGTCGAGCTGAGCAATGCGCCGGAATTCAAGTAGGCCGTGGCGTCAGCGCCCGCGTCCGCTGTCGTCGTCCAGAACGGCAACACCGAGGTAGCGATCGGCGAACGAGGAGTGATCATCGACGGCTGGATCCAGCCGAATCCCGAAAGCTCCGCAATAAACGACGAAAGCGACGATCAGGGAAGTGATCAGCCAGAATCTGAAGAGCACCGCGCGCCTCCGAAGTCAGGTGTCCGCAGCGCTAGCTTTGCGCGACTGACCGCTTCCCGAGACGCTAAGTAGATGCCGAGTTACCGGCCATTTCCGCGAAAAACCATGGACGCTCGGCGATGGTGCATATCGACAGATTGACGACTGCCGGCATCAACCTGTTCATCTTCTCGACCGCGCTCGGTGCCTGTGTCGCCTTGCTGATGGTCGACGACCGACCGTTTGCGGCAGGTGGAAGCACGGTGCAACCGACCGTGCTGCGCGACATCGGCCTTGATTGACGCATCTGCCAGAGAAAGGTCCCGCGGGCACCGGCTGGTAGCGGAGGGGACGCCCCCGCTACCGCCCCGGACGGTCTATGGCAAGGTCAGGACCCAAGCGCCGCGGCCGTGCGTGCCCGCAAACAACAGACGCTGGTCCGCCAGGATCTGCAAGTACGGGGTCAAAGCGGTCGGCAGTCCTTCGCCCGCCTCCCGCCAGTGTGAGCTGCCCGCGGGCAGGACCAGCACGCCGAAATCCGTGGCGGCGTACAGATCGCCGGTGTTGGCGTCGCGCACCAGATGATTGATCGGCAGGTCGCCCAGGTCGTGATCGAGCGGCGTCCACTGGCTGCTCGAGGTGTCCGGATGCCACGTCACCTCGAAGACGTGACCGGGCGTCGTCGGCGTGAGCGCATTGAACCCCGAGTACGCCACCCAGGCGTGGTTGGGGTTGGACGGATCGACCGCAATCGCGCTCACGAAGCGTTCAGGCGCCGCCGCGTTGGTCGAATCGACGCGCGCGAACGTCACGTTGGCCGGGATCGCATTGTCGGCGTTGTGACTCACGAACACGCGGCCCAGATTGGTCGCAACCCAAAGCGTTCCGGCATCGGCGGCCGTGCGCTGTGCTGCCACCACAACTCCGCCGCTGCGATCGGCGCCAAAGCCGGAGACGGCGTCGTTCAGCGACGGACCGAGCGCGGTCCAGTCGCCGCAGCTCGGGCTGAAATTGCCCAGGAAAAAGACCTGAAAAGCGGTGCAGTTCGCCTCCAGGAAGGCCTGGTTGCCGCCGTTGTCGAGCGTGCGCCAGACGTGCGCATAGCCCGTGAACTGCGTGTCGGGATGCACCGGGTCGGTGGTCATGAACTGGCGTCCGGTAAACAGTTCTGACGCGCTTCCCCGCTCTCCCGAGAAGACGATCGGCGCCGATGTCCACACCCACACTCCGATTCCCCCGCTGCCGCGGTGGAAGTTCGTGAAGAAAAATTGACTTTGGAAGCTCGCGAACAGGATGTCTGGATTGGTCGGATGGAATCCGTTCGCCGAGGTCCCGTCGCCGATCCCGAAGTCTACGAACCACTGCATTGCGCCGTCGCCGCCCGCCTTGTCGAACAGCAGCGTACCGTTGTCCTGTGCCCCACCCATGATGCGTTCGAATGGGTTGTTTGGATCGGCCGCGACGTTGAAAAGCTGGATCGTCTGCAGACCCTTGTTGAGGAAGGCGATCTCGGTCGGAAGGTGCGACAGCATTTGGCGGCATATATTGTCGCCGACGCTGCCCGGGGCGTAGCCAATCACGAACGGGTTCTCGCACAGATTCGAACCGTCGCCGAACGTGGCGCTGGTGCGCGATACGCCGCCGTCGGAGGCGACGAACACGATGTCCGGATTGTTCGGGTGGAATGCCACTGCGTGCACGTCCGGATGCTGCTGGCCCGGAGGCGACTGCAGGTCGTAGCCGAGGTCCGTGAAGCTCACCCCCGCGTCGATGGAACGGATCACGCCGCCGCCCGTCCAGTAGTTCACCTGGCCGCCCACCACCAACGTGTCCGGCGAACCGTTCGGCACCGCCAGCACCTGGTCGTACTCGCACTGGCCAAAGCAGTAGGCGAAGCTCGTCACGCCGGGTTGGGATGGGTCGCTGGACGTGAGCGTCTGCCATGCTGCACCGTTCGCCAAGGGCAGGACGGTCGGATCGACCAGCGTGGCGGCGGGCACGTTGGCATTGTCGAGGCGGAAAAGCGCTTGCTGGTTGATGTCGTTGACGCCGTTGCCGGCATAGATGCGTGTGTGTCCGTTCTTCACGGTCAGGGCGAATTCCGCCAGCGCTGTCAATCCGTCGTATCCGGTCAGCGCGAACACCGGCCGGAACGCCGCGTCACCGTCCAGCTTCGGCGAGGAGCGGTGGATCGCGTTGTTGAATGCCGTGACGTACACCGTGCCGGGATCGAGCGGGTCGAACCGTATGTCCTTGACGCCCTCCATCACTTCCGACGTGCCAGGGGCAACACCGCTTCCCGACACAAACGGCGACTTCACCGGCGGGACCCACGCCAGAGTCCATGTCTTGCCGCCGTCGCTGCTGCGGTACAGTGCGACGCGCGCCTGGGGAGCACCTGTCAGTACTGTCTGCCCGCCGCGCACGGCCGTCATTCCCTGAATGGCGTAGGTCGTACCGACGTAGATCGTGTTCGGATCGCCGGGCTTGATTGCCACCCTTCCGATGCCGCGCGTGGCGGTGAAATCGATCGGGTCGGGAGAGACCGAAGGATCGGTAATCAGCGTCGGCAGGCGCGTCCAGGTCCTGCCCGCGTTGGTCGTTCGGTACAGGCCGCTGCTCGCGCCCGAGGTGTAGCTGAAATTGGATTCACCGGTGCCGACCAGCAGCGTCTGGTCGCTGGCGTCGTTCGGATCGAGCGCGAGGCTGCCGACCGTGTTGTTGGCCTGCGGCAACGAGACGTGCTCCCACTCGACTTCGCTCCCGTCCATCGCCTGGTCGGACCGCCACAGTCCGCCACCTGCGGTCCCGAGCCAGAGCCGGCACATGCTCGTCGTGCAGGTCCTGCCGATCGCGAGCGCGGTCGCGCGTCCGGACAGGTTCTTCCATGCCGAAGCGCCGGGAGTCGCCGGGTCGGCCGGGTTCAGCACCGTCGCCGGTCCGACCGTTCGCCACGTTCCCCCGCGCCCGTGTCCCCTGTCGCCCGAGCGAACGTCCTGGAAGGCCTCGAAGGCCTTGGCGCGCGCGATCGTGCGCACGTAGGGGTGGCTCGGCGCAGCCGGATAGGCGTGTTCGTATTCAAGCTCGTTCAAGAACCGATTCGGTTTGTGTTGGCCGGAGACGGCGGACGCGGCGAGCGGCGGTCCGGCGTTAGCGGCCGATAGAGTCGCGCCGACAAGCACCAGCGCGGTGAACGTGAACGCGTTTGCACGGGAAGCGGATTTGATAGGCGTGGATTCGGCTGCCGTGGCCATGTCTTTCTCCCCAGGTTTGGATGGCTCAAGACCGAATGCGATCGGAACGTCGTGTTGCACTCGCGTCGCGCAGTACGCGCCGCCGCCCGGACACGGTTGTGTCACACGACACTCTCCGCGGCCGCAGTGACCGCGGCGTGACTTGGACGTCGAGGTTTGTTGATTGAGTTTCTACGACGCGGGGATGCTACACCCGCTCATTTCCCAGTGACAAAAGGCCGGAGTCTGAGCCACCATTAGGCTCACTCAGGAATTAGGATGACGAGTGCCTGCCAGGGCTTTCTCACGGCCCGGGAGAGGCGGTGTCTGCGTTGCGCTGCTGCAAGTACTTATCCAGCGTGTGTGAGAGGGACACAAAGTCCGACGGAATCATCAGCACTGTCGACAACAACTGCGATTGACATGAATGCACTCCCTGAGAACGGTTCGCGAGCGCCCAGAGACTTTGGAGTGGTGACGCGCTGAAACGCGTGCCGCCGGCTCTGAGCGATGTTCCAGCGAGAAATAAAGCCGGCGCAGGAGTCTCGAGCAGCTTCGCCCGCGGCGCGTCACGGCGTCATCGACCTCCTCCAGGACGCT
>WNFO01000184.1_pt1 | contig 59593 bp, 57 predicted proteins | sample 5400251 | NCBI WGS metagenome assembly WNFO01 (sample SAMN13153354, study PRJNA577476) | soil metagenome | isolation source: 100 cm saprolite under Madrone tree | place: USA:California | collected 2016-06-14 | reverse complement strand
TCTATGAAGGTGGAATTGCGGGAGCCCGACCGCTTCCCGCAGATGCTGACCGGCAAGTGGGGGAGCCAGACTGGGTACGTGAGCGACCACCCGGTCTGCGCCTTCTAAGGCGGCTTCGCAGCATTTTCTTAATGGCGCACAAAGTCGCAGTACCGGCAAGCTCCCCTCCTCGTGAGGCCTCACGAGGAGGGGAATGTGCCACTCCCGACTTCATGTGCAAAGGCGCAAGGAGGGACATACACTCGGCCAATTCATTCACCTTCTATGAGCCGGTCCTTCCAGTTTTCAAGGATGTCCGGCGGTCATAGACCGCCGCTACAGTACAAGACCAGTTGTGGTAGAGTCGAAAAGTTAATTTGGAACGAAAAATCATCGGAGAGATGTCCGAGTGGTTTAAGGAGCACGCTTGGAAAGCGTGTGTGGGGGTAACTCCACCGTGGGTTCGAATCCCACTCTCTCCGCTTAAGCGGCGACCGCTTAACGGCACAGGCTTTGGGGGGCTGTGCAATTGGAGCCCGAAAACCCCGCCAGGTCCGGAAGGAAGCAACGGTATTGGGTAAACCAATGTGACACAGTATCCCCCTGAGCCTGTTTTCTCGGCAGAACAGCAATCCGCGGCTGACTTTTCCTCATGAAATACCAGGTTATCGCTCGAAAGTTCCGGCCACAGGTCTTTGAAGATGTTGTCGGCCAGAAGCCGATCATCCAGACCCTGCAAAACGCGATCCAGAAGGATCGCATTGGCCACGCCTATCTTTTCTCCGGACCGCGTGGTGTTGGAAAGACCACGACCGCCCGCATTCTGGCGAAAGGCCTGAACTGCGCGCAAGGCCCCACGATCACTCCGTGCAACCAGTGCCCTTCCTGCGAGGAGATCTCAGCGGGAAGATCGATCGACGTTTTTGAAATCGACGCGGCGTCGAATACGGGGGTGGACAACATTCGCGAGCTCCGCGAGAGCGCCAAGTATGCTCCGGCGCGGAGCCGTTACAAGATCTTCATCATCGATGAAGTCCACATGCTTTCGACTTCGGCGTTCAACGCCCTTTTAAAGATCCTGGAGGAACCGCCCTCACACGTCGTCTTCATCATGGCGACAACCGAGCGCCACAAGTTGCCGGCGACCATCCTGTCGCGTTGTCAGCAGTTTGTCTTCCGGACGATTTCTCCTGCCGAAATCCAGGCTCACCTGCGTCAGATCGCCGAACGCGAAGGAGTGAAAATCGACGATCGAGCCCTCAGCTACATCGTCAAAGCGTCGGAAGGAAGCATGCGTGACGCGCAATCGCTTCTGGATCAGATCATCTCCTTCAGCGGACAGGATGTGGTCGACGAGGACGTTCGCGATGTCCTGGGCTTCATTCCAGCCGAAATTCTGGATCGGACGCTGGATGCGCTGGCCGGGCGCGACTCGAAGGCGCTGCTCGAGACCGTCGGCATCGTTGTAGACCAGGGCCTCAATCTTCAGCAATATGTTCGCGAATTCATAAGCCGGGTCCGCGATCTCCTCGTTTTGAAACTCGGCCTCGAAGACAAGGTCCTCGGCAGCGCCGACGAGAAGCGCACGCTTGCCGCGCGCTCGGAGCACTTTTCCGAACAGGATCTCATCCGATTTTTCGACATGCTGCTGCGGCTGGAGAATGACTTGCGCTGGACCTCTCAGCCTCGGTTCCATCTCGAAGTGGGGTTTGTCAAACTCGCCAAGGTTGGCCACGTCCGCGACATTGAAGATGTGCTTCGTGAGGTCAACCGGGGTGGAAGCGTGAGCGCACCGCCAATAAAGCGGTCTGCTCCGGCGCCAAAACCCCCAAAACCCGACGAAAAGCGCGAGGAGAAGCCGGCCTCACCGGAATCGTTTACTTTCGCCGATATTTTTACCCGCCGGGTGGAGGAGAAGTCTGCTGCCGCGGCCATCTATCTTCAAAACGCCGACCGTATCGACCGCACTGAAGACGCAGTCGAAGTCGTGATGCCCGGTGGCACTCCGCTTGCGATGCTCCAGACGAAGGAGCACAGAAAAGTGCTCGACGCGGCCGCCAGTGAACTCGTTGGCAAAGCGGTTTCGGTGTCTCTTATAATGAAAGAGCAGCAGTCCTCTCGTGGAGTTGCTGCGGAAACCGCCAAAGACGAGCCTCTCGTGAAACGTTTCCTTGAGGTTTTCCGCGGAGATCTGGCTCAGGTCAAGCCCGCTAAGGGGGAATAATTATGAACATGCAGCAGCTGATGAAGCAGGCTCAGAAAATGCAGGAGCAGCTGCAGAAGCAAATGGAAGCGACTGTCGTTGAAGCCAGCGCGGGCGGCGGCATGGTTTCCGTGAAGATGAACGGCAACAAGCAGCTGCTTTCGATCCAGATCGACCAGGAAGTCTTCGGCGGCGCAGACAAGGAAATGCTTCAGGACCTGATCGTCGCCGCGGTCAACGAAGGCATTCGAAAAGTCGACGAAGCTCTGGCGGGTCAGCTTGGAAATATGACCGGCGGGATGAAGATTCCCGGCCTGTTCTAGGACATGGATATAGCAGAGCCGGTCACCAGGCTGGTCGAGCAATTCAAGAAACTTCCGGGCATTGGTACGAAGTCGGCGCAACGCCTGGCGTTCTTCATCTTGAAGATGGATACGGCGGACGCGACGGAATTGGCCGAATCTATTCTCGAAGTCAAACGATCGATCCGCCGGTGTTCCGTTTGCAACAACCTCACTGACGTGGATCCCTGCCAGTTCTGTACTCATCCCTCTCGTTCGGACCACGTGCTCTGCGTGGTCGAGGAATCCAACAACATCCTTCCAGTGGAGAAGACACACGAGTTCAAGGGCCGATACCACGTCCTGATGGGTTCGATCTCTCCTCTGAAGGGCGTCAGTCCGGACCAGCTCGCCATTGCGTCGCTTATCCGGAGACTGCAGGCGGGCTCGGTCGAAGAAGTCATCATCGCGACGAACCCCAATGTAGAGGGTGAGACCACCGCGCTTTATCTTTCCCGCTTGATAAAACCCCTCGGAATACGCGTCACGAGGCTGGCGCTTGGACTGCCGGTCGGCGGGGATCTGGAATACGCCGATGAAGTGACAATGGCGAAAGCTCTGGAAGGCCGTCGCGAGTTGTGACGGCTACGGCCTCACTTTCGGCCGGCGAACCATCGCGTAAATGCCGCAGGCGTTCACAAAAGCTGCGAGTCCCAGGATCACGACAAAGGTCGTGTTCGAATCGCCCACTCTAGTCCCGAAACCCCTGCTCGCAATAAAAGACACAATCAGACTCGCCGGTAACGTCAACAGAAAAGACAGCATGCCTGCAAATTCGGAATTACCCGTGTCGTAAATCCGGATACTCAGTTCATACGCGATCGCAACTCCGGCCAGCGCCAGGTAACATCCGGTCACGATGATTCCCTTCATTACGCAAGTATAGTGGGCTGAAGATTCTTTTCTACCGCACTTGTGCTGAAGGCAGAGGCTTGTCCGGCAGCGTAAAGAGCAATGCCAGCGCGGCCCAGCTCGATCCGCCTGCAGAAGCGAATTGATGCCAGCCGTGCGCAAATCCGCTCTCGAAAGTGTGTGGTTGCACGGGAACCGCTCGTGTCGGTACAAACCAGGATCCGTCGTCGAGTTGATTTCGCAACAGCCATTGCACACCCTTCTCGTATGCCGGGTCTTTGGCAGGCACGTCGCCGGAAACATGCAAGGCATAAAGGGCCTCGCCGGTGGCATAGGCCTCGGCAGGAAGGCCCGGAAGCTGGCTCCAGCTTCCATCGGGATTCTGTGCGGCTTTCAATGCCTTCACGAACGGAGCGCGTTCGGAAGCACTGGCGCCTGCGTCGGCCAGGCCATTGAGTTGCATTGAACGTTCTTCTTGAGAGAAAGCCTTCGCGGAGAGCAGCCACCGTTTGGCGCGGGCAACCCGCTCTTCGAACTCCTCACGCCGGCCGGGTATGGGATAAAGCTTGATAGCGCGCAGGGCGACCGCGGTCGTCGTGAACGGACCATATTCTTCCGGAGGTCTGTAGCTGGTCGTTCTCCAGGCTCCGTCCGGGAATTGGTAAATCGAAAGGTAGTGGATATGCGCGTCGGTTAGCGCATCGGCCGGATAGGCGGCCGCGGCCATGCCCATTAGCGTATAACCGAGCGTGTCCGAACCTCCGCCGATCGTCGATCCCATGCGCATGGGCTCGAGGTATGGCATGTCGGTATCTACGGCGAACCCGAGTTCCTTTTTCGCCTGACCCTCATTGACGGCGAACCCCTTTTTCCGTGCTAAAGCGACTGTCATGGCCGGCAGAGAATTATTGTGGCAGGAAACGCAGGAGCGGCTCTTGTATACGGGCTCGCCGGTAATCTCAATCAGCGGAAGAATCTTTTTTACAGCCGCTTCTGCCGATGGAGAGCCGGCCGCGGCCCTGGGCCATTCCTCTTTAATTCCCTTTGCTCCGGCCTTTGCAAGGAGTTCCACGGTGGAGGGAATCCCCATTCGGGCTGCGAGTTGGTAAGCAGTGTCACCGCGATCATTTGTCGCGTTCGGTTCTACGCCTTTCGACAGCAGCCATTCCACCATCCGATCGCGATCCGCACGTGCTTCCATCGAAAGCACAGCCTGCATCAGGAGGGTAAAACCCTCGCGGTCCCTGGATTCCAGGGAAGCTCCGTGATCCAGGAGAAACTGGGAAATTTCCGGCATCGCTCGCTTGGCTGTGTCGTTCAACACGCCTCCCCCATTAGGACGGAGGCCGTTGGCAGGAGCGCCTTTTTCCACGAGCAAGCGGACGCACGCTTCACATCGACCTGTTATCGCCGCGGAGATCGTGGCACCGGTGGCGTCACCGGCGCGCACTCCGATACTGAGGAGAAACCGGATCGCTTCCAGATCGCCCTTTGAGGCCGCTGGGGCCATTAGCCGGTCCTCGGGCTGGGCGCCTCTCGCCGTTAGAAGTTTGAGAACGGGAGTTGATCCGAAAGTGGTGACGGCTATGCTCATCGGAGTGGCGCCGCGCTTACCTGTTACTTTCACGTCCGCTCCTGCGTCGAGCAGGAGCCTGGTTTTCGCCAAATTGGTCGCGGCGTACATCAACGCCGTGGAATCGAGCGCGTTTTTCGCGTTGACGTTCGCCCCGCCATCGATCAGGAGCCTCATCATTTTGGTGTCGGATTCGATAACCGCGTGCATCAAAGCCGTCGTGCCGTCGCTGTCCACAGTGTTTATGTCCGCACCCGCGCGAAGGAGTTTTTGAGCCGTTGAGTGATCCCCGTTCCGGATCGCAACCAACAGTTCGGGTGATCCGGCGGCCAGCAGTGCGGAGTGAGCCATGAGCAAGAGCACAAGTAGACGACTCATCGCGGTTCTCCTTTTCAGGAAGTCAGTGAAGACGTGGGGCGGGGAACATATTACTGAGGATTACTGGACAGAGGGACAGAAAAGTATTAGCCGCGGTCTTTAAGCGCGTGTTCAAACACAATTAAAAGACGTGGGCGTAAAGCCCACGGCTACGTGCATTCCGGAACAAGCCGGCTTAGTCTACTCTATGACAGAAATGAGCCCTGACTGAATCTCCGCAGGCTGCTTCGATTCCAGGTCCTTAACACACACATCCGCGATGAGCATGTAGGTCTCACCGTCTTCCAGAATGCGGGCCAATTGCCCGTCGAGAAACTTGAACTGCCTGTTATAAGCGTCGTATTGAACTTTTATTAAGACCATGAATACATCCTGTACTTTCTGTGTCCAGAAACAAAAAGCCCTCAGGACCCTGGGGTCTGAGGACTTCGTTGTCTATCACCCGCGCAACTTTGAACTGATGATGCGGCCTTTTTAGCGGACCTATGAGGCTTTGTCAAGCGCCAAAAAAGAACGCGGGCTGAAGCCCGCGACTACATTAAGGCCAAACGTTGTTCCCAAATGTAGTCGCGGGCTTCAGCCCGCGTTCATCATTTGATCGAAGACATCTTCAGCGTGATAGGAACTTCGGACGAGGGGCCCTGAGAAGACCCATCGAATTCCAAGCTGGCGGCCGACTTCGCGCAGTTCGGCGAATTCGTCAGGATGGTAGTACTTCTTGATTTCGGCGTGTTTGGCGGAGGGACGAAGGTACTGACCGATCGTCAGTATATCAACGCCTGCTTCGACGGCGTGATGCATCACGTCGACGATTTCTTCTTTTTCCTCGCCAAGACCGATCATGATTCCGGTCTTGATAAAAATTTCGCGATTCATCTCCTTCGCGGCTTTCAGCAAACCGAACGAGGTCGTGTAGTCCGATTTGAATCGGATCGCAGGATACAGGCGGCGAATCGTTTCAATATTGTGGGAAAAGATATCCGGTCCTGCGTCGATGATCGTTTTGACCGATTCGAGCGAACCCTGAAAGTCCGGCGTCAGCAGCTCGATTTTCACATCTTCATCGAGCTTTCGAATCTCCCGCACAGTTTCGGCAAAAATCATCGCCCCGCCGTCCTTGAGATCGTCTCGATCGACGGACGTGATAACGGCATGTTTCAGCTTGAGTTCGGCGATCGCAGCAGCGACTCGCGCCGGTTCCGCCAGGTCGTAGTCCGTGGGACGGCCGCTGGTCACGGCGCAGAATGCGCAAGCCCGCGTGCAGATGTCGCCGAGAATCATAAAAGTTGCGGTCCGGTGTTTACCCCAGCATTCGGAGATGTTCGGGCACATCGCATCTTCACAAATAGTGTTCAGCTTGTGAGAGCGCAGAATGCGGCGCACTTCGAAGAAATTTTCGCCACTGGGGATTCGAACCTTGAGCCAGGACGGACGACTACTCATATGTGGATCGCGGCGCCAAAGACGGTTTCCATGGCCTCTTTCGTCGCCTCGGACAACGTCGGGTGGGCATGAATCATATTGGCCACATCGCTTACTGTGCCTTCCAGTGCCATGGCCGCTACAGCTTCGGCGATCATCTCCGTCACCAGGCTTCCAATCATGTGAACGCCAAGAATCTCGCCATACTTCTCGTCGGCGACGACTTTGACGAACCCGTCAGGCGCGTCGTCGACCTTGGCTTTACCAGACGCCATGAAGGGAAATTTGCCGGTTTTCACCTGGTAACCGGCCTCCGCAGCCTTTGCTTCGGTCAATCCGACGCTGGCCACCTGGGGATCGCAATAGGTGCATGCCGGAACTTGCTTGTAATTGATGGGAACAGGATGCTTGCCGGCGATTTTCTCGACCGCCACAATGCCTTCCTGGAACGCAACGTGGGCCAGAAGCGGCGAGGGCGTCACGTCACCAATCGCATAGACACCTTTCACGCTCGTTTCCATGTATTCATTCACTTTGATGAAGCCGCGGTCGGTAGTCAGCGCAATCTTATCCAGGCCAATGTTCGCCGTGTTGGGCCCTCGCCCCGTCGCCATGAGCAACTTCTCAACGTTGACCTTCTTGACCTCCCCTCTTTCCGTCTGAAAGGTCACTTCCACGCCGTCACCCTTGGGCTGTGCGCTTTCCAGCTTCGCTTTGGTGTAGACCTCGATGCCCTTCTTTGTGAAGAGCCGCTTCAGTTCTTTCGAGATCTCCTCATCTTCCAAAGGAACGATGTTGGGCAAAACCTCGATTAACGTCACTTTCGATCCGAAGCTGTTATAGATCGACGCAAATTCCACGCCGACTGCGCCGCTCCCGACGATCAGAAGAGATTTCGGGATGTGGTTCAACTCGAGGGCGCCAACGTTGCTGATAACGTTTTTCTCGTCGATGTTGTAGCCCGGAAGCGATTTTGCTTCTGAGCCGGTGGCGATGATGATGTTTTTCGCGTTTACTTCGGTAGAGGCGCCGTCGCCCTTAACCGCGATCCTGGTCGGGGTGATGATTGTGGCGTAACCCCTGAAACTGGTGACCTTGTTTTTTCGGAAAAGAAACTCCACTCCCTTGACGTTCTTGTCGACGACATCATTTTTGCGGGCCTGGATCTTGTCCCAGTCGATCTCGATCTCGCCCATCTTGAACAATCCCTGCTGTGACGCTCTCTTCATTTCGTGAAGAAGATGGGCATCGCGAAGGAGGGCCTTGGTGGGAATGCATCCGCGCAGCAGGCAGGTTCCCCCGAGCCGCGTATCCTTTTCAATGACGGCGGTTTTCAAACCGAGCTGGCCGGCACGGATGGCTGCCACGTAACCGCCAGGCCCAGCTCCGATGATCGCGACATCGAACGGCGCCTGTTCCTTCAAAGGATCTCCTTATTCCGCACTGTAGCGGCGGTCTATGACCGCCGACGATGTCGCGATTGCGGGATCGTCGGCGGTCACAGACCGCCGCTACAGAACCCTAAAAGATATCGAAGTGCTCCTCGTGGAGGAGTGGATCGGACTTCACGATGATGTCCTTCCTGGTCCATTCCTCGAGGTCGTGGATCGAAACGAATTCACCGCTCTTTAGAACTTTGGCGACTTCGGGATTCAGGCGTATCGTGATCTCCTTGCCTTCCAGCAGGTGCGCCATTTTCTTGATCTCCTGCTGAATTTCGTAGCAGATGGTTTCCGCTGACTTCGCCCAGCCGGAGCCGTTGCAATAATTACACGGCTTGCACAGCGTACGCTCGAGCGAAGGCTGCGTGCGCTTGCGTGTGATAGCGACAAGGCCGAAATCGTTGAACTGAAGAATCTTCGACGGAGAGCGGTCCGCGCGCAGGGCCTCCTCCAGCGCCATCATCACGCGCTGGCGATTCTTTTTCTCCTCCATATCGATGAAGTCCACCACGATAATGCCGCCGAGGTTGCGAAGCCGGATCTGCCGGACGATTTCGTGTACCGCGTCGACGTTCGTGCGGACGATCGTATCCTCGAGCCGATTCGACTTGCCGACGAATTTACCCGTATTGACGTCGATCGCGACCAGTGCCTCGGTCTGATTGATCACGATATAGCCGCCCGACTTCAACCACACTTTCGGCCGGAGCGCCTTGTCGATCTCCGTGTTCAGTCCATATTCTTCAAAGATCGGTGTGTCCTTCAAATGCAATTTCACGCGGTTGACGAGGGCCGGCTGGAACTTGTTCACGAAGTCGAGAACGGTGGCGAACTCCGCTTCGTTATCCAGGCGGATGGCCCGGTAATCGGAAGAAAGCTGATCGCGCAGAAGCCGTTGTACCAGATTCAGGTCGCGATGAATCAGCGTCGGAGCCGACTTCTTTTCGCTCTTCCCGCGGATGTCGGACCAGAGGTTTCCAAGAAAACGGATATCCTGGACAAATTCTTCTTCACCGCGACCCTCGGCCGCCGTACGCACGATGAATCCACCGGGCAGCCCGTTGCGATGCTCGTGGATGATTCGTTTCAGGCGCAAGCGTTCTTCGTCCGAAGCGATTTTCCTTGAAACGCCGACATGATCGACAGTTGGCATATAAACGAGATATCTGCCCGGCAGCGCGATGTGCGACGTGATGCGCGCGCCCTTTTTGCCGAGCGGCTCTTTGGCCACTTGAACCAGGATCTCCTGGCCTTCGCGCAGCAGTTCCGAGATCATCGGATTCGATTTCGAAGGATACCCGTTGCCGCGCCGTTCTTCGGACTTTCCCGGAGGCGGTCCATTTCGGCCTCCACCGCGCCTGGCCCGTCGATTCGATGACCGATGAGCGAATTGATAATTGTCGGACCGGTCGGTTATGCGCGCGGATGATGGGTTGTCCTGGTTTTCTTCTTTTTTCTCCGTGACCGAGTCGGTTTCGGCGGTCGGAGGGGGCACCGACTGTCGAGGACGCGTCTCCTCTGTCGGTCCTTCCTCAGCAACCGCCCCCAGTCTCGCATCCTTGTCATCAGGTCCGGCCTCATGCGATTCCGGTTGCGATTCGTGCCTGCGATATTTTGCCAGCGATTCACCGGGCAAGACTTCGAGGCTTCCGGTTCCGTAAGTGCGATCGTCGGTTCGAGGCTCGTAGGACTTACTCTCAAACGAAGGGATCTTCGGTTTCTTGCCGCGGCGGTCACGATCTCTGCGCCGAGGGCCCCGGCGATCGTAGTCCTCTTGTCCGCTCGATGGTGCAACCGGCTGCCGTTCGGTTTCGGCTGCCTCAGGCAATGCCGCGCGGATTTCGGGAGCCGCTGTTTCGGGAGCGGGCTCGGCATGAACCGGAATCGGAGCCGGCAATGGATGCTGGAGCTGTACTTGCGGCTGCGGCTGCGGTTGGGGGCGCGCGCCCCCTTCCTGGAGTTGAGCGACCTCTTCTTCGACCGTGGAAACGATCTTGTCGTACTCTTCCGTGTCTTCGAAGAAATCCGAAACGTAGAGGAATGCGTCCCGCTCGAGGCCGATGTCCACAAAGGCGGACTGCATCCCAGGCAGGACTTTCGTTACTTTACCCTTGTAAATGTTACCGACGATCCCCTGCGAACGATGCCGTTCGATATAAAACTCAACGAGTTCGTCGTCCTCGAGGATGGCGAGTTTTGTCTCTTGCGGGGTCGTTGAAATGATCAGTTCTTTCTGCATCGACGCTCCTGTGCCCGTCACTTGCAGCGCACAGGGACACGTCGAGACACATCGCCGAAGGGCAAAGGTCTCTTATTGTCATTGGGAACTCCTGTGCCCGGAGGAGCATTCCTTAAGCGTGGGGCCCACCCACGCTGCTCAACTCTGTACGGGCAAACTTAGCAAATCTTTGACGCTAAAATGGCGGGCACCATGCCCGCGCCGTTGAAGTCCGCGCCTGAACCGCAATATAACACGCTCTCAATCAATTCACGTAACGGCGGCGGCGTACGCTGATCACGAGTCCAAGGGCGATAAAGGCGGTCAACACTGAAGAACCGCCGTAGCTCAGGAACGGGAGAGGAATGCCCGTTGTGGGCATAAACCCGATAACCATTCCCACGTTCACAATTACATGGAAAAAGTAAATCCCCACAACGCCCATGACAATGAACAACCCAAGCTTGTCGCGTGCCGTCTGCGCATTGTAGACCGATCGAAAGATGATGAACGCCAGCAGCCCCAGCGTGACACTCACACCTGCAAAGCCCAACTCTTCGCCGACCACAGAGAAGATGAAATCCGTGTGGCGCGTGGGCAGATAACCCAATTGATTCTGACTGCCATTGAAAAGGCCTTTGCCCAGGAGGCCACCGGAACCGATAGCGATCTTCGATTGCATGACCTGATAGCCCTTCCCCAACGGATCTCTCTCCGGCTGAGCGAAAGTCAAAATCCGTTCCTTCTGGTAAGGCTTCAGAAAGAGCCACGAAACCGGCAGCACCAGAACGAATGCCAGAACCAGGCCAATGAGCGCTGCCGGCCGCAAACCGCGAATGAAAAGTCCGACAGCAATGACGGGCAGATAAGTCAGCGCCGTGCCCGTGTCCGGCTGTAGAGCAACGAGAACCATCGGCACTCCAACGATAGCGCCCGCTTTGGCGATCTGAATCAGCGTCATGTATCGGCTTTCTCTCAGCTCCGAGAGATATCGTGCCAACGCGACGACTGCGACCATCTTGATCGGTTCGGACGGCTGAAATCCGACGGGACCCAGATCAACCCAACTCTTGGAACCCGAAACGGTGTGCCCCATGGCCAGCGTGTAGAGCAGTGCTCCGACCGCAAGCATGTAGAGCCACGGGATGTGCTCGGAAATTACGTGATAGTCGAGGGCCGAGACAATGAAAAGGAAAACAATGCCCACAACAACCCATACGCCCTGCCGCACAAAATAGCCTCCCGACGGCTCATTCATCGTGGCGCTGTGTATTTCGATGAGGCTGATGACCGACAGGAAACAGGCGGAGGCAAGCAAAACCCAGTCGAAGTCTTGCAAGAATCTTTTCGACTTTATTGGTTCAATCATAAAACTCTTACTTCTGCGCGATCGTCGTGATCTGATCTGTAAACTGGCCGGTCTTTTTCTTGTAGTAGGTCTCCATGATGGCGTGCGCCACCGGAGCCGCGGCTTCACCGCCCCAACCGCCGTTTTCAATGAATGCGGCGACAACGATCTCCGGGTTCCGATAAGGCGCGAACCCGACGAACCAGGCATTGTCCTTGTACTCCTGGCCCTTCAGTTTCGCCTGCTTACTGACGACCTGGGCGGTGCCGGTTTTTCCCGCAACATCGAATCCGTCGATTTTGGCTCGAAATCCCGTGCCTGCCTCGTTGACCACTCCCCACATCGCTTTGGTCACGAGATCGACCGTGGATTCATGGATGGGATACTCCTCCGCTCGAAGATCATTCGCGGGAAATCCAAGCTTCTTGATCGCTTCCGGATCCACCAGGTGCGGCTGTCTCAATCGGCCGCCGGAAGCCAATCCGCCCATGGCCCATGCGGCCTGCATCGGCGTGACGGTCACATACCCCTGGCCGATGGCGACTGATATCGTCTCACCGGCATACCACGCCGTTTTGTAGACCCGCTGCTTCCATTCAGCGGAAGGAATGAGTCCACCGTCTTCATTCGGAAGGTCGACTCCGGTCCTGCGGCCCAGACCCATCATCGTGGCGAAATGAGAGATGCGGTCGATCCCGAGTTCCTTACCCACGTTGTAGAAATACACGTTGCACGAATTCACGATCGCGTTGTGCAGGCCGATAGTTCCGTGCCCGTCCTTCTTGTCACACGCGAAGGTGTGGCCGTAGAACGTCGCGTGACCCGGGCAGTAGATCGTTTGCAAAGGATCCAGGGTCCCGGCTTCCAGACCGGCAGACGCCATGAAGACCTTGAATACCGAGCCCGGAGAAAAATGGTTCTGAATAACGCGATTCGTAAGCGGCTTCCGCGGGTCTTTAAGTAATCCGCTCCAGTCGGCCACGGAGATGCGCGTCGCAAAAAGATTGGGATCGAATGAGGGCTTGCTGACCATTGCAAGGATTTCGCCTGTGCGTGGATCCAGCGCCACAGCGGCGCCCGTGCGATCTCCGATAATGTCTTCCGCAGCGCGTTGAAGATCGAGATCGATCGTCGTGTAAAGGTCATTCCCCGGAACATATGGTTCTTCCTGAAGCTTGCCCATTTCGCGCCCCAGGCTGCTGACGATGACGCGCTTGAAACCATCTTTTCCACGAAGGACCTGGTTATACTCGCGCTCCAGTCCGGACTTGCCGACCAAATCGCCCGCTTTGTAATCGAGGTATTCCGGAGTCGTGAGCTCCACGTCGGTCACTTCACCGACATAACCTAACGCGTGTGCCGCTAATCCATTACCCAGATAACGTCGTCTCGGCTGGTACTCGACGCTGATTTCGGGAAGCTCATACCTGTGGGCCTTTACATAAGCGATGTCGGCAACCGAAACGTCTTCTTTCAAAACGATCGGACGGAATTTCGGCTCGCGGCGGCGGCGATTGATGCGGTCGAGCAAATCCGTCACGGGGATATTGACGCCCGGACTCAGCATCGCTACGGTTTGCTCCACCGTGTGCGGACTGTTTTCGCGAATCAAAATGATGTTGTATGAAGGACGGTTGTCCGCGATGACCCGATGAAAACGATCGTAAATGCGGCCTCGCGGCGCGAGCAGAGGAATTTCACGAACGCGATTCTGTTCAGCGCGCTGTTCGTAGTAGGTCGATTGCACGATCTGGTGGTTCCAGAAACCAACAGTCAGAACCAGCAATGCTGCAACAATTACGTACCCGATGAAGCTGATGCGCCAACGAAGCAGTTCTAGTTCTTCACGTTGTTGCATTTCCCCACCTGTCGTGATACCCGAATAAAATCAAACCCAGCAATGTATTAAAGGTCGCCGATAGTATCCACCCACCGAGGGCGCTACTATAGGTCGTAGCCGATGTCGAATCGACCATGAGCCCTAAGATACTTACCAGAAGGCCATCTCCAATGGTAAACAAAAATAAAGCGAACACCCGCGTAATGGGCTGATCCACATTGAATTTGAATCCAATCAATGTTTTACTGAATCCGTTCGTCCCCAGGACCGCGCCCGAAAGACTGTCCTGCATCAGGCCGAGCGCGCTTCCAATGACGATGGATGCAACCGGGTTGCCAAGGGTGAAGCCATAATACACCGAACAAATCAGCGGTAAATCAAAATAACCAAAGACTTTAAACTTGAATGACAGTATCCCCTGGGTCACCACGACCGCGACGAGCGCGACAGCAAATCTGCCGATAATTCCTAAAGTTGTGATCCTGACCATCGGCAATGCCTTCACGGGGTGGGTGGCCCCAGAGCGGGATCGGCAACGTCAACGTTCTGAAGATGATCCAGGATACAAATGACCTCTTCCAGGCGGTCCAGATCGGCGGCCGGGCGAACCTGAACAGTCCTGAGGAGTCCGCGGCGGGGGCCCACCAACGTGATCAGACCGACCTGTAGCCCTTTAGGATAAATACGATCCTGTCCCGAAGTGATGAATTTCAAACCCTCCTTCAAATCGTTGTCGTCGTCGATGTATTCGAGCTCGAGTTCGCGGCTGCCGTTTCCCTTAAGAACTCCCTGCCGGCGCGTGGACTCCAGCACCACGCCGACGGCGCTCTGAGAATCGATGACGAGCTGGACAATCGAAAAGAAATTGCTCGAATGAATGACGCGTCCCACGATGCCGTCGGCCGTTATTACAGCCGAATCGGGCTTCACACCATGCGAAAGTCCTTTGTCGATCGTGACGGTCTGGTTCGCACGCCCGGGATCGCGGCCGATGACTCTCGAAACGACAGTCCTTCCGATTCCCGTGTCCTGTATCGAAAGAAGCGTTCGCAAGCGCTGAACTTCAACGACATCCTCACGCTGTTTTTCGAGCTGTAATTTGAGTTCGTCAACCTGCTGCTTCAGTTGCTCATTTTCCCGATGAACGCCGATCAGGGCGAAGTAGGAATCCCACACGTAAACGATCCCGTACAAGGACCGATCGACGAGCTTTTCCAGCGGAGCCAGAGAGTCGAGCAGCCACATCCGCACAAAGCGCGTATCAAATCGATGACCTGCTTGAACAGAGATGAGTCCGGTATGGATGAGAAGCGCAATGCTCAGCGCAATCCATATGGGCCTCTTCGAAGCGACAATGACTCTGCTCATAGCGTCGACCCTGGGACCCTAATTGATCGCGATCTTTCTCAGCAGCTGGAAATCACTAAGCATTTTCCCCGTTCCGAGGACCACGCACGACAGCGGATTTTCCGCCAGCGTGACCGGCAGGCCGGTCTCTTCGCGAATTCGCTTATCGAGATTCTTGATGAGCGCCCCGCCACCGGCAAGCACGATACCGCGATCGGCGATGTCCGCGGAAAGCTCGGGAGGCGTGCGCTCCAGAACGACGCGAATAGAATTGATGATGATATTGATGCACTCGTCCAGCGCCTCGCGAATTTCTTCATCGGACACGATGACGCTCTTCGGTACACCCTCCATGAGATCGCGGCCTTTGATTTCCATTGTCCGCGGTTGATCGAGCGGATGCGCGGACCCGACCTCGATCTTGATCGCCTCGGCCGTGCGCTCGCCGATCAGAAGGTTGTATTTTCGCTTGATGTATTGCGTGATTGCCTCGTCCATTTCGTTGCCGGCAACCTTGTCGGAGCGGCTGTGGACAATACCTGAAAGCGAAATCACCGCGATTTCCGTGGTGCCACCCCCGATGTCCACAATCATGTTTCCCGAAGGCTCGGTCACAGGCAAGCCAGCGCCGATGGCGGCCGCCATCGCCTGCTCGACCAGGTGAGCCTCGCTCGCCTTGGCCCGATACGCGGAATCCTGCACCGCCCGCTTTTCGACCTGTGTAATGCCTGAAGGAACACCGATAACAATCCGGGGATGAACAAGGACTTTGCGGCTGTGCGCCTTCTGAATGAAATATGTCAGCATCTTTTCAGTAACGGTAAAGTCCGCGATAACGCCATCCTTCATGGGCCGGATGGCTACAATATTGCCAGGGGTTCGGCCAAGCATGTCCTTGGCCTCTTTGCCTACTGCTTCGACCTGATTCGTGACCTTATTGATGGCAACAATGGAAGGCTCGTTCACTACGATACCGCGACCTTTGGCGTAAACCAGAGTATTCGCTGTACCCAGGTCGATTGCCAAATCGCTGGAGAATAGACTGAACACCGGGCGGAAGTTCATGGAAGTTGTTGGGCTCCTTATTCTTTCGAGGAAGATCTAATTCGAGTCAAACACCAATAGGCGGTGGGGCTGAGACCGAGATATCTATAGATCATAGCCGAAAAGCACCGTCTAAAATCTACAATTTCTGCTAGCATAATCCGGGGACACACGGAAAATCAGGAAAACTGGAAATTCCCGCCTGTCCCGGAATGACTTGGGAGGACCGGCCGGCTATGTTGGACTTCATGAGGCGTCAACGCACGGCGCTTAAAGGCGTGTGGGTTATCCTGATTTTTATCTTTAGTGTAACCCTGATAACACTTTACATCCCTTTTGATCAGCTTGGGAACGTCAGCATCGGGGGCAATGTCGCCTCGGTTGGCAGCGAAAGTGTCACCACTCGGGAATTTCAGGCTGCCTACAAGAACTATATGGACAGAATGCGCGGCCAGGTCAGCCCGGAAATGCTGCGGGCGTTCCGGTTTGAGCGTCAGATCGTCGATTCCCTCATCATGCGGCACGTCGTGACCGAAGAGGGCAAGCGTCTCGGGCTTGAATGCGTCGGCCGGCGAAATCGAACAAAAGATTCTTGAAAACCCGGTTTTCCGCGAAAACGGCAAATTTATCGGCCAGGCCCGCTATCAGGGCTTGCTCGCGCAAAACAATCTGACCATAGATGATTTCGAAGCCGGAGTTCGCGATGAAATCGTGAGCGAAAAGCTCCGAAGCTTCGTCACCGCTGCCGTAAACGTCACCGACAAAGACGTCGAGAAGGAGTACAGGCGGCGTAACGAGAAAGCGAAACTCGACTACTTCGTTATCGACGGCGCAAAGCTCCAGGACAAGGTAACCGTCAGCGACAAGGATCAGCACGACTATTACGAAAAGAACAAAGCCAAGTACTCGGTTCCCGAGAAGCGCCAGGCCAAATATATTTTCGTCAGCTCGCTTTCGATGCGGGCGCAGGTGCAGGTAACCGACGATGAACTGCGCCAGTTTTACGAACAACACAAACCCGAATACGATTTACCCGCACGCGTCTCGGCGCAGCACATCCTCTTCAAGACTCAGGGCAAGAAACCCGAAGAAATAGAAGCGATCCGTCAGAAGGCCCTCCAGGTCCTGGAACGCGCAAAGAAGGGCGAAGACTTCGCGAGCCTCGCCAAGCAGTTCTCGGAAGATACGTCCGCTTCCAACGGCGGCGACCTCGGGTCATTCGGACGTGGTCAGATGGTTCCGGAATTCGAGCAGGTTGCCTTCAGCCTGAGCCCCGGCGCAATCAGCGATCTGGTTCAGACGCAGTTCGGTATTCACATCATCAAAGTCAACGAAAAGCAGGAAGGTCGCTCCCGTCCTTTCGAAGAAATGAAGGAAGCTGTCCGGCCGATCGTCTCAACCCGCAAAGCGGAGCAAAAAGCCAGCGATGTGGCGCAGCAGATCGCCGTCGAACTCGTAAACAACAAAGACTTCAATGCCGTGGGACAAAAGTTCGGCGCCGAGATCAAAGACACGCCGCTCATGGAACAGGTACAGCCGATACCGGAACTCGGAAATGCCTCCGAACTGCAGCGCCGAATGTTCACCATGGCCAAGGGCGAGATCGGAACGGCAATCCAGGTCGAGCGCGGCTATGTCATTCCGATGCTGACCGAAATCGCTGCCGGACATCCGGCCTCATTCGAGGAAGCGAAAGACAAGGTCGTCGCGGACGTAAAGGCCGAAAAAGCCCGCGAGCTCGCCGTTGCGCAGGGCAAACAGGTTGAAGAGCTGATCAAGGGCGGCAAGGACCTGGCCGCCGCCGCAAAAGCTGTCGGTGCGGAAATCAAGACCAGCGAACTGCTCACGCGCGGGGCATCTTTGCCGGAGTTCGGTCCGATTCCGGACCTGGAAAAGGAGATGTTCTCTCTTCCGCTCGGCAAAACGGGTACGCCATCGACCATCTCCGGAAAGACCCTGGCGTTTGCCGTGAAGGAACGCCAGGAAATCAATCCGGAAGAGATGAAGAAGTCGATGGAGACGCTCCGGACAGAGATGCTTCCGACAAGGAGAGAGCAGTATTTCGGGGCATACATGCAGGAAGTCCGGAAGAAGATGGAGTCGAGCAAGCGGATCAGGATCAACGAAGCCGTCCTGACGCAGATCGCGCAGAGCATCGGGTAGGAACGGCGTAAAAAATAGCCGCGAATTACGCGAATTACGCAGATGGGCGCATTAAAGAATTCTTTGATGCGCCCATCTGCGTAATTCGCGTAATTCGCGGCTATTTTTTACGTCGGGTTTCTACACTCCGATAACGCTGATCAACTCCTTCACCGCGGCAGCAGACTTCTGAAGAGCGGCTCTCTCCTCCAGCGTGAGATTGATCTCAATGATCTGCTCGATGCCGCGCTCGCCGAGCTTGACGGGTACGCCGACGTAGAGTCCGCTGATTCCGTACTCACCTTCGAGATACGCCGCGCAGGGCAGGATTTTCTTGCGATCGTTCAGGATCGCATCAACCATTTCCACGATTGCAGAAGACGGCGCGTACCAGGCGCTGGTCTTCAGGTATCCAACAATCTCGGCTCCGCCATCGCGGGCACGCTGTGCCAGGCGATCGATGGTTTCCTTCGGCAGGAGTTCGGTAATTGGTATTCCCGATACGGTCGAATATCGAGGCAGCGGGACCATGGTGTCGCCATGACCACCCAGCACGAATGCGTGGACGTTCTGCACCGAGACGTTCAACTCCATCGCGATGAAGGTTCGGAACCGGGCGGAATCCAGGACACCGGCCATGCCGATGACGCGTTCTTTCGGGAAACCGCTCACTCGATAAGCGGTCTGCACCATTGCGTCCAGAGGGTTGCTGACAACGATGATGATGCACTTGGGTGAGTTCTTGACGACCTGCTCGGTGACACCCTTCACGATCTCGTAGTTCGTCTTCAGCAGATCGTCGCGGCTCATCCCCGGTTTCCGGGGAATGCCGGCGGTGATCACAACGATGTCGGAATTCGCCGTGTCCTTGTAATTGTTCGTTCCCGTGATCCTGTTGTCATAGCCCTCGATCGGGGCGGACTCCGCCAGGTCGAGCGCTTTTCCCTGTGGGACACCTTCGATGATATCGATGAGAACGACGTCTCCGAGCTGTTTATCCGCGATCCTCTGTCCCGCAGTAGCGCCAACGGCGCCGGCACCGACGATACTGATTTTCTTTCTTGCCATTTACATGTTCTCCACAATCGCTTTCGCAAATTCCGAAGTCTTGACCTTGGTTGCACCCACCATCAAGCGCTCCAGATCGTAGGTGACCTTCCCCTGCTGGATCGTCTTTGCAAACCCTCGCTCAATGGTTTGCGCCACCTCTTTCCAGCCCATATGCTCAAACATCATACAGCCCGACAGCATCACACTCCCGGGATTGATCATGTCTTTGTCTGCGTATTTGGGTGCGGTGCCGTGCGTCGCCTCGAACACGGCAAAACCATCACCGATATTCGCGCCCGGCGCGATGCCGAGGCCGCCGACTTGTGCGGCGCAGGCATCGGAGAGATAGTCGCCGTTGAGATTGGGTGTGGCGATGACGTCGTACTCATCGGGACGCGTCAACACCTGCTGCAGCATCGAGTCTGCGATGCGATCCTTCATCAGCAGCTTGCCCTCGGGAATCCGGGAGTCGTATTTCGACGTCACTTCTTCTTCGGTAACGGTCTGTGCGCCAAATTCCTCGCGCGCGAGCTCGTAGCCCCAGTCACGGAACGCGCCCTCGGTGTATTTCATGATGTTTCCCTTGTGCACAATCGTCACGGAACGGCGTTTATTTTCCAGGGCATACTGAATCGCGCGGCGGACCAGGTTTTTGGTGGCGGTGATCGAGATCGGCTTGATGCCGATGCCCGAATCCGGTCTCACTTTCTTGCCGAATTCCTTCTGAAGAAACGCGATGATCTTCTGAGCTTCCGGGCTATTGGCCGGCCACTCGATGCCCGCATAGACGTCTTCGGTATTTTCACGATAGATGACGACATCCAGCTTTTCAGGATGCTTGACTGGACTCGGAACCCCCTCAAAGTACCGCACTGGCCGGACGCAGGCGTACAGATTCATCAACTGGCGCAGAGTGACATTCAGGCTGCGGATTCCACCGCCGACAGGAGTTGTCAGGGGTCCTTTGATCGCAATCCGGAATTCCTGGATGGCGGCAAGCGTATCGTCAGGCAGCCAGCTTCCGAATTTGTTGAACGATTTCTCTCCCGCGAAGACTTCAAACCACGCAACCTTGCGTTTTCCTCTCGAAATTTTTTCAACGGCCGCATCGAAAACGAGTTGAGATGCCTTCCAGATATCGCGGCCCGTTCCGTCTCCTTCGATAAAAGGAATAATCGGGTTGTCGGGAACGACCAGCTTCGTACCGCTCAGGGTGATTTTTTCTCCGGATGAGGGAACTTCGACTCCGTTAAACTGCATCAAGCCTCCTAATGGATTCGCTCGCGAACGAAAACGCGTGAAGCTACCACGCGCTTGAAAAGAATGTCAATTGACACCCCCCAGTATCTCTGCTAACTTCCGGAATTTGTTTTCGTTCCGTCGCGCTTCTCACCAAAACCAGTGGGGGGTTATGAAAGGTGTTCGTTGCAAAAAAGATCTTTTTGACCAAGGGCGTGGGAAAACACAAGGAAAAACTCACGAGCTTTGAAATGGCCCTGCGCGACGCGGGGCTGGCTCCCTACAACCTGGTTCGAGTCTCCAGCATCTTCCCGCCGCAATGCAGACTAATCCCGAGATCTCAAGGAATCAAACTTCTCCACGCCGGTCAAATTGTTTTCTGCGTCATGAGCGAAAACGCAACGAACGAGCCTCACCGCCTCATTGCAGCAACCGTGGGAATCGCAAGCCCGACCGATCCCAACGCTTACGGTTATCTCTCCGAGCACCACTCGTACGGCCAGACAGATCACGATGCCGCTGAGTACGCCGAAGAACTGGCTGCGGACATGCTTGCGACAACCCTCGGCGTAGACTTCGATCCGGATCGAAGCTGGGATGAAAAGAAGGAGATCTACAGGATCTCAACCAAGATTGTGAAAGTAACCAACATCACCCAGTCCGCGATCGGTGACAAGAAAGGCCTTTGGACCACGGTCGTGGCCGGTGCAGTCTTTATTCCCGAGCCGCTCTATGTTCCGGAGTAAAAGGGCCATTCGCATCATTGGCGTAATTCGCGGTTACGACCCCATTTTTTAATTCCAGCTTCAACCGCTGGTTTTCCTTCTTTAAAAGCTGAACTCTCTCTCTTCCAACTCGACAATTGTTGTCTCATGCTGGCGCCGAAGTTCCTGCAGCTTCGAAATTGCCTGCCTCCGAGGTCTGGAGGTTTCGAGTACGCGTATCCAGGTCTACAACCAGACATCGCCAGCGCTGCGCCAGGCTGATCGCGACACATGTTTCGCTTAACTAAGAATGGTCTCCCATGAAGCACGATTAAGATTGACGATACAGGATAATTCACCTATTGTGGTTAAGTCGCCACTGCACCATCCAGCTCGATCGCGGCTAGGGTCCCGACCGGAAGCCGTGCCAGTGCCTCAAGGAGAAACCAATGATTAGCCTACGCATGCTTGTAATGTCGGTTTTGTGTGCCGCTTTCTTTTGTCCGCTGGTTACTGCGCAGGATCTCGCTCGGTATCGCGATTTCCAGTTCGGAATGAGCCTGGAGTCCGTGGTCGAACAATTACATCTGAAATCCGCGGACGCGAGAACAATCCATCAGCGGCCCGCCGTAATACAAACACTCCAGTGGGATCAGTTTCGTTACTCCGAGCTTCCGGTGAAAGCCGACTCACTTAGAAATGTTCGTTTTGACTTTTACGGCGGTGAACTTTACAAGATGGTTGTCACATACGATCCTGTCGGGACCGAGGGTCTGACGAAAGACGACATGATCGAAGCGATCTCTTCGGTGTACGGTCCAGCCACCAAGCCAGAGAGGACCATCAAGGTTTCCGGATCTCCGGTATACGACGATAGCCAAAAGGTCCTCGCGGTCTGGGAGAACGCGCAGTACTCCTATAACCTCTTCCAATCTCCCTACGGGAATGCATTCGGACTGGTAGCGTTTTCCAAAGAGTTCGACCTTCTGGCGAGTGATTCGAGTCGGGAGGCGGATCGGTTAGATAAATTGGAGGCGCCGGGCAAAGAACTCGCGCGGCAGGTGAAGCAAGAAGAGGACAAGCGTGTGGCGCAAGAGAAAGCCCGGATCATCAGTAAACCCAAGTTTCGTCCCTAGGACGTCCGAATCGAGAAAGAAAGGTTTCCGATGCTGACGAACATCATGAAGTGGATCTCCATCGCGATGTTGCTCCTGGCGGTGTTCCAGTTCCGCGTTGTGAGTAACCAGGTATTCTTAACCATTGTGGTCTGCGCCTCGGGTCTCCTGGTTGCCACGCAGGCGTTTCGCACCGGAAAGTATGCCTGGGCGGTAGGATTCCTCGCAGTTGCTGTGCTTTTCAATCCTTTTGCACCCATTGCTCGTTCCGGAAGCGAAGTTCTATGGCTGAACGGATTTGGTCTTGCAGCCTTTCTGATGGCCGCAGTCGCATTGAAAGCCCATCCGGCCCTTACTGTGCCATCGATAACAGACCGATTGCCACGACGCGAGTCTCTCTAGTCAGGGTCCTTCTCGATATGGAAGCCGCGATTGCAGCATGGGAGAACGAAGGCGGATCCCCGCAGCGCGCGATGACCGGAACGGTGAATCAAATTGCCTGGGCAGAACAGATCAAGGCCCGAGTGGACGCAGAGTTCGATCGCGTTCGAAAAGCGCTCGAGTCGGTGGCGGGCAAGCAGTCCAGCAAGGGTCGAACGAATACTCGGGTCATGATTGAAATCCTCGAAGATAAACGGGCAGAAGTGATGGGGAACGAACAGGCGGGGTATTTCATTCATGACTGGCAGGAGTTGCGGGATCAGGTACGTAAGATGATCGTCGGAGATTCCCGGTACAAGGCGATCAAGACTGGTCAGGTGATATGAGATCAAACAAGGAAGTTGTCAATGAGCTGAGAACGGCTCCTGCGTCCTGGATCGACGCCGCAATTGTCGTGGTCTTGGATAATCAGTTCAAATTCGTTGGCGAGGACCATCCGGATCCCATGACCAGGCTGAATTCTCTAGAGGAAGAGGGCGGTCTCGCTATCGGGCTGGCGGGAGTCACGCCGACGGCATACAGTGATCGAGCCTTTGTCGCTCAGGTATTTGAAGAATATGAAGATCAGGGATGGGCGCATCAATACATGGATAAGCTCCGCAGAATTGTCCGCGGGGCCAACTCCAGGCCGGCCGATGTCTCTTACCTGCTGTGGGATTCTGCACGGCGTTTTCCCGGGTGAACGGCAAGACTTGTGATTGCGCCCTCCAGACTACGATGTCTTGTTGGCGAGACTCCTGACGGCCATTAACAGGACCATCACTTCTGGTTTACGCGCACATTGGTCGCGAGACGCACCGCGCGCAAACCTTGGATGACGTACCAGCCAAGATCGATCTGCCACCAGTGCCGGCTGAAGCGCGCTGAGGCCGGATAGGAGTGATGATTTCGGTGGAAGTTCTCTCCCCACGCTGTGAGTTGAAGCGGTCCGAGCCACCAGATGTTCCGGCTGGAGTCCACGCCGGCTGTGAGACCGGGTTTCAGATGAAGCAGGCTGTTTACGAAAGCTTGCATATGCAAGACGTAAACGAGCCGGATCGCACCTGCCCAGAACAGTCCCGCCCAGCCGAAAAAGAGGTAACCGAAACAGATGGACGTGATGACAAGAGGAATCTGAACCTTGTCCCAAGTCATGTATCGCGGCCGGATCATGTCCGGACTCCACCTTTCCATCGAGGATGGTTCCCACTGATACAGCCATCTCAGATGCGCCCACCAGAAGCCGCCGTGCCGTGGGCTGGATACGTCATCTATGGTGTCCGCATTTGCATGATGATTGCGATGATTTGCGATCCACGTGCTTGGGGTGCCAGATCCGTTGAACACAGCAAAGAACACGAGGACTTGCTCGACGATGGGATTCAATTTAACTGCGCGATGCGCAAGTGATCGATGGTATGCGATGGTTGTTCCGAATGCCCCCATGCTGGCCAGAGCCAATGCAGTCAGAAAGACCTTCCAACCGGGGATTGGGAATAGGACGATACCGATCAACGCGAGCGCATGAATGGTGATGATATAGACAAGGATCCATGTATTTTCTCCCTCAGCTTTCCACCATTGCTGCGTCCATGGATGCTTCTCGGCAAACGCAGATCGACTCATCAAACCTCCTGCATTTCGAAAAACTTCATAGCGCCTCGGTCGCCCTGGGAAACGATTCAATCGTGCAGGACGACGTCGGTCAGCAGTTCGGCCCTCACCGTAATTTCTCCGTTGTAGTCGATCAGGCCCATTTTCCTGAATTTGTTCATGAAGTGAGTGATACGGGACCGCGTGGTGCCCACCATTTCGGCCAGGGTCTCGTGACTCACGCGCGGCATTTTCGCAGCCGGCGTGGCATCGTGTTGGCCGAAACGCGCAAGTTTCAGCAGGACACGGGCCAACCGTTTCTCGCCGTGGTTGAAAAGCTGATCGCAGAGATCTTCTTCAAGATCGATATTGCGGGCCAACAATGACGCTGTGAATTTTTCAGAGAGCTCGGGTTGAGCGTGAAGAGCTCGAAGCATCGCCCTTCTCTCGATTCGGAATATCGTTGTGGATTGTACTGCTGTTGCAGTGCTGACACGAAGAGTCTGACCAACCAGGCAACCTTCCCCTAAAAAGCCGCGAGGCCCCAGGATCGCCAGGACGGCCTCGTTTCCTATGGCAGACACGACAGTGACCTTTACCTTGCCGGTCTGAATGAAATAGATGGCCTCCGCCGAATCTCCCTGAGAGAAGACCTTAACGTCTTTTCCAAGTTGCAATATGGTCTTGCCCTCTACGATGTTTTCGAGCAATTCCACGACGTAGGGATCGGCATTCGCTTTGAGCTGTCTTGTCTTCCGGCCCGACGCATTGATTCCGACCTTCATATGTGGGGATCATGCCTGAAATGCAGGAGAAGGGGCTGTGCAATTGTGCACAGCTTCCGGCTTTCCTTACGCGCATACTTCCGATCGTAACGCTCATGGCAAAACCTACGAGACCTCTATGGCTGGCGCCACTTACTTATCTTGTGCTGTTTGCATCACTCTGGTATTCGTGTCAGCGTCCCTCAGGGACGCCGCAACCGAAACAGATTTCCTACAGCGAGTTCCTGTCCGAGGTTCGTACAGGGCATGTTGCGGAAGTCCGGATCGATGAGCAGCTGTTCACTGCGACACTCAAGACAGATCCGGCCAAGAAGGAGACCGCCCCGCAGATCTCGGCACAACGGCTTCCCGGCATCGACGAAAGCGCATTGTTGAAAGATCTCGAAGCCCAGAATGTGACTTTCTCCGGCCATGTCACCCAATCTTCGTGGTGGAGTCAGTTGCTTCCCATAGTGGTACCGATTGTGTTTTTCATGCTGATCCTTGGTTACGGGAGTCGGAAGCTCGCCCAAAAGCCGGGTCCTCTGACGTTCGGCAAGAGCCAGGCCAAGATCCACGACCAGTCCAGCGAAATCACCGTCAGGTTTAAAGATGTGGCCGGAGTTGATGAGGCCAAAGCGGAACTGGTGGAAGTGGTCGATTTCCTCAAACAACCGCAGAAGTACCAGCAACTCGGTGGGAGAATTCCGAAGGGCGTGCTGCTGGTGGGCCCGCCCGGAACAGGTAAGACTCTACTCGCCCAAGCCGTCAGCGGTGAAGCAGGCGTTCCGTTCTTTTCGATTTCCGGCTCGGAATTCATCGAGATGTTCGTCGGCGTGGGCGCCGCCCGCGTCCGGGATTTGTTCGAGCAGGCCAAGAAGAAGGCGCCCTGCATCATCTTTATCGATGAACTGGATGCGATCGGAAAATCGCGCGCCGGCGGGCGCGGAGGAATCTTCAGCAATGATGAGAGGGAACAAACTCTCAATCAATTGCTGGCTGAGATGGATGGTTTCGATACCTCAAAAGGCGTCATCATCATGGCTGCAACCAACACACCCGAAGTTCTGGACGCGGCACTGATGAGAGCAGGTCGCTTCGATCGCCAAATCATTGTCGATCGCCCCGATCTCAAAGGCCGGGAAGCGATCCTCAACATTCATGTCGGCAAGATCAAGCTCTCGCCGAATGCCGACTTGAAGGTCATTGCGGCGCGCACACCGGGTATGGTTGGGGCTGATCTGGCCAATATCGTCAATGAGTCGGCTCTGCTGGCCGTGCGCCGTAACGGCGCTGAGGTCCAAATGCGCGACTTAGAAGAGGCCATCGATCGAGTCATGCTCGGCCTCGAAAAAAAGAATCGGGTGATGACGGTCAGCGATAAGGAGCGTGTGGCCTATCACGAGGCGGGCCATGCACTGGTCGCGCTGTCCGTAAAACATGCCGCTCCCGTATACCGCGTCTCGATCATCCCGCGGTCGGTGGGCGCTCTTGGGCACACTCTGCAGCTGCCGACCGAGGAAAGATACCTTATGACGCTGCCGGAGCTGGAAGACCAGATCGCGGTGATGATGGGAGGACGGGCCGCCGAAGAAAGCATCTTCAATGGGGTGATTTCAACAGGAGCAGGGGACGACCTCCAACGAGCGTCCGAACTCATACGGCAGATGGTGATGAGGTTCGGCATGAGCAATCGGCTCGGCCATCTTACCTATGGGGCTCCGCACAACGCTCAATTCCTGCGATTTCCGTTCATGTCCGAGGAACGCAATTACAGTGAAAAGACCTCCGAAGCCATCGATGAAGAAGTGCGCCGCATTTCGGACGGACTTTATCTGCGGGCAAAAACAATACTGACAAGCCGCCGAGCCGAGTTGGAGCTAATAGCCCGCGAGTTGATTCTGAAAGAAACTCTGGATCGCGACCAGATCGAGCTGCTGCTCCTCGCTCCCCTGATACAAGCACCCGCCTGAGGTGAGCAATTTCGCGCAGTTCCTGTGTCGGGTGTGTGACATCGTACGAATCTATTCTTCCAAATCAAAGGAGATCCAAATCTGATGACAGTACAACCGCTACACGACCGTGTTCTGATAAAGCGCATTGAAGAACAAGAAACGGTGAAAGGGGGAATCATTATCCCGGATACCGCCAAGGAGAAGTCTCAGGAAGGCGAAGTGGTGGCCGTTGGAACGGGCAAGACGCTCGAGAACGGTTCGGTAACGCCGCTGGAAGTGAAGAAAGGGGATCGGATACTTTTCGGAAAGTATTCCGGAACCGAAATCAAAGTCGACGCGCAGGACTATTTGATCTTACGCGAAGACGAGATCATTGGCATTTTGACGCAAGCCGGCAAAGCGTCCGGCACAAAATAGAATAGAGGAGCCAAATGGCGAAAGATATTGTTAACGGTGAAGATTCACGACAGGCAATCTTGCGCGGCATCAATACGCTTGCGAATGCCGTCAAGATCACGCTGGGGCCGAAGGGGCGCAACGTCGTTCTCGAAAAGAAATTCGGCGCGCCGCTGATCACGAAGGACGGCGTCACCGTCGCGAAGGAAATCGAACTGAAAGACAACTTCGAAAATATGGGCGCGCAGATGGTGAAGGAGGTTGCATCCAAGACCAGCGACGTGGCCGGTGACGGCACGACGACGGCGACCGTGCTGGCCCAGGCCATCTTTCGCGAAGGCGTCAAGACGGTAGCTGCCGGGGCAAACCCGATGGCCGTGAAGCGCGGCATCGAAAGAGCGGTTGCAGTCGTTACAGAAGCGATCCAGAAGCTCTCCAAGCCGGTGAAGGGCGAAATGATCGCTCAGGTGGCGACGGTGTCGGCCAATAACGACTCAACTATCGGCAACATCATCGCCGAAGCGATGAAGAAGGTTGGGAAAGACGGCGTCATTACGGTCGAAGAATCGAGAACGATCGAGACTACCCTGGAAGTGGTCGAAGGGATGCAGTTTGATCGTGGTTACCTGTCGTCTTACTTTGTGACCGACCCCGACCGCATGCAGTGCGTGCTCGAAAATTGCCTTATTCTGATTTCGGAAAAAAAGATCGCCACGATGAAAGATCTTCTGCCGATTCTTGAACAGGTGTCGAAGATGGGCCGCTCCCTGTTGATAATTGCCGAAGACATCGAAGGTGAGGCGCTCGCAACACTCGTTGTAAACAAGCTGCGCGGAACTCTGCAAGCGGCGGCGGTCAAGGCTCCCGGCTTTGGCGATCGCCGGAAGGCAATGCTGGAGGACATCGCAATACTCACCAATGGCCGCCTGATCACAGAGGATCTTGGCATCAAATTGGAGAATATCCAGCAGACCGATCTCGGCAGCGCGAAGAGGATCGTCATCGATAAGGACAATACAACGATCATCGAAGGCGGCGGAAAACGCACAGCCATCGAGGGCCGCGTCAAACAACTTCGCGCCCAGGTGGAGGAAACGACCTCCGACTACGATCGTGAAAAGCTGCAGGAGCGATTGGCGAAGCTGGTCGGCGGTGTGGCGATCATCAAGGTCGGCGCGGCGACCGAGACGGAAATGAAGGAGAAGAAAGCGCGGGTCGAAGACGCGATGCATGCCACCCGTGCTGCTGTGGAGGAGGGTATCGTTCCCGGCGGTGGCGTCGCATTCCTGCGGGCAATTCCGGCGCTTGACAAGCTGAAACTGGAAGACGAAGAGCAGATCGGAGTCCAAATCGTGAAACGCGCTCTAGAAGAACCGCTGCGGTTGATCGCCTCGAACGCCGGCCACGAAGGCGCGATAGTCGTCGGGAAGGTCCGCGAGTCGAAGGATCCAAACTTCGGTTTTAACGCCGAAACCGAAGAGTATGAGGATATGATCTCCGCCGGCATTCTCGATCCTGCAAAGGTGAGCCGAAGCGCCCTTCAGAACGCCGCCTCCATCGCGGCCTTGATGCTCACGACGGAAGCTCTCATTTCCGAGACTCAGGCAACAAACGCGGCCGCTGCGCCAGGGGGGCCGATGGACTAACAAAAACGAGGACCGCCTCCGACCAACGAGGCATGTAGACTAAAGCTCGCAGCTCTCCGCGTTCAAGCACCATCAAAGAATTCTTCGGGCAGTAACTTGAACGCGGACATCGAGCCCGCGCGGTTACAAGCGTCCGAAGTCTCGCCAATCGACAGTAGAACGCCGGGCTCTGGAACAAAATGGAACCATTAAAGCGGGACGCCGCCGAACTCGGCCGTTATGCCACACACATCTCGATAGTCTTGTCACTGGTTTTTTCGTTAGCGGCAATCGTCATTGTGTCGAAGAAGCACATGACGAATCATTTTTGGATTGATCTTGCTGTTCTCGCGGGTCCGGTACCCATCGCTTTGTTTTTTAAGAAACGAATCGTCCTGCTTGGTGTGTTCACGTGCGTTGCATTGATGCTATTGGCTTTGGGCGCAGCGGTTGTCTTCGGCGTCTAGCTTCTCACAAATGCTTACAGGTCCATCTCCTCTTCCGGTCCGGCGAGCACCAGATCGGAGAAAGTCTGCGCTTTCTCGGCCTCTTCCTGGCACTTGATACAGAGATTGGCCCATGGCACGGCTATCAGTCGTTTATCATCGATGTCTTCCCCGCAGCGAACACAATCCCCGTATTGGCCACGATCCAGCGCTTTCAGGGCTTCCTCGATGAATCTTAGTCGATGGAAATCGCTTTCGTTCTGGTGATACAGAATGTCTTTGTTGTGGTTGATCCTCGCCAAATCGCTGTCGTCTTCCGTTTTCTCCACTGAGATTTGTTCCGCAGCAAGCCGGTTCCGGTTGATCGACCGCATCAGTTCCTCGTACTTCGCCATAAGCCGCTGTCGGGTTTCTCGAATCTGCTTGTCTTCCATTCTTCCGCCCTCACCGCGTCTCCGGTTTCGTTATGACCTGCTTCCGGCGAGCTCTTCGGCGCCCTGAAGCGGTTCGGTCGCCGCGGCAGGATGCATGAGCCTCAGGGCGATATCCGCGCCCATCCGCTGGGAATGACCGAGCTCCATCATGAGCATCGCGAGGGGTTCGATATAGCGGGCATTCTGCAGAGGACCTGCGTCCACCGGCTGGAGACCGGCATCAATGATCAACTCGGCAACTTTGGTTTTCGCCTCGGGATTGTCACCGCAGTAGAAGACTGTCGGCGGTTTGTCGCCAAACAGATCGGCGCTCGAATAGAGAATGCTCGCGAAGATCGTGTTGAATGCTTCAACGACCGCAGCGCCAGGGACGAGTTTTGAGATTTCTTCTGCCGCAGAACTCGTCAGGCCCACCTCGAGGCCACCGGGCCCGAATGGATTCACGCAACTGATTAATGTCTTCCCGTCGAGCGATCCGGCGTCCGAGAGCGCATCCCCGATTCCAGACCACGGCACCGCGAGAAGCACGACGTCAGCGAAGCGAACCACATCCCGAGGCGTACCCCACTGAGCATGAGATCCAATCTCTTGCGCAACAGCCCCGAGCTTCTCAGGCCTTCGAGGGTAGTTGAACATCACGTGGTGGCCGTGCTTTGCCCAGAGCCGCCCTAAGCCGGCTCCCATTTTTCCCGAACCGATGATCCCGATTTCCATATGCGAGCATTCTGTCGAAAACGCTAAAGAAGCGCTGTGTAATAGTGCACAGCTTCTCGGCTTTTTTTACCCGCACACTTCTGCTTGAGACGGACCGACGTTGCCAATGCTGCATTACAACTCCGTCTCTTCTGCTTCCTGGCCGGCCAGCATCATACGTGAGGAAGCGTGCTCCGCCTCCGTCTCTCCCTGGCAACGAATGCACATCGTGGCCCATGGCACGGCATCGAGCCGTTTTTCATTGATGTCTTCGCCACAGCGGACACATTCTCCGTATTGACCCCGGTCCATCGCCTTCATGGCTTCCTGGATGAATCTCAAACGGGCGAAATCGCTTTCGTGCAAGTTATAGAGGAGCTCTCTTTCGTGGCTGATCGCGGCCAGATCGCCTTCGTCTTCCGTGTTTTCGAGCTTGATTTCTTCCGCGGCGAGCCGGCTACGGTTTATCGACTTGACCAGGTTCTCGTACTCGCTCGACAATCGCCGCCGGGTGTCTTTAATTTTCTTTGCGTCCATTTTTAATGTTGTTTCGGAATGTCTCGCGCAACTAATTCGGTTTCGGCACGCGAACCGTTAGAGCGGTCGCGGCACGCGTTTGCCGGGCTTCTGAGGGCCGCGTAGTCCGTTGTCTGTCCGTAGCCGGTGCGAACTGCGGCGAAAACAAAGAAGAGCAGCAATGAAGTCAGATAGCGACGTAAGGATCTGTTCAACGTCCCCCCGAGAGTTCTATTCAAACCGCGCCGAATCAGTGGACTATTCACGATAGGCAGGAGAAAATCTGTGCACAATTGCACAACGGGCGGGGAAAACGGTTTCAATCGGAGAAGCTGAAGGCACTCGGATCCTAATTTGGGCTGGTGTGCGATTGTGCACAGTCTTGGTCCTCATTGTCGGCAAAACTATCGCCATGGAGATAGAACGCGAACATGTTATGGCTTCGGTGATTCCGGAACGCGATACCGCTTTGATCGAGCTTCGGAAGCAGGGACTCACGGTTAAATTGCACAGCAGCCAAAACGATACCTGGCATATTGCGGATGGAGGGCTGTACAGTGGCTACGTCGCAAGTGGCGACGAGCTTGTTGAGCTGAAAAGGGCAAACAAATTGAACATTCGCGGTATCAAAGACCTGGGCTAGGTCGCCTCTCTGATGACGAAACAACCCTTCACCTTCGACGGCGACACTTTGAGTGAGGCGCGGCTAGTCGCCGGCGTAGCCCATCGCGGGGGCGCCCTGCACGAGCACCTTTCTCCAGTGATTCAAGGAATCGACAATGATCAGCATGACCAGGACCATCATGATCGCCGTGCAAAACGAATCGACGTAGCCCTGGGTGGCGGTAACCGGATTTCCGGTTAGCGGCCAGAAGTTATCGCGGATGCTCATATAGCCTGCCGTGAGTGTATTGGTGGCGAGAAAACTCAAAGGTAGGAGCGTGACCCAGGCGTACTTCGCGCGGCCGGAATTGAGAATCAGGCTCGTGCCTACGCACAACGCAACTGAACCCAGCAATTGGTTGGCGATGCCGAACATCGGCCAGATGGTGCTGATGCTTCCATTCCAGAGGAAATAACCCCAGGCCAGCACCACGAACAGACTGGCGCTGACGTTCGCCAACAGCCAGTCCGTGCGCGCGAACGGCGGATAGAATTTCCCCACGAACTCCTGGACAATAAATCGTGTGACACGTGTACCCGCGTCTATCGTTGTCAATATGAACAGCGCCTCGAACATGATTGCGAAGTGATACCAGTACGACATCAGGCCTCGCATGCCGGGTATTCCTGTGAAGATCTGCGCCATACCAACGGCGAGCGACACTGCGCCGCCGGTCCTGCGCTGAACGCTCTCGCCCACTTCCTGGGATAGCTCGGGGAGATTCACGATCGGGTACTGGACCGCAATCTTGGCCTCATACTGGGGAACCGGGGTATTGATGGCGAAGTAGTCGCCTGGAAACATCGATGTCGCCGCGACCAGCGCCATGATTCCGACCACTCCCTCCATCAGCATTGCGCCGTAGCCGATCGGCCGGATGTGCATCTCATTGGAAATCATTTTCGGAGTGGTTCCTGAAGCGATCAGCGAATGGAACCCCGATATCGCGCCGCATGCGATGGTTATGAACGCGAACGGGAAAACGGGACCCGGAACGATCGGACCGCCGCCGGCCACGAACTCGGTGAGCGCCGGCATCTTGAAATCGGGATGGACAAACAGCACGCCGATGATGAGGGCGCCGATCGTTGCGATCTTCATGAAGGTGCTTAGATAGTCGCGCGGGGCCAGCAGGAGCCAGACCGGCAGCACCGAGGCGGAGAGCGCGTATAACCCCATGATCACGGTCAGTTGATGTTTCGTGAACGTAAGGTAAGAAGCAAGAGCAGAACCTGGTATGAACTTGCCGAACACGACAGCAGAGATCAATGCCACCACGCCGAAAATTGTTGCCCCGCGCACCCCCGTCCCCGGCCGAAGTTTGTACATCCAGACACCCATGATCAGTGCGATAGGGATCGTCATGCCGATCGTGAATGTCCCCCACGAACTTTCTGCAAGCGCGTTAACGACCGCCAGTCCAAGTCCGGCTTCCGCAATGATCACGACAAAGAGGATCGCTACAGCCGCCGCAAATCCCGAGAATCCACTGACCTCTCTGCGCGCAATTTCCGCCAGAGACTTGCCTCCGCGCCTGACGGAGGCGAACAAAATGACCAGATCCTGAACGGCCCCGGCCAGGACAACACCAAGGACAAGCCATAGCAAACCCGGCAGGAATCCGAATTGTGCCGCCAGCGTGGGACCGACCAGCGGTCCGGCTCCCGCGATACCGGCGAAGTGGTGGCCGAAGAGGACCCACTTGCTCATGGGGTAATAATTCTGGCCGTCGTAGTTGGTGTGGGCGGGCGTCGTGCGCTTCTCATCCAGACCCAGTACTTTGAACGCGATGAACTTGCTGTAATAGCGGTAGCCGATCGCCAGTATGCCGAGAGCAAGCAGAATAACCGGAAAAGTGTTCACTAGTGGCCTCCAGGGATAGCTCCCTTCTACACTTCCCTGCAGGAACAAGTCAACAGCCCGTAAGGGAAAACGCGAGCTGAAGCCCGCGACTACATTAGGGAACCCCTGTCCGCGATGTAGTCGCGGGCTTTAGCCCGCGTTCACAGCCCTGAATTACAACCCCACCATTTTCGAGTAAACGGACCGCGCAAGACCGGGTTCCTCCGTGCCTTTGACGATAGCCCGGCCGTCTTTGAAAAGCGTCACTTCATAGGGAGGCGATGAACACTTGAGTAGAAAGTCGTTGAACTGAACCGGGCCGAAGGCGGCAATGGACTTGGATAGTTCGGCGAAGTCGATGTCCCCTTTAACGCCGGGGATCAACTGCACCGCATTTCTTCCGCACAGCGTGATCGTGCGCAGTGGATTGCCGTCGAGGTATTCGAATTTCCCTTCCGAACAAACCGGGCACGTGGCCATCGAATCTTTGCCAACATCGATTCGCTGAAACCGATGCGACCAGACATCGTATGCGGTTAATCGAATCTCGTCGGGATTCAGGTGACCCGTCAGAAATTTCAACGCCTCGGCGACTTGCATGGACGCGATGATGTGTGTGATCGGCGCAATCACACCGGCCGTTTCACACGTTGGCGAGGTGCCGGGCGCCGGAAGGTTCCCAAGAAGACACCGCAGGCAAGGCGAAGCTCCCGGGATGACCGGCATGACAAGCCCGTAGCTGCCGACCGCCGCCGTATAAATCCACGGCTTTCGGTGCTTGGCGCAAGCATCGTTGATGACGAAACGTGTTTCGAAGTTGTCCAGGGCGTCGAGCACCAGATCAACATCGCTACAGTACTCTTCAATGTTGGCAGGATTGACATCCTCCACTCTCGCCTCGATCTCGACCGAAGAATTGATCCGGCGCAGCCTCGCTTCCGCGGCGGCGGCTTTGGGAAGATTGTTCCGAATGTCGTCTTCATCGAAGAGGGATTGGCGCTGCAGGTTCGACAACTCCACAAAATCGCGATCGATCAGCCGCACGAAGCCGACGCCTGCGCGGACGATTTGATCGGCCGCAACCGTGCCGAGAGCACCGAGGCCGACCAGCAGGACGCGCGCCGATGCCAGCCGCGCCTGTCCGGCTTCGCCTATGGGAGTAAATCGCGTTTGTCTGGAGTATCGGTCATCGAGGGGCAAGAGCTTCCATCTCCCGCTTAACGGTTTTATAAATCGCGTTCACCAGCGGTTGCATCTCGATCGTCATCGCCTGAGCTACAACGGTGTTGAATTCCTTGACGTGCTGCGGCAGCACGAAAAATGGAGCAAATCCGGCTTCTCCGAGAACCTGGTTCGCAAATACGATCGCGACGGTCAGGTTGCCGAATTCGAACGGCCAGATGTCCACAATTCTCGTGAGCAGGAGCGCCGCCCTTTCGATGGGGTGGATCTCAGAGATGCTTTCGGCCGTCAGCCAACCGAAGAAATTGTCGAGCGAACGGTCGATGAACTGAGGTTCGGGACAATCGTGGCCGCGATAGAGAGGCTTAACCACGCTCTGGCGCAGCTTGCCCCCGCCCTCGCGTCCGCTGAAGAGAATCGCATGGATCTGAAGGAGGCCCGCCTTGGTCGTGTGCGGAACGGTACGGGCCTTCCCGGCATCGGAAGCTCCTTCCATCTGTTCGATGTACGCGTCCGCTTTTTCCAATACCGGAGTTGTGTCCAGGCCTTTGAGCTTCTCCAGATCGGCAAACTGGAGCCGTGTGCGAAGCATCGACTCGGAATAGATTGGAAGGTCTTCCGGCACTGTTTATCTCGAACTTCCTACTGTAGCGGCGCTCTATGAGCGCCGGTTTTTCGATGAATCGACGAAAAACCGGCGGTCATAGACCGCCGCTACAGGCAAATTCCACCAGGGTCCGCATACCCACACCGGACGGCCCTTTGGGCAGATACGGCTTCTCTTCATCGTTCCAGGCGATGCCGGCAATGTCAACGTGTACCCAGGGAGTATCGGCGACAAATTCCTGAAGGAACTTCGCTGCTGTGATCATCCCCGCAAACCGCCCGCCGCTGTTCGCCACATCGGCGACAGAGCTTTTGATCATGTCCCGATATTCGTCATCCAGTGGCATCTGCCACATCTTCTCACCCGCGCGTTTGGCGGCAGCGAGAAATGAATCGGTGAATGGCTGCTGGTTTCCCATCACGCCGACACGGTAAGGCCCAAGCGCGATCCGGGCTGCGCCCGTGAGCGTCGCGATGTCGACAATGTGCGTGGCTCCCAGCTTCCGCGCATACGCCAGGCCGTCGGCCAGAACGAGCCGGCCTTCGGCATCGGTGTTGATGATCTCGATCGTCTTGCCGGACATCGATTGAACCACATCGCCGGGCCGCTGCGCCCGGCCGCTCGGCATGTTTTCGGCCAGCGGGACTACAGCGACGCAATTGACCCGGGCTCGAAACAGGGCGAGGGTACGAAGGGCTGCCATCACGGTGGCACCGCCTGCCATGTCGTACTTCATCTTCTCCATGCCGTCGGCCGACTTCAGGCTGATGCCGCCGGAATCGAAGGTAATCCCTTTTCCCACGTAAGCAAGGATGTCCGGGGAGCCGGAATCGCCCATGTACCTGAGCACGACGACCCGAGGCGGTTCGTCACTGCCCTGGCTCACACCGAGAAGCGCTCCCATCTTCAGCTCGCGAATCTCTTTTTCTTCCAGCACGTCAACCGTCAAACCCACGTTTACGGCCATTTCCCTGGCGCGCTCGGCAATCTCCCGCGGTGGTTTCCGATTGGAAGGCTCGTTGATGAGGGCTCTCGCCCAGTTGATGGATTCTCCGATAATCGTGCCTTGCTCCAGTGCTCGCGGTTCGCCGCCTACGAAAACGACCCGCTCGACAGCAGGGCTGTGGTTGTTGGTCTTGTAGGTTTCGACGGAGAAGCTGCCCACGAGTGCGCCCTCCGCCATTGCGCGGAGATCACCTCCCGCGAACGCAATGCTTTTCGCTTTCTTCAATCGGCGCACTGCCGTTGAAGCGGCGCGCCGCCAGGCCTCGGAATCACCGCTTCTCGAGATTCCGATGAAGACGATTTTTTGCTTCCCGGGAAGGATAAGCGTCTCGAGTGGCTTCAGCGGAAGGTCGCCGCTCTCGAACAGCGGAGCTGCAGCCGCCGCAAAGCGCTGGTCGCAGCGCTCTGCGCCCTCGGGGATACCGATGACGACGGCCTCCGCTTCCAGCTCTTCGATCGATTCACAAATCTGGAATTTCATTTATTGGTTGTTGCGCACTATCGCGCTTACACTCACTCCGTTCGTGAAATCTATTTCCTGTCACTCAACGCTTGCCGTGTTTCCTTGTCGATCGTCTTCTGGCGCGAAACCTCGCGTTTATCGTGAACTTTGCGGCCCTTGGCGAGGGCCAGTTCGCACTTGAGGCGTCCTTCTTTCAAATAGACCCGAAGGGGCACCAGGGTCAACCCACGTTCAGTGGTGCGGCCGATCAATCGGTTGATTTCGGCTCGTCTCAGGAGCAGTTTTCGCGTGCGAAGCGGCTCGTGATTTGCGTAGTTGCCGTGCGAATAAGGGCTGATGTGGGCGTTCAGCAACCATACCTCGCCGGCTTTGACGATTCCATAGGCGTCTTTCAAATTGACCCGGCCTTCTCGTGCCGACTTGATCTCAGTCCCGGTCAGTACAATTCCCGCTTCAAACTTTTCGATGATTTCATAGTTATGAAAAGCCTGACGATTGACCGAGACGTCCTTCATTGCCTGGGCGGTTGCCCAGGCTGACCCGGGAAACCTGGATTCTGAAAGATCGGCGTGTTTCCGAACAGACCATTCTGGCCATTCTGATTGGGAGTCCCGCCAGGGGCGGTTTGGCCCGGCATACCAAACGCCGGCTGCCCAAGCGGCTGAGCGCCGAAGAAGGGCGTGGGCATCTGCCCCGGCATCTGCTGGTTCGCGTTAGGTGCTCCAGGTTGGTTTGCCCGCGGATTAGCTATAGGTCCGAATGGTGTCTGAATCACTGCCGGTTGTTGTGCCGGAGGAATCGGAGGAAAAGGCTGAGGAGGCTGCGGAGGCTGGATGTCCTGGATAAATGGCTGCTCTGAGACTTGTGGTGGAGTTGCATAGACCGGAGCCTGTTCCGCCCCGGCGGCGGCTCCCCCTCCCTGGGACATCGCTGTGACGATGATTCCCTGCCCCTCGATCACCACGTAATCATAAGGTTGTCCCTGGAAGATCTTTTTGACTGCATCGTCGAAGCTAAGTCCTGAAAAACGAACACTTAAATTGCGATTGGCCAGCTCCGGAGGAACTTTGGACTGCATTCCGGTGGCTCGATCCAGGAGACGAAGCAACCGGCCCAGTGGAATAGCGTCAGCGGTGACAGACAGCTTATCGTCGATGACAGCGATTTCCGGCCCGTTTCCCGCTGCGAACACACTGGTTACAAGGAATCCTGTCAGAATGAGTGCCCCAAGCCATGGCTTCATAGGTTTGCTCCTGGTTAAAAGACAGCGTTTATTATATCCCGGTTCAATTATGGGATGGTCTATTTCGCCCCCCGGCCGAGGAGTACAGCCGGCACAGTCTTCAGCAAAATTTTTAAATCCAACAGCAAAGACCAGTTGTCAATGTAAGTGAGGTCGAGTTTCATCCAGTCCTCGAAGCTGACTTCGTTGCGGCCGCTGATCTGCCAGAGGCAGGTTATTCCGGGCTTCATGCTGAGGCGCCGGCGCTGCCATCGCTTGTAGCGAGCCACTTCCTGAGGAAGCGGTGGACGCGGGCCGACGAGGCTCATGTCCCCACGCAGGACGTTAAAGAATTGAGGAAATTCGTCGAGGCTGAACCGCCGGAGCAATCTTCCGATGGCAGTCACTCGCGGATCGCTCGAAAATTTGAAGACAGGGCCGTCCATTTCGTTCAGCGCCTCGAGTTCGAATCGGTGCTGTTCGGCGTTATTCACCATGGAGCGGAACTTGTACATCGTGAACACGCGGCCATTCAGACCGCAGCGCTGCTGCTGGAACAAGACCTGGCCCCGCGATGTAAGTTTGATGAGAATCGCTGTCGGAAGCATGATTAAAGGACCGGCAAGGACGAGCATGACGCTGGACAGAATCACATCGAGAATACGCCGGATGAACATCAGTGCTTCGTTTGTCGGCGTCGTGCTGAAGGAAAGGAGCGGGAATCCTTCCAGCTCGTGCAGTTCCATGCGTGCTATTGAATGAGGAAAGAAGTTCAAAACGACCCTTGCCGTGACCCCGAGTTCCTCGCACAAGAGGAACGTGTCGGTGAACTCGTTGAGACTTTCACGCCCAGCCACGAGGATAAGTTCGTCCACTCCTCCGGCCTCGAGGAGGGAGCGGACTTCCTCCTGTTTGAAAACGCCCACCAGTTTCAGACCCCACGCCCGGTGATTCTCGATCGTTTGCGAGAATTCGTGTGCTGCAGGCCCGCTCCCGATGACAGCGACGTGACGCACGTCGAGGGCCCCGTGCTTCTTAACTTTCAGCAAAACGAGTCGATACGAAACAAGAAGGATGTAATTGATTACCAGCGTAAACACTGCGACCAACCTGTTGGACGCATCTTGTCCAATGAAATACTGCAGAGCGGCCATAACCAGGCCGGCAAAACCTATCGCCTTAGAAAGCCGGAGAATTTGCCGCCAGGGCGGCAAGGTTGGTTCAGAATAAACTTGAAAAGCCGGCAGCAGAATGGCCCACGTTGGAAGGATGATTGCAAGGATCCACAGGTAAATCCGAAAGGACATGAGGGTGTGCCCTTCCACTTCGAACAACAACCGAAAGCGGTAAGCCAAAAAGAAACTCGCCGTCGTCAGAGCCAGATCCGTGATCCACTGACTTGCGGCGAAGATTCTTTTCCGTTGGTCAATCATGATGAATGCGCATTATAGACTCAAAAGCTCGTTAGTCACCGTTGTTGCTGTATTGGCCATCGGCCTTCCGGGATGCAGCGCCAGCCGCCAGGCATATAAGAGGGGAAATCGGGCCGAGATCGTCAAAGACTTCGACGCCGCGATGGCTCAGTACAAGATCGCGCTGGATCAGAAGCCTCAAGACATCGAACGTCAGCTCAAGTACGCGCAGGCACGCCACAACGCCGCCCTCGATCACTTCGAGAAGGGACGACGGGCCGTCGATAAGAAGGACTACGAGACGGCGAAAGCTGAATTTGACCGCGTCCTGGAGCTCGATCCCTCCCACGTGCTCGCCGAACAGCAACTGGCCAAGATCAATGAAATTCTGGCGAATCGCAGCCGGAACCAGCCTGAACCTGAAATCCAGTTCGATCGGCTGCGCGCTGTAACTCGAACCGATCCGAGCGTGCAGTCCCAACTCACACCCAGGATTACGGGGCCTATCGACATCCACATGAATCAGGACAGCAGGGTTGCCTACGAAAGCGTCGCGGAGCTGGCGGGCCTGAATGTGATTTTCGATCCTGACTTCCGGGGCACCCGAATCCAGGTCGAGCTGAACAAGGTGGACATCTACGAGGCCCTCGACATCCTGTCGCTGCAGACACGATCCTTCTGGAAGCCCGTCAACAAGACCACCATTCTCGTCTCACCCGACAACCAGACCAAGCGGCGTGATTACGATGAGCTGGTCCTGAAGACAATTTATTTGAGCAACAGCGTCACTTCGACCGAGATCACGGAGGCAATCACTGCTTTGCGCACTCTTCTCAACATGCGCTACCTCGCGCAAAGCACGTCCATGAACGCGATCGTTGTCCGCGACACAGCGGATCGGATCGCCATCGCCGAGAAGATCATCGAAGACCTGGACAAAGCTAAACCGGAAGTTGTCGTCGATGCAACGCTACTGGAGGTCGACCGAAACGTAGCGCGAACACTCGGAATCGTGCCGCCTCAGGGAACCGCACTGACATTCACCTCGCCGGGCAGCAGCACAACCACAACCGCAGGCGGCACTACAACTGCGGCGAGTAACACGGTGCAACTAAGAAACCTGGAAGCGATCAACAGCGCCAATTTCTCATTCAACATTCCCGAAACTGTTGCAGCGTTCCTGGCCACGAGCAGCGCCACAAAGCTGCTTCAAAACCCGCGCGTGCGCGCGACGGACGGAAAACTGGCTTCCATCCGGATTGGTTCCCAGATTCCGATCGCCTCAGGAACGTTTCAGCCGGCATTTGTCGGGGCCACAGGCACGCCGGTTGTCAACTTTCAATTCGTCGATGTGGGTGTTAACCTCGATATCACGCCAAGAGTGCTGCTCAATCGTGAAATTTCGATGACCGTGATGGTTCAGGTTCGAGCACTCGCCGGAGATCGAACCATCGCCGGTGTCACGCAGCCCGTCCTCACCAACCGTCAGGTTCAGCACGAAATTAGGCTTGTAGAAGGCGAAACCAACATTCTTGGCGGAATCATCACGGACACGGAAGCAGTGTCGCTCAACGGCATTCCGGGTCTGAAGGACATTCCTATATTGAAATATCTGTTCGCTCAGGAGAGAAAAACGCGGGATTCGACCGAGATTATCATCATGCTGACACCGCACATTGTTCGGATGCCCGCCCTCACCGAAATCAATATGCGTGGCCTCTATACGGGTTCTGAAAGCTTCCCGCGCCTGAGGAACAGTCCGCTGGTTCCGGGCATTGGCACGCAATCGGCGCCGGCGGGTCAGCTTCCGGCTGTCACTCCGTTGCCGCCGGGCGCGCCCGCAACACCGCCTGCCGGGACACCGCTACCGCCTGCTCCCGGCCCGCCGCCGCCGGCTGGGGCCGCAGCGGCGCCGCAACCGACGGATGCCTCGGTGGTCTTCACTCCATCGCCCTTGACGCTCGCTCCGGCTGGTCAAACAATGCTCGGCATCACGGTTACAGGCAACAACATCTTTGGCGCCGACCTGGTCCTTTCCTACGATCCCACGTCGTTCACTATCCGTGAGGTTCGAGAGGGCGGATTCCTCAGCCGTGACGGACAGCAGGTCGCTATCGTCCAGAGAGTCGAGTCGGAAAGGGGCACCGTGCGGATTTCGCTGGAAAGACCTCCCGGTGCTGCAGCTATTTCCGGAACCGGCACGCTGGCCGTACTGGTCCTGGAACGCGGCGCCCGAAGCGGCGAGTCGACGATGCGCGTGACCGATTTCCGCATCCGAGACGCGGCGCAGACCGTCCAAGTAGGAAGAGCATCGGAGGTCCGCGTTATCGCGCCATGAAAGTTGGCCCAAGGCTGGGAATTAAGGGTTTTACTCTGATCGAGTTGCTGATTACCGTGATGATCATCGGCATCCTGACAGGGCTGGCCGTGCCACTGGCCAGAAATTCAATTAAGAGAGAGAAAGAAATCGCACTGAGGCAGGCGCTGCGCGACATGCGCACGGCGATCGACAAGTACAAGGAGGCATCCGATAGAGGCCTCATTCAGATGAAAGTCAATACGGAAGGCTATCCGGAAAAATTGGACGTCCTCGTGGACGGCGTACAGATAGTCGGCGCGGTGGATAAAAAGCTCAAATTTCTTCGCCGCATTCCAATCGATCCGATGACGAACAAGACGGAGTGGGGCATGCGCTCCTATCAGGACGATCCGACTGCGTTTTCCTGGGGCGGACAGAATGTGTTTGATGTTTTTACGAAATCCAACGGGATTGCGATGGATGGAACGAAATATAAGGACTGGTAACGGCGTGATGGGCCCGACGCTGAAAATAAAAGGGTTCACTCTCCTGGAACTGATGATCGTGATCACGATCATCGCGATATTGGGAGCCGTCGCGATCCCGATGTACCGGGCCGTCGTTCTCAACGCAAAAGAAACTGTGCTGAAAGACAACCTTCGGGAGATACGCCGCGTGATCGATCAATACACGGCCGACAAGAAGAAATCGCCTCAATCGCTTCAGGATCTTGTTGACGCCGGCTATTTCCGCCAGCTCCCGGAGGATCCGATTACCAGGTCCAATTCGACATGGCAGGTGGTGAGCGATTCGTCCATCAGCTCACCGGAGCAGACCGAAAGCGGCATCGTGGACGTCCACAGCGGATCGACGGCGATCTCCCCCTCGGAGGGTACGCCTTACAACCAGTGGTGAAAGGTAATTCGGGGACAGACGCATAAATCACCTAAATTCGATCAAGGAACTTTGACTTGAATTTAGGTGATTTATGCGTCTGTCCCCGAATTACCTTTCCCCCAGTCCCAGGCTCCGAAGCGTCTCCGGGTCATCGCGCCAATTCTTCTTCACCTTTACATGAAGCTCCAGGAAGATCTTCTTATCGAAGGATGACTCCATTTCCTTCCGAGCCGCCGTCCCGACTCCCTTCAGCTTTTCCCCACCCTTGCCGATAACGATCCCCTTTTGCGAGTCCCGCTCGACATAAATGCTCGCATAGATCCGGTAAAGGTTTCCCTCCTCTTCGAACCGATCGATCACAACCGCGGTCGAATGCGGCAATTCCTCTTCCGTAAGGACAATCAGTTTTTCGCGAATCATCTCGGCCGCGATTGTCCGCTCCTGCTGGTCGCTGATTTGATCCGCCGGGTAGTACATCGGGCCTTCAGGCAGGTATTTGAAGATCACGGCCAGCAGGCTTTCGACGTTGTCTCCCTTGAGCGCCGATATCGGGATGATCTCGTCGAAATCAGCCAGCTTCGAATATCGGTCGATCATCGGCAGCAGGTTCTTCTTCTCGATCCGATCGATTTTGTTCAGTAAGAGAAACTTCTTCGATTGCACCGGCTTCAAGAGTTCGAGCACGAATTCATCGCCGCGGCCAAAAGCGGCGGAAGCATCGACGATAAGCAGAATAATGTCGACGTCCGACATTGACTCCCGGACGGATTTCATCATCCTCTCATTCATCCGATGAATGGGTCTGTGAATCCCCGGCGTGTCGAGAAATACCGCCTGACCTTCCGGCCTCGTCACAATACCCTTCACGACATGCCGGGTCGTCTGCGGCTTGTCCGTAACGATCGACACTTTTTCTTCAACGAGACGATTGAGGAGAGTGGACTTTCCGGAATTCGGACGTCCGATGATGGAAGCAAAGCCGGACTTCATCGTTCGGTTAGTCTAACTGGTCATTCGCTTGGGAACTAACGGCTTCAGGCGGAGGCGTTGCACGCGCCGGCGGTCCGCGTCGAGGACTTCGATTTCGACACCGCCGTGTTCGATCTTCTCGCCGGGCGAAGGCAGCCGGCCAAAAAGCTCGACGACGGCGCCGCCAACCGTGGTGCATTCGGTTTCGGCGACCAGGGGCACGCCGAGTTTTTCTTCGACGACGCCAAGTTCCAGGCTACCAGGGACGACGAATACGCCTTTGCTTTCCTCCACCACCTTTTCGACGTCGGTTTCCGACTCGTCATGGATCTCGCCGACAATCTCTTCGATAAGATCTTCCATGGTGATCAGGCCGGAGATGCCGCCGTATTCATCGACCACGAGAACCATGTGATCGCCCGTCTCCTTCATCTCCTGCAGCAGGTCGTCTACGGGCTTGGTCTCGGGAACAAAGGAAACCGGCTTGACCATCAAGCGAATGCTCTCGACCCTTTCGCCCTTTTGCCAGACCCGAAGAAGGTCGCGCTCGTGAACGAGGCCTTCGATGTTGTCCAGATCGTCGCGATACACGGGAATACGCGAATGACGCTTGTTGACGATCAACTGGAGCAACTTGTCCGCTGACGAATTGATGTCCGCGGCGATGATCTGTGTGCGCGGCGTCATCACTTCGCGGGCAACCTTGTCGCCGAAATGGACAATCGACTGGATCATCTCGCCTTCGTCGTGTTCGAGAATTCCCTCTTCCTGGCCGGCATCGATGAAGGCCTGTATTTCCTCTTCCGACGTTTCATCTTCCCTGGGGGGCTCCATTTCCTCTTCCCAGCGGTGGAAGTAGTTCAGCGCGGCCATCAGCGGACGCGAGAACGGACTGAGCATGAGATGAGCAAGCTTGAAAATCGGAAAAAGCCTCAAAAGGACAATCTCGGGGCTCCGCATGGAGATGATTCGTGGAAGCAGGTGCCGGAAAATCAGCATAACGAACATCGTCACGGCCACGGTGATAAGCACCGAGGCGACGTATTCGATCGGCCTGCGTTCGAGCGCGCCGAACAGAAGCACGGCACCGAAGACCAGCAGCATCTGGATCACGATGTGGATCGACATCAAGACTTCGGCGCGGGTCTCCAGCGATGCGGCAAGAGAGGCAACGGCTTTCGCTTTCGGGTGATCGAGAAGCCGGCGCACGGAAATCTTGGTCACGCTGGTGAACGCGACGTCGATGATCGACATCACGAGAAGGGCCGTAATTAACAAGACCCCAATCAGAATCTCAGTTCCGCTCAGCACTGGAATCTCCGCCTCAGGCGGCGCTCGAATGCCTTCATCTCTCCCTGGTCAGTTTCGTGGTCGTACCCCATCAAATGAAGCAGCCCATGCAAGACAAGGCGCTGTACGTTGGTTTCGAAAGTAAGCTTGTTTGATTTGAGCGCCTGATTATACGCAGTCTCTGAGGATATCAGAATATCGCCGAGATACCCATTTTCGCCCGGAAACGAGAGCACGTCCGTCGGCTTGTCCAAACCCCGATAGTCGCGGTTGTAGCGCCGTATGTCCTTATCTCTGATAAAGACCACCGAGAACGATGGGTCGACAAGGCCGAGCGCAGGGACCAGTGTGGACAGGAATTTCCGCACTTTTGCGCCATTGATGGCATGTTTTCGCTGCTGGTTGATGACAAGATAGTTAGCGGGCGTAGTTAGCCGCGGATTACGCGGATGGGCGCGCAATATCTTCATAGGACTGGAGATATATTGTCATGGCGCGCCCCATCCGCGTAATTCGCGTAATCCGCGGCTGAAGAAATCCAGATCAGGCCTCGCCATTCGTCGTTTGTCCGAACTGAAGCGACTGCTGGCGCAGGATACTCTGCGTGGTGTAGGCCTCGTAAGCTCTCACGATGCGCTGCACCAGGGGGTGCCTCACCACGTCTCGCTCATTGAAGTGGACGAACGCGATTCCGTCAACGCCCGAAATCACGTTTCGGGCTTCTATCAATCCGGACAGCTTGCCGACCGGCAGGTCGATCTGCGTAATGTCACCCGTGATGACCGCTTTGCTGTTGTAACCGATCCGCGTGAGGAACATTTTCATCTGTTCCTGGGTGGTGTTTTGAGCCTCATCAAGAATGACGAAAGAATCGTTCAGCGTGCGGCCGCGCATGAATGCGATCGGCGCGATTTCGATGATGCCGCGCTCGAGAATGCGGTCCACCCGCTCCACGTCGAGCATCTCGTATAAGGCGTCGTAAAGCGGCTTCAGATAGGGATCGATCTTTTCCTGCAGCGTTCCCGGAAGAAAGCCCAGCCGCTCCCCCGCCTCGACCGCAGGCCGGGTGAGAACGATTCGGTTCACTTTCTTTTCCAGCAATGCACGCACGGCCATGCTGACCGCCAGATACGTCTTGCCCGTGCCGGCCGGCCCGATACCGAAAACCATGTCGTACCGCTCGATCGCCTCGAGATAAAGTTTCTGGTTCAGCGTCTTGGGCGAGACATTCCGCTTTCCGATTTGAAGAGTCTTCGACGTGGAAACCACGCCGCGAAGACTTTGTGTCGTATCTTCCGAAATGATCCGAATGATCGATTTCAAGTCCCCGTTCGCAAACTTCACGCCTTCGGCGCGCAACTGGGAATAGTCCTGAACGAGACGTTCCACGAGCTGAACGTTCGTGTCTTCGCCGTCAATTGTTAGGTTGTTTTCACCGTCGATGTGAACCTGAACTTTAAGGAGGGACTCGAGATACTTGATATTACCGTCGTGTGTTCCGAAGAACTCGGCGATCCCGTCGCCGATCCGAATGCTTTTTTTCATCCTGACTTTTGTAAACCCGGACTGGATTATAGCACCCCGCACTGTGCTATTATTTCGGTTTTTGAAGGAGATAAGATGGCAAACCATCCGTCCGCAATTAAGCGGTATCGACAGAGCCAGCACAGGCGCCTTATCAATCAGATGAACCGGCACAAGCTGAAGACCCAGATGAAGAGATTGCGGGCTGCGATTGCAACCGGCAAAGCTGCTGACGCCAAAACACTTCTCCCGGAAACCTTCAGTTTGATCGACAGATCCGTGCAGAAGGGCGTCATCAAGAAGAACACCGCGCGTCGATACAAGTCCCGCCTCACCAAGACGGTAAACGGTCTGGCGGCCTAGCGCCTGTAGCGGCGGTCTATGACCGCCGAACGCCGGCGCTCATAGAGCGCCGCTACAGCCGGCGCGCGACGATTTCGGCCGCCGCCCGGCGATGCGGCTGTCCGGCGGGTTTTCCTTCGGAATACCGGATTAATTCCCACCCTTCAAAGTCCGCGCGCAATTCTCCTGGATTCACAAGATAGGCTGGATTCATCGGCTTTATATCGGGATCGTCATCCGACATGGCGATGACGGCGATAACGATGCCTCCAATACGTGTCCCCGATCTGATCGACGGAAAGAGATCCCGCTGAAGATAGTTGCAAACGACAATCAGGTCGTAGGATTCCCGCTCAATGACGAACTCGTGGCGTTCCAGATCGGCAACGATGGAGTGAATGAGGACTGCCTTGTCGCGCGAGCGTTGCTGAAGAATTTGCATCGCGGTGGGCGAGTTGTCCACGGCCGTGACCTGCCAGCCGCGTTCGGCAAGCCATATCGCGTGGCGGCCCGCACCGGATGCAACATCGAGCGCCCTGCCGGGAACGAGTTTCGAGGCAAAGCCCGTGATCGACGGGTGTGGCTCATCGTTGACGTGTTCGCCCTTCTGGTAACGTTTCTCCCAATCCGTCATGTTCGACTGTGCGGCGACACATAGTTTATCGAGGTCAGAGTACATGCATTCGATGTTTATTGTCCTATTGAGGGAAATCGAGTAACTTCGTGCCCAATATCCGAAAGATCCGAGGAGGAAAAAACCATGTTCAGGCATTGGGGTCTGAAGGTAGTCCTGGTATTGGCTGCGGCGGTTCTCTGCACCCAACTGATGTGGGCACAAAATGCCGGCGCCCTGCAGGGTGTGATCAAGAGTTCATCCGGGACGCCCGTCTCCGGCGCCTTCGTGAAGTTAAGGAACGCGGAAAGACGTCTGACCTTTATGTTCATTAGCCAGGCTCAAGGCCGTTACACGGCGAGTAATCTCCCCGCTGGGAAGTATGTCGTGCAAGCCGTCGGGGGCGACATGCAGAGCGAGATGTCCTCGCCAGTGGACGTGGCGGCGGGCCGGCCGGTAACCGTGGATCTTTCTTTGACGGCGCAACGCGCGCCGTCGCTGCCAGGAGCGTGGCCGGGAAGGCAACCTGGTCAGCAGGGCGGCGAGGCAGCCGGCGGTAGCAGTGCGCCTCCGAACCTGCCGGATGGAGCCGGCAAGCAGATCGTCCTGACAAAATGCAGTGCCTGTCATGGCGCCCAACAGGTCGCCGGCGCTCGGCAGGATCGCGCCCGCTGGGAAAGAACCATCGCGGACATGCGCCTTTACATCCAGGGCTCGAACCTGGCCAAAGATCTGACCGATGAAGAAGCGAAGGTCCTGCTGGACTACCTGGCAACGAATATGTCCGCCAGAGGCGGCCAGGAGAAGGCGAAGCCGGATCCGAATAGCCGTCTGCCCAGGACACTCATGACAGGCGATCAATTGAAGTACAAAGTGGTGGAGTTCCTGCTCCCGAAGCCCGAAGTGGAACCGCACGAAATCGCCGTGGACGCTCAAGGGAATGCCTGGATCACACAGCGAACCGGCGGCAAGCTCGGAAGGTTGGATGTCAAGACACTCGAGTACCAGGAATTTGATCCGCCCCCGGCCGCGTCGAAAACCATTCGTCTGAACGGCATTGTCAGCGCTCCCGGCGGCGGCCAGCTTTGGTTTCTGGATGGCGGTCCGAATCGCCGATGGTTCAACTACGATATCAAGACCGCTCAGTTCGCTACCTACACTCTGCCGAAACTCAAGAGCGGCAATGCAAGCGGCAACACCATGCGCGTCCACCCGAATGGAACCGTGTGGCTCAATTCCATCGCTGCCAACCAGGTGATTCGCTTGAATCCCACAACGGAACAGTTCAGCGTGTTCGACGTTCCCTCCGGTGTCAAGGCGGGACGGACTGCAAACCCCTACGGAATGGCGATCGATGGCTCCGGCAAAATCTGGTTTGTCGAGAATGCAATGAACCAGATGGGCCGGATCGATCCGGTCACGGGAAAGATCGATGAGTTCGAAGTGCCGGTGAAAAATGCCGTCCCGCGCAAGGCAGGCATGGATTCGGAAGGCAACGTCTGGGTCGGTCTGCATGGCGCTGGCATACTCATGAAGATCGATTACAAGACCACGAAGATGACGCTCTTTACGCCTCCGACCGAAGATGCCGGCGTCTATTCGGTGCAGGGAGACCCGAAGAGCAAATTGGTCTGGTTCAGCGAACAGCATGTGGACAAGATTGCCCGGTTCGATCCCCAGACCGGAACGTTTACGGAGTTTCCGCTGCCGAACGCCGAGTCGGATCACAGAAGGATTGACATCGACCCGAACCAACCCAACCGCATCTGGTGGACCGGGAATACCTCGGGCCGCATCGGTTACGTAGAGTTGCTGGGTGGAAACTAGACTTCAACCAAAGGAGGGCGATCATGAAAAGAATCTGGCTCTGTGCGACGCTACTCGGTTTCTGGGCCGCGCCGGGATGGACCCAAACGACGGAGGAACTGGTCAACGACGGCAAGAACACGGAAAACGTCGTGACCCAAAGCATGGGCTACGACCGGAAGAGCTACAGTTCGCTCAAGCAAATCACGAAAGGTAATGTCAAGCGCCTGGTGCCCATCTGGAACTCGAGCCTCATGAATGACCAGGGTGAACTGGCAGCGCCAACGATTTACAACGGCGTCATGTATGTGATCAACGGCAAGTGGACCTTCGCGATCGACGTTGAAACCGGCAGGCAGCTCTGGCGTACACAAGTCGAACTCGAACAGGGCATCGTGCGTACCGCTTTCCACAGAGGAGCGCCGGCGATCTATAACGGCAAACTGTTTCGAGTGACGATCGACAACCACTTGCTCGCGCTCGACATGAAAACCGGCAAACAGCTTTGGAACCAGAAATTCGCCGACGCAAAGGAGGGCTACTACGCCACCGGGGCGCCGATCGTTGCCAACGGCGTATTGATTTCCGGAGTTGCCGGTGGAGAGTCCACCACGCGCGGGTTCCTCGACGGCTGGGATCCTGACACCGGTAAGAAATTGTGGCGCCGATACACCATCCCGGCACCCGGCGAGCCCGGCTCCGAGACGTGGCCCAGAAACAGCGACGCCTGGACGCAGGGGGGAGGGCCGACATGGCGCTCCGGTTCCTACGATCCCCAGCTTGATCTCGTCTACTGGGGAACGGGCAACGCGGAGCCGTACGATCCCAAGCCTCGGGAAGGTCTGGATAGTTTGTTCACGAACAGCGTGCTCGCGATCCGGCCGAAAACCGGTGAGGTTGTTTGTTATTTTCAATACACGCCCAACGACGTTTACGACGTGGACGCCACCGACGAGAATGTTCTTGCGGATATCCAGGTTGCCGGCCAGCCTCGGAAAGTAATGATTCAGACCAATAAGAACGGCTTCATGTATGTGCTGGACCGCACGAGCTGCAAACTGATAGCCGCGCACCCTTTTGTCAAAGTCAATTGGGCCACGCATATCGACATGGCCACCGGCCGGCCTGTGTTAACCGACGTATCGAAACGCTTTGCTGCCGGGGAGGAGGTCGAGATCTGGCCGTCGCGCGGCACGAACGCGGTGCCGATCGCGTTCAATCCGAACACCGGCCTCATCTACGCCAGCTCGTGGAACGTTCCGCGTCTACAAAAGCTCGCGCCGCCGAGGCCAACAGTGATTGGCGGACCCTCGACGGGCGTCACCGCCAGGCAACCGGAGGCCAAGCCAGGTGATGTCTTCGGTCACTATGTGGCGATGAATCCACTGACCGGCGAGAAGAAATGGGAGATCCCGTTGACCGATCTGCCGAGTTCCTCCGGCATGCTGGCGACAGGCGGCGGGGTTTTATTTACCGGCAAATTGACGGGTGAGTTCGTTGCGCTCGACGAGGACACAGGCAAAACGCTCTGGCAGTTCCAGACGGGCTCGAGCATTAATTCAACGGCGATCACGTACACCCACAAAGGTCGCCAATACGTCACCATCGCGTCCGGACTTGGCGGCACTCTTGCCACTCGCTATGCGGCCGGAAAAATGCCGACTGGCGGCTCGGTCTGGACGTTCGCCCTGATGCCCCAATAACCGCAACTTTGTGCCTTAGTGCCCTTGTGTTTCGCCACAAAGACACTAAGGCACAAAGTCGCGATTAAAGATTTCTGTTACGAATCTTCGCTCGGAAGCTGGTTCGGCGTTGCGGATTCGGATTTGAGCACGATCTTTCCGAACCTCGCGAACTTCACGCCACGAAGGTTGACGTTCGTGTGAGGGACCTAATTAAGACGCGGGCTAAAGCCCGCGACTACATTGGAATCGAAATGTAGTCGCGGGCTTTAGCCCGCGTCCGCCACATCCGTTAGAATAGTAATCCATGGAACGAGTCTTTTATATCCCACCCGGTGGCCCTCCACAGGGTCCCGGACCCAGCAGCGAAATCTATGGAATCATGGGCGAAGCGAACATCTTCAGGATGATGTCGGATTTTTACAAGGAACTGGAGAAGTCGGAGATCCGGCCGCTTTTCCCGTCCAACATGGAAGAAGCGTCGAAAAAATCAGCCGCGTTCTTCGTGACCATTTTGGGCGGACCGCCACTCTACGCTCAAATGTACGGCCCGCCCCGCATGCGGGCGAGGCATCTTCCCTTTGAGATCGACGAGCCGGCGCGCCAGGTTTGGCTCGCCTGTTTCGAGAAAACACTCGAAGGCGCCGATGTGAAATACCAATTCCCGCCGCAGCACCTCGAAGGCTTCAAGGATTTCCTCAAGGGCTTCTCCGCCTGGATGGTCAACAAGGCCTGACAATCGTGAAGAAGGACGATTTGACGGCCGACGATTACAGTGCGCTGGCGGAATTTCGATTCCAGATCCGCAGGTTTCTGCATTTCAGCGAGGAAGCGGCCCGCGCCAACGGCATCAATCCGCAGCACCATCAACTACTGCTCGCCATAAAAGGCCTGCCGGAAAATGTTCAGCCGACTGTCACGGAGATTGCCGGCCGGTTACACATTCGCCACCACACAGCCGTCGAGCTGACCGATCGTCTCACGGACCGCGGCCTCATCCGAAAACGCCAGGATCGGCTGGACCGCCGCCGTGTATTGTTGCAAATTACGGCTCGTGGCGAGGAGATGCTTCGAAGGTTGTCCTTGATCCATCGAGCTCAGTTGGAATCTGTGGGCAAAGATCTCATCCGGGCGCTTCAGAAACTCTTAAGAGATAACGATCTCAAACGAACTCGGACTTGACTGGCTGCGGAAAAATCCAACTGTCAGGGTGTTTTGGCGCAGCGGAAGCCGACGACGTCGGTTCGATGAGTCGGCGTGAGGAAATTGCGGAAATACACTCCGTACACTCGCGGCTCGACTTCGTCACCGGTTTCGATCAAATCCGCCCAACTGGAGCCGCGAATGACGCGATACATGCCTTTTTGGGGGCCGGTCGGATTAGCTTCCGGGCTCACAGCGTAGTAGCCGCGGTCGTACCAGTCGTTCACCCATTCAGCGACGTTGCCGATCACATCGTGTAGTCCGAACCCATTTGCCGGGAAGGATGCCACCTTGATGGGTCCGGTCGGCACGGCATACTGTGCAAGTTTGGGGCCTGGTGTTCTCGGCGCGTCCGTGGGAGCGGCGGCGTCCGCGGCATTCGCGTTTTTTGGCGGAGCGGCCGTGCCAGGTCTCAGCTCGTCTCCCCAGGGATATCTCTTCTTCTCCAAACCGCCGCGCGCGGCCTTTTCCCATTCCGCCTCGGTCGGCAACCGTTTTCCGGCCCATTTGCAGTACGTATCCGCATCATCCCAACTGACGTTGTAGATGGGAAACTGTCCTTTTCCTTCCGGAATCCGGCCGTCCTTCCAATGAAAGGGAGCGCGATGTTTTGTTGCCTGGACGAACTTTGCGTAATCGTCCTGTATGACTTCGGTCTTATCGATAAAGAATATGTCGATGTGGGTGAGATGGGCCGGCAGATCGTCGATACGCGGACGGAGAAAATAACCCTGCTCGTCGGGCCTGAACATTTGCACTCGGCCCATCCAGAATTCGCCTGCTTTGATTTCCGCCATGTTGGGCGGCTCCGCAGGAGAAGTCGCAAGAAAGAGCGGCAACATCAGTAGAAATATCTTCATCGTGTTATCCGAACAGGGGTCCGATTTCGTCGTTCGCGATGAACTCGGCGCCCAGGCCGACGGGAGCCGACTGAACGTACACGTATGCACGGCCTGATGGGGTATTTGTGAGCTCCTTCATCCAATCGATTCCGAGCACTGAATAAATCGTCGCCACCGCATTATCCATCCATGGCTGTTGCTTGTGATTCCATCCGGTGTCGATAGCTTTGCCGGCCACTTCATCGGTCTTGCCGATCGCCTGGCCGCCTTTCACTCCGCCACCGGCCCAGACCTGGGTGTAGACGGCAGGATAGTGATCGGTGCCGTTGGCCGGATTGATTTCGGGGGTTCTGCCGAACTCACTGGTAGCGAGGATCAACGTCTCGTCCAGCAGCGTCTTGCCGGGTTCTGCGCCGCGCATCGTCGAGAGATCTTCCAGCAGGGAGGAAAGCGCCGTGTCGAAACCGTTAGCCGTGACGTAGAGATTGTTTCTTCCAGTTCGATCGAGCATTTTGCCGTGATGATCCCAGATATCTCCGCCGTAGACGTAAACGAAGCGCGTTCCTGCATTGGCGGCGATGAGGTTCTTCGCCATGATGCAACCCATGCCGAGCTTGTCTTCCCCGTATCTCTTCTTCTCCTCCGGGGTTGTTTTGAAAGTCTCGATCCACTTCGGGTCGAAGCGCAGCTTTCGCGCTTCGTTGTAAAACGATTGATAATCCGCCGCGTTCTTCCCCAGGGAATCGCGTTCGGCTTGAGAAACCTTCGCGAACTGCTCCAACAGACGCCAGCGTTCCTCGAGAACCGCATTCAGGCCGTCGCTGTTGCCTGAAAAAGTTTCGAAGACTGTCGTCGGATCGAGATCCAATCCTGTAAAGCGGACCGGGAGGAACCCCGAACCAATGGAGCCGGCGCGCGCAGTGGTTAACGACGCGCTGACATAGCTGGGAAACGTGTCGGAAGCCCTTCGGCGCGAATCCAGTTCACAGGCAATGACGCTGCCCATGGCGGGGATCTCGCGCGCGAGAGCGATATTCATGGCACGGCCGGTCTGGGTGTGGTACTGGCCGGTAAAGTGGACAACCTCGCCGGCCTTGGTCGCCCGGGTAAGGGCAATTTTGTTGATGTGATCGCTGAGGCGTGGGAACAGAGTCTTCGATAGAGTGATGTCGGAGGTCAGCTTTCGCGGCTCGAGGTCCTTCGGCATCCACTTCATGTCTTTGAAATCGAAACAGGCCGCCTGATTCATGGCGCCCGCAAGTTCGATCATGATGCAGTTGCGTGCCGTCCCGCGCGGATTCGCCTTGCCTGCCGCCTTTGCCTGCAACGGCCACACCACTCGTTCCACCCACGCGCCCGCCAGTGCGACGCCGCCCCATTTCAAAACGTCTCTACGAGTTGGGATAATGTCCTGAAGCCGCCGTTCCATTGCTGTTCTCCTAGTGGTTAAGAACGAACTCTTTGCTGTTGATGAGCGCCCATTGGATGTTCTCAGCGCCGCGCTTGCGATCCTTTTCCAGAGCTTGTTGTGCGACTTCCCGTTCCGCCGACGCCGGCCACCGCCCAAGACTCGACAAGAACATTTCCTCGATCAGGTCGTCGTTGGATTTGCTGGTTTCGAGAAGCTGCTGCACGCGGCTTCCCTTTTCGGCTAACACCCGGTTGTTCACAAGGTCGAGGCCGGTCATCATCAGTGCCTGGAACGTCGTCGGGCGATTACCGTCGGGGGACTGCGTCAATCGCGACCCCTGAAAGAAAGCCTGCAGCAGAGCGGAGTAATCCGAGCCTTTGTCTCCACCCTGTGCGCCGCGCCCTCCGGTGGCATCACCGGGAAACGTCAACTGCTTCAGGCGCGTCATCGGCACTCCCTGAAGGTTGAACGACAGCGGCCGATTCGTGGCGGTTGCTATCGCATCGGCAACCTCGGGACCGGTGAAGAATCGGATATATTTCCGCGCATAATACGGCGTGTAGGTGTCCTTCCATTCGCCGGGAAACCTCGCCGAAAGCTGGTATGCGTTCGACTTCATGATCGTGCGGATCACATGCTGAATGCTGTAATTGCTCTTCTGAAAATCCAGCGCCATCGCGTCCAGGAGCTCGGGGTTGGTCGGCTGTAACGTCCATGGCTTCGGCGGGGGATTCTTTGGATCGATGCGCGCCAGGTCGAACCCATCGTAGGGCTCCACGAATCCCACCGTCATTAGCCTGCCCCAAAGCAGGTTGACCGTTGCGCGAGCAAACTGAATATTGCTCGTCAACATGCGAGCGTATTCTTCACGGACGTTCGCGCCGGGCCGTGGCTTTTCTCCGGTCAAAAGGAAAGCAGGTTCCGCGGTCTTGCCGTTGCGAGGGTAGGAATTCGAGCTGGGAGTCGCGAACGGAGCGTCGTTTCCGCTGGTATATCCGGCGGCGAGATCATCAAAGACCTGGTCGTCGTTGTCCATATACGTCGTGATCGAGCGCACGTTTCCAAAAAACGCGCCATTGCTGTGGAATTCTGCGCGCTTTCTCTGCGACAGGTACAAGTTGATGCTCTCGAGGTGCCCTGCACCGTCATGGCATGAAATACAGGTCGTGTTGATACCGAGGAAGATTCGGCCGTTTTCGATGGTCATGATGTCGATGACGTCCAGACGATTTGTGACTCGGAAATCGTCCGGATCGGCGGGCAGCCAGCAGACACCGTCGTTGGCGCGTCCCAACAGTCCCAGGGCGGGGATGGTGTTGTGCGCCTTGGTCGAGGGAGTCATCATGTCATAAACGACTTCGTTGTAGGGCCGATCGAGACGAAGCCATTCCTTGATCCAGAATTGGAACGTATTCTTTCCGTAGCCGGTATCGGCGCCCAGACGAAACAAATCGCCCCAGAACCAGGCAAACTGTTCGGTGAATTCCTCGGTGCCGATTAGCGAATCGATCAGCTTGTCACGCTTGCCAGGGTCCGTGCCCGCAACGAAATCGCGGACCTGCTTCGCGGTTGGAATCATTCCGGTTGCATCGACATAGACTCTGCGGACGAACTCTTCGTCCGTCGAGAGGCCCGCGTGGGGGATATTGTCACGTTCGATGCGGCCGAAGACGAATTCGTCGATAAGGTTCTTTCGAGGGATTCGCGCCGTTGCCTGACCGCTCTCGGGTAAGCTCTTGGCGACTTCGTTCGTGATCCTTGCTGCCTCTGCCCCTGCATCGGTCTTGGGCGCGAACAAACCCTGATGGGCATCCTCAAAGCGATCCGGATTCTGCTGCTGAGACGGCGGTTGTGACGGAGCAGGTTTTTGCGCCCCCAGGCTGTGAAAGGCGAGCGCGAAGACAAGGATGGCCAGAACGGTCAAACTGGACTTGGTCATCGACTGGACCTCCAGGGCCGGAAGAGTTAGCGAAACTGTTATTGCAGTAAAAAGCCTAAGCCATTCAACTATTTCGGCTGACGCTTGTCAATAAATTAGCCACGCGGATCAACGCGGGCTGAAGCCCGCGACTACATTTGGGGTCAACGTTCTGCCTGAATGTAGTCGCGGGCTTTAGCCCGCGTTCATTCCCAGCCTTCAGCGCGCAAAAACTTCCATCATTTCATCGCGGGCCATGTAGAAGCGCGCGCCGCGGATCTTGCCGTCCTGTATCTGAAAAAAGGCAGCGCCAGGGTACATCCAGCGCCGATTGTCTTTGCGCGAGGTGTAAGCCCCCGCATATTGCACAGCGACCGATGGGCCACCCCAGGGTCCCTCGGCTACATGGATCAGCTCAACGGCCTTTTCGTTCGCCGTTACCGCCTGAATCCGAAAGGTGATGGCTTTGTTTGCCTTTGCGAAATCGTCGATCATCTTCCGGATCTTCTCCTGACCTTCGAAGCGCACCTCTCCCAGTTGCTTTTCATTCGGACCAATTTGATGGAACGCGTCCGGACGATACAACTCCAATAACCGGTTTGTGGCTTCCTCTGATCCATCGAGCTTGTTCCAGCGCTCAAACCACTGTCGCACGACGTCCTCACCCTTTGGCTGCGGCCTGGCCGGTGCGGCTTGCCCGAATGCGAAGCACGGGATGAGGAGGATCAGAAATGAAAGGACTCTTCGCGTCACGGCGTTGTTCTCCTGAGTTGGTTTTTGTCCTAAAACGCTACACGCAACTGAAGCTGAATCACGCGCGCAGAGCGCGTCCCGATGGCTTGACCAAAGTTGAAAAGGCTCCTGTTGGTCACAATGCCCGAGTACTGTGTTTGATTGAGCGCGTTCTGCATGTCCGCCTTGAATTCCAGAGTTTTCGTTTCAGCAAGGGAAAAACTCTTTCCCAGAGAAAGGCTGAGGTTCGTGTATGCCGGTCCCCGAACCGGGGTGCCTGAGATGTTTCCTCGCCGCGGTGTTCGGCCGGATGCCACAACGACAGGTAGCAGCACGAATGCGTCAGGGTTCAAATACTGCAGGTTTCCAAAGCTGCAGCATTTTTTGTTAACGGCTCCCTCGATATCCACCAGGTCCGGCCTGCCGCCGGTCTGAGTAATCGTTATCGGGGCACCGGTGTTGCCTCTCCAGATTCCGGATATTTGCCAGCCTCCAAGCACCTGCCGGCCCACGACAGAGTTGTTGAATGGCGTCGGAACCTGGTAGACCCAATCGACAATGACGCTGTGCATGACATCGCCACTATTCAAGGTGCGCTCGATCTTCACATTGTTGAAGTCTTCAACGCCGCCGATAGTGTCTCCCCACCCGACATTGGCACCCGTGTAAGACAGGCCCTTGCCGAAGGCGTGGTGAATATTAAACAACAGTCCGTTGCTCATCCGTTTCCTTAAGGACGTTTGCCAGGAGTGGTAAACGGTCTGCTGGGAGTCGTCGCGGTATTCGGAGTTGACATCGCTCGGGTTGGGTTTGAGTCCGGTCAGGCGATCCGCCAGATTGTATCTCCTCGTCATGAAGAACTTGATACCCCGAGTACCGACGTATGAACTTTCCAGCACGAGCGTCGGTGTCAATGCTCTCTGAATGCTCAATGTGTAGTTCATCGCGTACGAGGGATGCATGTTCGGATTGTACCGGATACCAACCCTCGGAGTGTTTCCGGACAGCGCCTTCGTTACGCCGTTTACATAGTCCCTGGTGAGCGGATATTTCATTCCGTATGTGGCGGCTTCCGCCCTTGTATAGGAGAAGACCGTGGGCTGAAAGGGACTTCTCACCACGCCCTGTTCCACATTTTGAGTATCGACTCCCTGGAAGTTGATACCGTAGCCTCCGCGCAAAACGAAGTCGCCTGTATCGTCCAACGTATAAGCGAAGCCAAACCGGGGCGCCAGGCTGAGGTTATCGCTGTCGTATGGATTGTCCTTCGGCCGCAGCGGTCCCCAGATGAACTTGATCGAATCGAGCAAGGGTCCCTGGTTGTAATTTCCGACGTCTCCTCCCCCCTTCTGCAAGGGTCCGGTGACGAGATGACCATAACGGTCATAACGAAGTCCGAGGTTCAAGACCAGTTTCCGATTCACGCGCCAGTCATCCTGTGCGAAGGCGCCGAAGTTGATCACACGCCAGCGGCTCAAGGGTGAATCAAAGTCGACGGGAACCGAACTCGCCTCGTTCCGCTGGATGTCCGCGAGAGTCTGGTAGGTCACGGCCTGGCTGTTGATTTCCGACCTTCCTCCCGAAGGCATGCTCAGAACGGCGCCAAACTTCCAGGAGTGCGTTCCACGAATAAGCGCAATCTGCTGCTCGAACGAGTAGCTCGGTACGAGGCCGCGAGTATTACGATCCGCGGACAGGGCCGCCATACCTGGATAGTTGATTCGTGGAACCCTGCCACTGCCGGGGTCCGTCTCGACAGGAACGGCCGGATCTTTTTCGTCCCAGAATTGAAATTTCCTTACATAAGTGTGCTTGTTGTACCCCACACGCGTTGACGAGGTCCATGGGCCGCGGCCGATCACGTAGTTCGCGCTGACGCGCCGATTGTTCGTCACGAAACTTTGGGGATCCTTAGGCAGGACCTGCGCTTGCGATTGGAAGGGATGTCCTCCCGCAAAGCTTACGGACAAGTTGCCGCCGCCCACCAGGTAATCTGCTTTCCAGTCGAAGTGATCGTCGTCGTTCTGGTTGTACCCTGGGCCGACCCAAAGAGCCAGAAGGTCCGCCGGAGCGTAGCTCTGGTTGGGAAGAGGATAGTAATCCAGAAACGTTTTCATCTGAGGGCCCGGCATCGCCCGCAGCATGATGTCGCGGAAATACGGCGTGGGCACAGTGGGACGCAGAGCTATCGAAGAACGTTGCCGGTAGCCTTCGTAAGCGAAAAAGAAGAAGAGCCGGTTTCTGACGATCGGTCCTCCGAGCGAACCACCGAACTGGTTCCAAACCGAGTGGGGCTTGCTTTCGAGCGTGGCGGAGCGGGCCGAGAGCACGGAGCCTTCATAGCGGTGGAACAGGCTGCCGTGAAACTCGTTCGTTCCCGATTTGGTAATCAGACTCACCGTCCCTGCCATGGCCGAACCGTATTCGGCAGGCATCACACCTTTGATGATCTGCACCTCGGCAAACGACTCCGTGCTCATCTGATCGATCTTGGCGCTGCCTCCGTATTCCCCCATCGATGGTGAGCCGGGGTTGGCGTTGGAATCCACTCCGTCCGTCATGACCCCAAACGAACTCGCGCCCAGTCCG